>Ga0209023_10005847_pt1 | contig 13242 bp, 11 predicted proteins | sample LakOneMetagenome_FD_187468 | JGI IMG/M metagenome (GOLD analysis project Ga0209023, IMG submission 187468) | Freshwater and sediment microbial communities from Lake Erie, Canada (SPAdes) (version 2) | ecosystem: Environmental > Aquatic > Freshwater > Lentic | place: Lake Erie, Canada... | reverse complement strand
TCAATCCGCCCGGATTTCCAGCGCGATGCCGAGCCCGGCCATGTCCGCCGGTTCGCTATCGAGGTCGGCGCGCAGCAGCGGGCGCTGGTCCAGCCAGCGCGCGGGCAGGGTGAGCGACAATGCGTCGCGTTTCGCGGTGGCGCGCAGTTCCGGGAGTTCCGCCGCCTCGTGCGAGCGATGCAGCAGCACCGCGAGGCGCAGCAGCGCCGCAACGCGTTTCGTGTCGGCGAGCAGGCGATCCGGGATCGCGTCGAAAGCCTTGCCCGGCACCTTGCGCCGGTGGCTGCGCACCAGCGCCGCCAGCACCTGCTGTTCCTGCAGCGAGAAACCGGCGATGTCGGAATGCTGCAGCACGTAGGCGCCGTGCAACTGGTACTGGCTGTGCGCGATGGCGAGGCCGAGTTCGTGCAGGCGCGCGGCCCAGCCGAGCATGCGGCGCATGTCGGCGTCGAGCTTCCATCCGGCGGCGACGCGATCGAACAGCATCAATGCGGTCGCTTCCACGCGCGCGGCCTGCGCGTCGTCGATGCCGTACCGCTGCACCAGCGCGGCGACCGACGCCTCGCGCGGATCGTCGGCGCCGCCACGGCCGAGCATGTCGTAGAGCGCGCCTTCGCGCAGCGCGGCCTTGCTCACCGCCATGCGCGACAGGCCGAGCGCGGAGAACGCGGCTTCGACCACGAGCAGGCCGCCGGCGATGATCGGGCGGCGTTCGTCGGACAGGTCGGGAAGGTCGATGGCCTCGATGCGGTCCGCGCGCAGCAGGCGGTCGCGCACTTCCGGGATCGCTTCGGCGGTGATCGAACCTTTCGTGAGCTTCATCGCCTCGCAGATTTCGCCGATCTGCTTGAGCGTGCCCGAGGAACCGAGCGCCTCGTCCCAGCCGAGGTTGCGGTAGGTGCCGGCGAATTGCTGGAATTCGGCTCCCACTTCCACCAGCGCGTCCTTCCAGCGCTTGCGCGAGAGCTTGCCGTCGCCGAAGAAGCGGCGCGTGCTGGCGACGCAGCCCACCTGCAGGCTTTCGCGTTCGATCGGATCCAGCCCGCTGCCGATGATGCATTCGGTGGAACCGCCGCCGATGTCCATCACCAGCCGGCGCTGCCCCGGCTTCGGCGGTTGCGCGTGGGCGACGCCCAGGTAGACCAGGCGCGCTTCCTCGCGCCCGGACACGACTTCGATCGCGTGCCCGAGCGCGGTTTCCGCGGGCACGAGGAAGGCCTGCGGCCGCGCCAGCGCGCGCACGGTGTTGGTGGCCAGCGCGCGCACGCGTTGCGGCGGGATGTCGTGGATGCGCTGGCCGAAGCGCGCGAGGCAATCCAGCGCGCGCTGCTTGACCGCCGCATCCAGCCCGCCACCGGCCTCGAGGCCTTCGGCCATGCGCACCATCTCGCGCAGGCGATCGACCACGCGCAACTGGCCGAGCACGTAGCGCGCCACGACCATGTGGAAGCTGTTGGAACCGATGTCGACCGCGGCGAGCAGGTCGCCGTCCTGCAGCGCGGGCTGCGCCGGCACGGTGCGGAGTCGGCGCGCGCCGTCGTTCACGCCGCCAGCCTGGCGAGCAATGCGGCTTGCGCCGAATGCGGCGTTTCGCCGGGCGCGGGCGAACGCCGCAGGTATTCGCCGTCGGCCTGCAGTTCCCAGGCATCGACGTTGTCGGCGAGGTAGTTGTCCAGCGCTTCGTCCTTCACCCGCGCGGCGAGCGCGGGATCGAGGATCGGGAAGCAGGTTTCGATCCGGCGCAACAGGTTGCGTTCCAGCCAGTCGGCGCTCGCGCAGAACAGTTCCGCATCGCCGCCGTTCGCGAACCAGTACACGCGGCTGTGCTCGAGGAAGCGGCCGACGACGGAACGCACGCGGATGTTGTCCGACACGCCCGGCACCCCGGGGCGCAGCGAACATGCGCCGCGCACGACGAGGTCGACCTGCACCCCGGCCTGCGAGGCGCGGTACAGCGCGCGCACCACTTCCGGTTCGCTCAAGGCGTTCATCTTGGCGACGATGCGCGCATGCAGGCCGGCGCGCGCGTGCCCGGCTTCGCGTTCGATCCGCGCGAGCACGCCGGCATGCAGGGTGAACGGCGATTGCAGCAGGCGCTTCAGCTTGATTTCCGGGGCGAGGCCGGAAAGCTGCTGGAAGATCTGGTGCACGTCCGCGCCGATGTCCGGATCGGCGGTGATCAGGCCGAGGTCGGTGTAGGCGCGCGCGGTGCCGGCATGGTAGTTGCCGGTGCCCAGGTGCACGTAGCGGCGCAGCTTGCGTCCCTCGCGGCGCACCACCAGCAGCATCTTGGCGTGGGTCTTGTAGCCGACCACCCCATACACCACCTGCACCCCGGCCTGTTGCAGGCGGTCGGCGAAATCGAGGTTGGCCTGCTCGTCGAAGCGCGCGCGCAGTTCCACCACCGCGGTCACGTCCTTGCCCTGGCGCGCGGCCTGCACGAGGTGCTCGACGATGGCCGAATCCTTCGCGGTGCGGTACAGCGTCTGCTTGATCGCGAGCACGTTGGGGTCGTCCGCGGCCTGCTTCAGCAGTTCCAGCACCGGGCCGAAGCCATCGAATGGATGGTGCAGCAGCACGTCGCCCTCGGCCACGCGCTCGAACAGGTTGTCGACGCCGCGCAGCTGGCGCGGGATGAATGGCGGGAACTTCAGCTCCGGGCGCTGCACCATGTCGTACACCTGGATCACGCGGTTGAGGTTCACCGGGCCGTCGATGCGGTACAGCGCGTGCGGGGGCAGTTCGAAATTGCGCAACAGGATATCGACGATGGGCTGCGGGCATCCGCGGTCGATCTCCAGCCGCATCGCGCGCAGGTAGCCGCGGCCGACGAGTTCGTCGCGCAGGGCGAGGGCGAGGTTCTCGACTTCCTCCTCGTCCACGATCAGCTCGGAATTGCGGGTCACGCGGAACTGGTAGGCGCCGGTGACCTGCATGCCCGGGAACAGTTCGCCGACGAACTGCGACAGCACGGTGGAGAGGAACACGAAATCGTGGAACGCGTCGCCGTCGCCGTCGCGATCCGGCAGGCGGATGATGCGCGGCAGCGAGCGCGGCGCGCGCACCACGGCGAGGTGGCCTTCGCGCCCGAACGCGTCGCGGCCTTCCACCGTCACCACGATGTTCAGCGACTTGTTGAGGATGCGCGGGAACGGATGCGCCGGGTCCAGCCCCAGCGGCGACAGCACCGGCATGATCTCCTCGCGGAAGTAGCTGCGCAGCCATTCGCGCTGGCGCGCGTCCCATTCCCCGGGTTGCAGCAGGCGGATGCCGCGTTCGGCCAGCGCCGGGCGCAGTTCGTGGTTCCAGCAGGCGTACTGCGCATCGACCAGCGACGCGGCGCGCTCGTGGATGCGGCGCAGGATGGTCGCCGGCGCCTGTCCGTCGGCCTGCGCGGGCATGCCGAAATCCTGCGCGTGGCGCACGGTCGCGGCGCGGATCTCGAAGAACTCGTCGAGATTGGTGCAACTGATGCACAGGTAGCGCAGGCGTTCGAGCAAGGGCACGCCCGCGTCCTGCGCCTGCGCCAGCACGCGGAAATTGAAGTCGAGCTGCGACAGTTCGCGGTTGAAGTACAGCGCGGGGTCGTGCAGGGCGGGTTCGATCGGGTCGCCGGCGTGGTTCATGCGGACGTGGCCTCGGCATGGCGCAGCACCCGGTCGGGGCCGAACACGCAGGTGAAGGTGCTGCCGGCGCCGACTTCGCTCTCGATGGCGAGGCGTGCCTGGTGCAGGTTCAGCACATGCTTGACGATGGAAAGCCCGAGCCCGGTGCCGCCGAGTTCGCGCGAACGGCTGGCCGACACGCGGTAGAAGCGTTCGGTGATGCGCGGCAGGTGCGAAGCCGGGATGCCGTAGCCGGTGTCGCGCACGGAGAGCGCCACCCCGCCGTCGGCCGTCGGCACGTAGCGGATCGCGATGTCGCCGCCCGCGGGCGTGTAGCGCACCGCATTGCTGACGAGGTTGGAGAAGGCGCTGTGCAGTTCGCGCGTTGAGCCGCGCAGGTCGTCGGCGGAACCGGTTTCGACCGTCACCCGGTGCCGACCCTGGCTCAGCGCTTCGGCCTCGCGCTTCAGCGTGGCCAGCATCGGCGCCATCGCCACGCGGTCTTCGTCCACCGTGTCCTGCGCTTCCAGCCGCGACAGGGTGAGCAGGTCCTCGACCAGTTGCGTCATCCGTTGCGACTGCCGGCGCATTTCGTCCAGCAATGGCGCCCATTCGGGCTTGTCGTCGGGTTCGAGCAGGTCGAGGTAACCGTGCACGACGGTCAGTGGCGTGCGCAGTTCGTGCGAAACGTTGGCGACGAAATCGCGGCGCACTTCCTCCAGCCGCATCAGCTTGGTGACGTCGCGCGCGACCAGCAGCCACAGTTCCTCGGAATAGGGGATCAGCCGCAGGTTCAGGCGGATCGCCGGGTCGGTGGGCGAAACCGCGTCGATCATCGGTTCGGCGTTGCGCCCGGCGGCGAGCCAGCGCGATACCGGCAGCGGCTGCAGGCAGTCGCCGAGCGCGCGGTCCAGGTCGCGCGGATGACGGAGGCCAAGCAGCGGCGTCGCCGCCTCGTTGAACCAGACTACGCGCTGGCTGTCGCGGTGGACGATGACCACGGCGTCGGGCAATGCGGCGGCGGCCGCGCGGTAGGCGCGCAGCATGTCGAGCAGGCGGCGCTTGCGCGAACGCATGTCCTGCTGGCCGCGGTAGAGCAGGCGATCGAGTTCGTTCCACACCCCTTCGCCCGAAGGCGGGGCGAGGCGCCGGCGCGCGGTCAGTCGCAGCAGCACGCCGCGCAGTTTCCAGTAATGCCAGGCGACCACGCCGAGCGCGGCGATGGTCAGCGCCGGCCACGGCTTGCCGACCAGCAGGCCCACGGCCAGGCCGATCGCGAGCACCAGGGCCAGGAGCCCGAGGGTGCGGAACCATGCATTGCGGGCGCGGGGCGGCATGCGGGGAGTGTAAATGCGAGGTGGGTTGTCGGTGGTCGTTGGTTGCGGAAGCCGGGATCAGGCCACCGTTGGCGTTCGACCAACCACCGACTGCCAACCGCCAAATCGAATCAGGCCGCGGCGGAAAAGCGGTAGCCGCTGCCGCGCACGGTCTGCACCATGCCGTCGAGCCGCGCCGGTTCCAATGTCTTGCGCAGGCGGCGGATGTGCACGTCCACGGTGCGCTCCTCCACGTAGACGTTGCCGCCCCAGACGTGGTCGAGCAGTTGCGTGCGCGTGTACACGCGTTCGGGATGGGTCATGAAGAAATGCAGGAGGCGGTATTCGGTCGGGCCGATCTGCACCGGCGCGTCGCCGGCGAAGACGCGGTGCGCGGCGCCGTCGATGCGCAAGGGGCCGGCGCTGACGTTGCCGTCTTCGTCGTCCTCGCGCGAACGCCGCAGCACGGCGCGGATGCGCGCCAGCAGTTCGCGCGCCGAGAACGGTTTCACCACGTAATCGTCCACGCCGGCCTCGAGCCCGCCGACGCGGTCGTTCTCCTCGCCGCGCGCGGTGAGCATGATGATCGGGATCTCGCGGGTCAGCTGGTCCTTGCGCCAGCGCCGCGCCAGTTCCAGGCCGCTGGTGCCGGGCAGCATCCAGTCGAGCAGGATCAGGTCCGGGACGCGTTCGGCGATGGCGGCCTGGGCCTCGCGGGCGTCGCCGGCGTGCACCGGCATGTATTCGCCCTTGCGCAGGGCGAAGGCGACCATGTCGCGGATCGCGGGTTCGTCGTCGACGATCAGGATGTTCTTCTGCATGTCCGTTTTGTCGGGCAGGCCGGGGACGGGGCGATTAGACGACGTTTTCGTGACGGTCGCATGACACCGTCACGCGGCACCGATCACTGCCGGTGCAGGTCCTCGTCGCGGATGCCCTGGCGCTGCAGTTCCAGCACCACCGGGGTGATCGCCGCGATCCGGGCGTCGATCCGGGCCCGCGCGTAGTAGTCGAGGTCGGGGCGCTTCTTCAGGGTATTGAGCTGCACCAGGGCCTGTTCCGGGCGGCCATTGAGGTAGGCCGCCTCGGCATAGGCTTCGCCGGCGCGGACCGCATCGCCGGCCATGTCGCTGGCGCGTGCGAATTCGGCCTGCAGGCCGGGGTCGTCCGCATTCGCGTTCAACAGCGGCCGCAGGACTTCCTGCGCGCGGCGGCCGGCCGCCGGGGTGCCGCGTTCGTTCAGCACGGACGCATAGGTGCGGGCCACGGCGAGGTTGTTGGGCAGGCGTGCAACCAGCGCGTCGAAGCGCGCGTCCGCGGCGGCGCGGTCGTTGCCATGCGCGCCGGCCTGGGCGATGCCCAGTTCCAGCCAGAGGTTGCCGGGGTGTTCCGCCAGCAATTGCGACAGGTCGTCCACCGCGGCAGGGCCCTTGCCGGCGCGGATCCTGGCGACCGACAACCCATACCGCTGCGCGTCGCCGAGCTTGCCGGCCCGAGCCATCTGTTCGTATTCGCGGATTGCCTGCGCCGGGGTGTCGGCGGTGAGCGCGCGCAGGCGTTCCTGCGCCCAGGGGAACAATCCATCGTCGCCGCCGCCGCTCGCCTGGATCGAGAAATTGCCCGGCAGCAGGGGATTGTCGCTGCGGCCGATGGTCGAAGTCACCGATCTGGCGCCCGATGCGCGCAACTGGTCCGCGCGCTGGATCGCCTCGCTGATGCGGCTGGTCGTCACCGGGTGGCTGAGCAGGTAATCCGGCGCGCGTTCGCGTTCGCCGCCCTGGTTGCTGCGGCTGAGCGCGAGCATGCGCTGGAACATCCTGGCCGCGTCGCCGGGGTCGAAGCCGGCGCGGTAGAGCGTGCGGATGCCGAGCCGGTCCGCCTCGGCCTCGCCCGAACGGGTGTAGTTGATCTGGCGCTGGATCGCCAGTCCCTGCGCCGACACCAGCGCGGCCATCGCGCCGTTGCTGGCGGAATCGCTGTTGCTGCCCTGCGCGACGGCGATGGCGCCAAGCATCGCCAGCAGGATCGGCAGGCTGTCCTTCCTCGCCTGTTCGACCGAGCGCAGCACGTGCTGCTGGGTGACGTGGGCGAATTCGTGGCCGATCACCGAGGCGACTTCGCCCTCGTCCTCGGAGGCCAGGATCAGGCCGGCATTGACCGCGACGTAGCCGCCGAGGGTGGCGAAGGCATTGATGTCGCGATCCTTCAGCAGGAATACGGTGAAGCGCTGCTCCGGCTTGTCGCTGGCCGTGCCCATGCGGTTGCCCAGCGCCTGCAGCCAATCGTTGAGCAGCGGGTCGTCCAGCGTGTAATCCATGTTGCGCAGCTGGGCGAGGGTCATCTCGCCGTATTCCTGCTGCTGCGCAGGCGTCAGCAGTTCGCTGGCCGAGGAACCGATGTCCGGCAGCGACTGCGCGCCGGCACCGGGCGCGAGCACCAGGGCGAGGCAGGCGGCGAGGGCGGCGGGCCGCAGGCGGCGTAATCCGGATGGCATCGTCATGCGGGCAGGATGCTGCGTTGTGGCGGCGTGGGTGTGAATGGCGGTTCAGCGGCTGGAAAATGACGCTTCCGGACCGCATATTCGACCGACCAAAGCATCGCATGTTCCCGGAGACCGGCTTGAACGCCCCCAGCATCACCCTCTACACCACCGCGATCTGCCCCTACTGCGTCGCCGCGAAGAACTTCCTGAAGAGCAAGGGCAGGGACTGGACCGAGGTGCGCATCGACACCGACCCGGCCGAGCGCGAGAAGATGGTCGCGCGCACCCGTCGCACCAGCGTGCCGCAGATCTTCATCGGCGAAACCCACGTCGGGGGCTACGACGACATGATGGCCCTGCACCGCGCCGGCAAACTCGAACCGCTGTTGAACGGGGAGGCCGCATGAGCGAAGGCAGCGGGAGGAATCGGGTCGAGGAGTTCGTCGAATTCCGCAAGCGCATGAACGAGCGCATCCTGGCCGAACCCAACCAGGTGGTGCGGCGGTTCTTCGCCCTGGACACGCAAACCTACGCGGCCGGCGCACTGGACGTGAAAACCAAGGAGCTGTGCGGCCTGGTCGCGTCGATGGTGCTGCGCTGCGACGACTGCATCAGCTACCACGTCGCCCAGTGCCGCGACGCCGGCGTGACCCGCGACGAGATGTTCGAGGCGTTCTCGATCGGCCTCGTCGTCGGCGGCAGCATCGTCATCCCGCACTTGCGCCGCGCCGTGGACTTCCTCGACAAGCTCGAACAGGGCGATGCCGGATCCCCTGCCGTGCACGAGCACGGCTGAATGCCGCGTCTGGCATAATCCGCGGCCCATTCCCCCAAGGAAACGCGGGTTTTCCGCGATTTCCACCCTGCCTGGACTCTTCGAAGAATGACGACGATCACGGTTCTCCGCGGCGACGGCATCGGCCCCGAGATCATGGACGCCACCCTGCACGTGCTCGACGCGATGCAGTTGGGCCTCGCCTGGGAATTCGCCGATGCCGGAATGGCCACGCTGGAAAAACACGGCGAATTGCTGCCTGCGGCGACGATGGAATCGATCTCGCGCAACAAGGTCGCGCTGAAGAGCCCGCTGACCACCCCGGTCGGCGAAGGTTTTTCCTCGATCAACGTCGAGTTGCGCAAGCGCTTCGACCTATACGCCAACGTGCGCCCGGCCAAATCGTTCCCGAACACCAGGTCGCGCTTCCCGATGGGCGTGGATCTCGTCACGGTGCGCGAGAACACCGAGGGCGCGTACAGCGCCGAAGGCCAGGAAACCTCCGCCGACGGCCAGTCCGCGACGTCGATCACCCGCACCTCGCGCAAGGGTTCCGAGCGCATCGTGCGTTACGCCTTCGACCTCGCGCGCAGGACCGGGCGCAAGAAGGTCACGGTGGTCCACAAGGCCAACATCCTGAAGTCGACCTCTGGCCTGTTCCTGAAGGTGGCGCGCGAAGTGGCCGCGCAGTACCCCGACATCCAGTGCAACGAGATGATCGTCGACAACACCTGCATGCAGCTGGTGATGAAGCCCGAGCAGTTCGACGTGATCGTCACCACCAACCTGTTCGGCGACATCATTTCCGACCTGTGCGCCGGCCTCGTGGGTGGCCTGGGCCTCGCGCCCGGCGCGAACATCGGCGCCGATTGCGCGATCTTCGAGGCGGTGCATGGCTCGGCCCCGGACATCGCCGGCAAGGGCATCGCCAATCCCTGCGCCCTGCTGCTTGCGGCCGGACAGATGCTCGACCACCTCGGCCAGCCGGAACAGGCCAAGCGCCTGCGCGATGCCATCGTCGCCACGCTGGAAGCCAGGGATTCGCTCACGCCGGACCTGGGCGGCGAGGGCGACACGCAGTCGTTCTCCAAGGCCATCGCCAGCCGGCTGTGATCGCCGCCGGGAGCATCGCCGCATGAAAAAGGGCGCCCCGCGGCGCCCTTTTTCGTTGCGAAGGCGGTCAGCGCCGCGTCTTGCCGAGCAGGCGCAGGATCTCGAGGTACAACCAGACCAGCGTCACCAGCAGGCCGAACGCCCCGTACCACTCCATGTACTTCGGCGCGCCGCGTTCGACGCCTTGTTCGATGAAATCGAAATCCAGCACCAGGTTCAGCGCGGCCACGATCACCACGCCCACGCTGAACAGGATGCCGATGGTGCTGGACTCGTGGATGAAGCCCATCCCCTGGAAGCCGAACAGGCGCATGCCGATGTTGACGAGGTAGAGCAGGGCGATGCCGCCGGTGGCGGCGACCACGCCCAGCTTGAAGTTCTCGGTCGCCTTGATCAGGCCACTGCGGTAGGCCAGCAGCAGCGCGGCCAGCGTGCCGAAGGTCAGGCCGACCGCCTGGATCACGATGCCCGGATAGCGCGATTCGAACATGGCCGACGCCGCGCCGAGGAACAATCCTTCCAGCACCGCGTAAACCGGCGCGGTGAACGGCGACCACGTCTTCTTGAAGATGGTCGCCATCGCGACGACGAAGCCGCCGAGCGCGCCACCCCAGACCCAGGGCATCACCGCGCCCGGGTTGCCGGCGGCCATGGCGGCGGCCGATTGCGACCACGTGAACAACGCCCCGACCAGGGTCAGCACCAGCAATAGCGCGGTCTTGTTGACGGTGCCATTGAGGGTCATCGTGCCGGCGCCGCCGCGCACGAGGTTGCCGCTACCGGCGTCCAGGAAGGTGTCGGCCCTGAGGGCCGGGTTGCCACTGCGCATGCGGAGGTTCCTCTCGGGCGGCGGATGCCGCGGAGCCGAGGATAGCGAAGCGGGCGTCGTTTGGCCCGTTCGACGCCCGGACCCCCGTTCCGGGGGGGCAAAGGCAAAACGCCCGGCTTTGGGCCGGGCGTTTCGGGATTGGTGGGCCGTCAAGGATTCGAACCTTGGACCTATTGATTAAGAGTCAACTGCTCTACCAACTGAGCTAACGGCCCCGAGAAGCGAAGTATAGCAAACACGAAAAATGGGGTGGCTGAGGGGACTCGAACCCCCGACAACTGGAATCACAATCCAGGACTCTAACCAACTGAGCTACAGCCACCACTGGAACCTGCAGATCTGAAAAGCTGCCGACGCATGGCGCGCCCGGCGGGACTCGAACCCACAACCACCGGCTTAGAAGGCCGGTGCTCTATCCGGTTGAGCTACGGGCGCCCGTCCGGATTGTCGCATCGTTGCCACCGCTCGGCCTGGTCGGGGAGACAGGATTCGAACCTGCGACTTCCTGCTCCCAAAGCAGGCGCTCTACCAGGCTGAGCTACACCCCGAGGTCGGGCGCGCATTGTCCGGAACGCGACCCCAAGCGTCAAACAGGCGGATGTTTGCGCCCTCGGTCGAGCCTTCGCCGCCGGCTAGAATGCGCGGGCGCGAAAGTGGCGGAATTGGTAGACGCACTGGATTTAGGTTCCAGCGGGTAGCCCCCGTCCGGGTTCGAGTCCCGGCTTTCGCACCAGATTCCCGCTGCGAATGCTGGCGGCGAGCCTTCGGATCGGGGAAAATCCCCGGTTCCCCGCGTCCAGCCGGTTCGCCGCCGGCGACGTCCCAGAACCATCGAAACCCGCGGCCCCGGCCTTGGGCAGGAGCGAGTAACAGCATGCAGACTTCGGTCGAAACCACCGGCAACCTCGAACGCCGCGTCACTTTCCAGCTTCCCTCGGGCCAGCTGGAGGGCGAAGTCGGTGGCCGCCTGCGCGAAATCGCGCGCACGGCGCGGATCAAGGGTTTCCGCCCGGGCAAGGTGCCCGCCAAGGTCATCGAGCAGCGCTACGGCTCGCAGGTTCGCGCGGAAGTGCTGGACGGCCTGCTGCGCGAAGGCTTCGACCAGGCCGTGCGCGGCAACGACCTGCGCATCGCCGGTAGTCCGACCATCGAGCCGACCGAAGCGAAGGAAGGCGAAATCGCCTATGTGGCGACGTTCGAAGTCGTGCCCGACTTCGGCGACATCGACGTGGCCACGCTCGACGTGGTCCGCCATACGGCCGAGGTCAGCGAAGAAGACATCGACCGCATGGTCGAGAACCTGCGCCTGCAGCGCCGCAACTGGAGCGTGGTCGAACGCGAAGCCCGCGAGGGCGATGCGGTCGAGGCGCAGACATGGTCGATGGTGGATGGCGAGCGCGTGCCCGCCGAAGGGTCCGAGCGCCTGTTGACCGTGATCGGTTCCGGTTCGGTGCTGCCGCAGCTCGAGCAGGCGCTCTCGGGCATGCGCGCTGGCGAGGAAAAGACCGTCGACATCGAATTCCCGACCGATTGGCGCGTGCCGCAACTGGCCGGCAAGGCCACGCAGGCGCACCTCACGGTCGAACGCGTGTCCGAATCCACCTTGCCCGAGGCCGATGCCGCGTTCATCCGCAGTTTCGGCGTCAAGAGCGGCGAGCTGGCGCAGTTCCGCGCCGACATCCGCAGCAACCTCGAGCGCGAGCTCAAGGGCGCGCTGATGGGCCGACTGCGGCGTGAAGTGAGCGAGAAGCTGGCCGCGGCCTACGACCATGTCGAAATGCCGCCGCGCCTGGTCGAGAACGAGGCGCGCATGCTGGCCCAGCAGGCCGCCGAACAGGTGCGCCGCCAGGGCGGCAACCCGCAGTTCCCGGAAAACGCGCACGAAGCTTTCCTCGACGGCGCGCGCAAGCGCGTGCTGGTCGGGCTGCTGGTGGGCGAAGTCGCCCGTCGCAACCAGTTGCGGCTGGACCCGGCCCGGGTGAACGAGACCCTGCGCCTGATCGCATCGACCTACGAAGAGCCGCAGCAGGTCATTGAGATGTACCGCGACGATCCCCAGCTCATGTCCAGCCTGCAGTCGCGGGTGATGGAAGAGCAGGTGATCGACTGGATCGCCGAGCGCGCCCGCCACCGCGACGAGCCCTTGCCTTTCCAGGAAGCGATCTCGCCGTCGGCGTGACGCCCCGCCCAACCCGAGGAACGCCATGAGCCACGAGACCAAAGCCCTCAACCTGGTGCCGATGGTGGTCGAACAGACCAGCCGTGGCGAGCGCGCCTACGACATCTATTCGCGGCTGCTCAAGGAGCGGGTGATCTTCCTCGTGGGCGGCATCGACGATGCGGTCGCGAACGTGATCGTGGCCCAGCTGCTGTTCCTCGAGGCCGAGAACCCCGAAAAGGACATCAGCCTCTACATCAATTCGCCTGGCGGCATCGTCACCTCGGGCATGGCGATCTACGACACCATGCAGTTCATCAAGCCGGACGTGTCGACCATCTGCGTCGGCCAGGCCGCCTCGATGGGCGCGGTGCTGCTCGCTGCCGGCGCCAAGGGCAAGCGTTATGCGCTGCCCAATTCGCGGGTGATGATCCACCAGCCGCTGGGCGGCGCGCAGGGCCAGGCCGCCGACATCGACATCCAGGCGCGCGAGATCCTGGCCATGCGCCAGCGCCTGAACGAGATCCTGTCCAAGCACACCGGCCAGCCGATCGAGACCATCGCCCGCGACACCGACCGCGACAACTTCAAGTCGGCGGAAGCGGCGCAGGCCTACGGGCTGATCGACCAGGTGCTGGAACGGCGTCCCGATGAGACCATCCAGCCCGGCTGAGCATCGCGCAACTGGCTGATTTCAAAGTAAATTCCGCTAAAGATCGGGGCCGAAGCAGATCCGGCCCCTTATGCTATTCTCGGGCCGCAACCGGCTCACGCAGCAGGTGTTTTGAATGAGCGAAGACCGTCAGGGCCGTTCGGGCGACAGCAGCAAGATCCTCTACTGCTCCTTCTGCGGGAAGAGCCAGCACGAGGTGCGCAAGCTCATCGCCGGCCCCAGCGTGTTCATCTGCGACGAATGCGTCGAGTTGTGCAACGACATCATCCGCGAGGAACTCGAGGAGAAGTC
>Ga0209023_10005846_pt1 | contig 13243 bp, 10 predicted proteins | sample LakOneMetagenome_FD_187468 | JGI IMG/M metagenome (GOLD analysis project Ga0209023, IMG submission 187468) | Freshwater and sediment microbial communities from Lake Erie, Canada (SPAdes) (version 2) | ecosystem: Environmental > Aquatic > Freshwater > Lentic | place: Lake Erie, Canada... | reverse complement strand
AGTCGTACGGCATGCCGTTCGACATCAGCAGCGCGCCGAGGTTGGCGTAACCGAGGCCGAGCTGGCGGAAGGCGTTGGCGTTGATGCCGATCTCTTCCGTCGGGTAGCTGGAGAAGCCGACGGCGATCTCCTGGGCCAGGAACACGGTGTCGACCACGGCGGTGAAGCCGTCGGTGTCGAAGCTGCCGTCGTCACGACGGAACTTCATCAGGTTGATCGACGCCAGGTTGCAGGCCGAGTTGTCGACATGCATGTACTCCGAGCACGGGTTGGAAGCGTTGATGCGACCCGAGTTCGGGCACGTGTGCCAGTTGTTGATGATGGTGTCGTACTGCATGCCCGGATCGGCGCAGTCCCAGGCGGCCTTGGCGATCTGGTTCATCAGGTCGCGGGCCGGGAGGGTCCTGGTGACGGATCCGTCGGTGCGGGCCAGCAGGTTCCACTCGGCGTCGTCCTTGCAGGCCTCCATGAACTCATCGGAAACGCGGACTGAATTGTTGGCGTTCTGGTACTGGATCGAGGTGAAGCCCTCGCCGTCGATCGACATGTCGAAGCCGGCGTCGCGCAGGGCGCCCGCCTTCTTCTCCTCGTCGGCCTTGCAGCGGATGAAGTGCTCGACGTCCGGATGATCAACATCCAGGACGACCATCTTGGCGGCACGGCGGGTCTTGCCACCGGACTTGATGGTGCCGGCCCAGGAGTCGGCGCCACGCATGAAGGACACGGGACCGGAAGCGGTGCCGCCCTTCTTCAGGTTCTCCATCGAACCACGGATGTTGGAGAGGTTGATGCCGGAGCCGGAGCCGCCGCGGAAGATGTTGCCTTCCTTGGTGTTCCAGGCGAGGATCGACTCCATCGTGTCTTCGACACTGAGGATGAAGCAGGCCGAGCACTGCGGCTTCTCTTCGAAGCCCACGTTGAACCAGACCGGCGAGTTGAAGGCCGCTTCCTGGTGAAGGAGGATCGCGGCGAGCTCTGCCTCGAAGGCATCGGCATCGGCGTCGGTGGCGAAGTAGCCACCCTCGCGACCCCAGCCGGCGATGGTCCCGGAAACGCGGCCGATCATCTGCTTGACGGAGTTCTCACGCTTTTCAGTGCCGAGCTGGCCACGGAAGTACTTCTGGGCGACGATGTTGGTCGCGTTCTGCGACCAGGACTTCGGGAACTCGACGCCGAGCTGCTCGAAGGCGGGCTTGGCCGGATCGCCGATGATGGCGTCGCGGATTTCCCATTCGATTTCGTCAAAGGGGTGGACGCCCTCTCGGGTGAGTCGCCTCTCGACGGTCACGCCCTTCGTGTTGATCCGCGCTGCCGCGTTTACTGACTGGGACATACCTGGTACCTCTCCTCGCTACTTGGTGATGAATGAATGATGTGCTGCTTCGTACTGGTGCTTCTGGTGCTGCGAGGTCGTCCCGATCCTGAGCGGGCGCGGCCTTATGTCTTTACTTCAAGCCTTGGTGGGTGTCATGGGGGTCAGGCGGTCGAGCTCTGCCTGGACGTCTTCAACGCCGAGCTGGCGATAGACGGCAGCGAACTGCAGATAGGCGACCTGATCGATGCGACTGAGGCCGGCAAGGGCCATGTCGCCGATCTTTGCGGCGCTGAGTTCGCCGCCATTGCGGACGATCTCGCTTTCGATCTCGTTGACGAGATTGTTGATCGCTTTTTCGTGGACGGGACGTTTGTGCGATGCCCGCTCGAGTCCGCCACGGAGCTTGAGGCGATCGAACGCCTGTTGGCTGCCGTCGCGTTTGCGAACGACCAGGGCCCGGTGCTCGGACCTCTCATATGTAGTGAAGCGGTAGCCGCAGCCAGAGCACTCGCGGCGCCTGCGCACCGCTGCTCCCTCCTCGGAGCTGCGACTCTCGAGAACCCTTGAACCCTGGTGTTCGCATTGCGGACAAAGCACATTTCCATGATACTACGACTAGGGTCGGATACCTTCTTGACCCCCCACATATAGCGTATTAGCCTTAATAAGCTATTTGAAAGATCCCGCGTTTTGGGGGATCACAGCGTCTTTACCTGCCGCGTTGGACACCACAGGTAGGATGGACAGGTGAGCCAGGGACCCAACGATGACATCGCAGGTGGACAGGAAGGCGAAAACTCGCGTCTGTCCGCGGCTGAACGTGCCCTGATCGCCCGCGAGAAGGCCGTCACCGCGAGGGAGAACGCACTCGAGCGCATGACCGCCGCCCGCGACAACGCCAAGGACATGGCGAGCAACGCGAGAGCCAACGCCGTCGACCGCGCCACAACCGCCCGCGATGCCACCGTCGACCGGGCGACCATCGCCCGCGACGCGACCGTCGACCGGGCCACCATCGCCCGTGACGCCACGGTCGAGAAGGCTGCGGCGATCAAGGACTCGGCTTCGGAGAAGCTGAAGGCCGTCAAGCCCAAGTTTCGCGGTGTCTCCCACGAATGGTCGTTCTTCCTCTGCCTCGGCCTGGGTGTCTCGCTCCTGATGATCGCCGACACCCCGCGCAAGATGCTCGCGGTCGGGATCTACTCGCTTTCTCTTTGCGCGCTCTTCGGTACGAGCGCCCTCTATCACCGGGTCAACTGGAAGACCTCGAAGGCCCGCATGCTGATGCGACGGCTCGACCACTCGATGATCTTCCTGCTGATCGCCGGCACCGTCACTCCCTTCTGCCTGCTGACCATGAGCGGCACCTGGGCCACGGCGATCCTGATCGCGGTCTGGTCCGCGGCGGCCATCGGCGTCGTCATCGAACTCGTCTGGACCGGCTCACCGAAATGGGTCAGCGCCGCGATCTACGTGGCCGTCGGCTGGATCGGTGTTCTCGCCTTCCCCTCGATCATCGGCACCGCCGGTGTTGCCGCCGGCCTCCTGATCGCAACGGGTGGCCTGCTCTACACGGTGGGCGCCGTCGTTTACGCGACCGGCAGGCCGAATCCGAGCCCCACTTACTTCGGCTACCACGAGATCTTCCACGTATTCGTCATCGCTGCCGCCGCGACCCACTTCGCGGCGATCGCCTTCTTCGCGCTGTAGGCGCAAGGTCTGGCAGACTCAGTCCTGTGATTGGGGAGGCCGAAGAACTCGAAGTGACTTCGATCCAGGTCGGCGTCGTCCAGCTGCGCATGATCGAGGCCGGTCCCCACCAGGCCTCCGAGGCCGTCGTGTTCATCCATGGCAACCCCGGCTCTTGCGAAGACTTCAAGGGGCTGGTTGCCGCCGCGGGTGTCGCCCATCGTGCCGTCGCCATCGAACTCCCCGACTTCGGCCAGACGATCGCCGCGCCCGGCTTCGGACACACTGTCCACGAATACACGGACTTCCTGGACGACGCCTTGACGACGCTCGGGATCGAACGGGTCCAGCTCGTGCTCCATGACCTCGGCGGCCTGGTCGGTCTTTCCTGGACCCTCGCCAATCCCGACAAGGTCGCCAGCGTGACCCTGCTCAACACCGGGGTCCTGCCCGGCTACAAGTGGCATCGCGCCGCACGCATCTGGCAGACACCCGGCCTGGGCGAGGTCGCGCAGGGAGTCCTGACGAGGGGTGTCTTCCGGCGCGCCACCGGCAACGCCGAGCCCCGGGGCCTGCCCCGCGAGTTCCTCGACCAGATGTACGACAACTTCGACCGCCGAACCCGCAAGGCGGTGCTCGACTTCTACCGCGACATCAAGGACATCGGTGACGTCTCAAGATTGATGCTGGAGCCACTGGCCCGCCTCGACCTGCCCTGCCTGGTCATCTGGGGTGCCGCGGATCCGTACCTGCCGATTGAATTCGCCGAGAAACAGCGCCAGGCCTTCCCGTCGGCCTACATCCACACCCTCGAGAACTCGGGCCACTGGCCTTACATCGACGACCCGGCCACGGTGACCCCGCTGGTCGTCGAGTTCGTCAGCTCGATCGAATAGCCGACCGGTCCCCACCGGACGGTTCCGACCGACTGGATCACCGCGAGTGTTGGTGATAGCTTCGGAAGATGAGGAATCAGGGGAGTCTCGTCGTTCTGTTCGTGGTTTCGATCTGTCTGGGGGCATCGGCTTCGCAGGCGTCTGCGAACCCGGCCTTCGAGCGGGCGTTCGGCGGCGGGGTCACGGGCAGCGTCGGATTTGGCAACTGCACGGCCTCGACCGGCTGCGTGACCGGCGACGGGATCGGCACTGCCGGGTCGATGCACCAGCCGGGCGGAGCCGTCTTCGATACCCACGGCGGACTGCTCGTCGCTGACTTCTCCAACCGCCGGATCAACAGGTACCTGGTGAGTGCCGACGGAACCGTCACCTTCGATCGCACCTTCGGTTACGGCGTCCAGGCTGCGGTGCCGGATTCTTTCCAGAACTGCACCAGCAGCTGCGAAACCGGATCGCCGTCGGACCAGGCAGGCGCCGTCAACGGTCCCTGGAAGCTGGCCATGGACCCTGAGGGCAGGCTGCTGGTGGCCGACTACGAGAACAACCGGATCAGCCGCTTCACGATCGCCGCAGACGGCACCGCGGCCTTTGACCGCGCGTTCGGCTGGGATGTCGATCCGGTCGGCGGGTCGGGTGGGCTGGAGTCCTGCTCCACCAGCTGCCAGATCGGCACGGCCGGGGTCCACTCCGCGGGAGCGATCGACGGACCGGACGGAGTCGCAATCGACGCGGCCGGCGGGATCCTCGCCGGCGAGTTCAGCAATAACCGCATCACCCGTTTTACGGTGGCGGCGGACGGCACTCCCACCTTCGACCGGGCTTTCGGCCTGGACGTGATCCCGGGCGGGTCGACCGGATTCGAGAACTGCACGGCCGGCACCACCTGCAAGGAAGGCCTCACCCTGGCGCAATCCGATGCGGCCGGCTCAACGGCCCAGAATTATTCGATCGAAGTCGGACCGGACGGTCGTTACTTCGTTTCCGACTACACGACGAACAGGGTCGACGTGTTCTCCCGGGCGGCCGACGGCACGATCAGCTTCGACCAGGCCTTCGGTGCGGACGTGATTCCCGGCGGGAGCACGGGTTTCGAAACCTGCACGACGTCCACGGGCTGCAAGGTAGGCCTGGAGAACGGATCGGCGGGTTCGGTCGGGGCCGCCACGGGCCTGGCGGTAACGCCATCCGGTGACCTTTATGTGGTTGCCGAGCACGACAACCGCTTCAGCCACTACAAGGCGGGATCCGGAGGGACATTCACCTTCGACTACGCATTTGGTTATGGCGTGGCCGGCGGGACAGCCCCCGAGTCCTGCTCCACGACCTGCGTGACCGGGATCCAGGGCGCACAGGCCGGCGCGCTCAACGCGCCCCAGGGCGCAATCCTCGGTACCGACGGGCGACTGTACGTGGCCGACTACGACAACAGCCGTATTTCGGTCTTCGGGGTTGGTCCGACGGTCACCGTCAAGAAGTCGCTGTCTCCCGTCACCGATCCCGGCAGATTCGACCTGAAGGTCGGCGATGCCGTGGTCAAGGCAGGGGCAGGCAATGCCGACAGCGGCTCGACCAGGGTCGCGGACGGCGCGGGAGTTACGATCTCGGAGGTCGCGACCGATTCAGCCAATCCGCTCACCAATTACGACTCGACAATCGATTGCGGAGCCGGACCGACCGTTGGCAGTTCCCTGGCCCTGTCGAGCGTGACCTCCGACCTGACCTGCACGGTGACCAACACGCGCAAGGTTGTGCCTCCCCCCGCCAAGAAGGCCAAATTCACCAAGGTCGTCCTCCAGCCGAAGAAGAAGACGGTCAAGGCCGGCAAGAAGGTCAAGCTCACGGTCAAGGTGACCAACTCTGGCACCGCCAAGGGCACCGCCACAGTGAAGCTCAAGTCGTCTTCAAAGAAGAAGGCGACCGTTCCGAAGACCGTCAAGGTGACCGTCGGGCCCGGCAAGACCGTCTCGAAGAAGTTCACCGTCAAGACGAAGAAGAAAAAGAAGGGCAAGGTCACCATCAAGGCGACGGTCGGCAGCAAGGCTGCCAAGACGGTGCTGAAACTCAAGAAGTAGAGGGCGGCCCGCCAGACGGGCCTGAACCAGGCGCCGGGGTCAGGCGGGTGAAAGCTCGCCGGCCTCGATCGCGGCCTTGACGGCGCAACCCGGCTCGGTGTCGTGCCCGCAGTCGCGGAACTTGCAGAACTCCGAGAGCCTTTCGACCTCGGCATCGCGTTCGGCAGTCCCCTCGGTGGCGCCTGTTTCAATCAGGGTCCCCGGCGCACGGAGTCCCGGAGTGTCGATGAGGAGTGCGCCGGTGGGAAGGGCGAAGAGTTCGCGGCTCGTGGTCGCGTGGCGGCCACGGTCATCGCTGTCGCGGATCGGGATCGTCTTCTGGCGGTCGAAGCCGAGCAGCTTGTTGGCCAGGGTCGACTTCCCGACTCCGGAGCTGCCGAGGAGGACGACGGTCTCGGCCGGGCGGAGGTTCTCCCGCAGGGCTTCGAGCCCGTCACCGGTCGGTGAGCTGAACGCGAGGACCTTGAGGTGGGGGAAGGCGGCCTTGGCTTCCTCGAGCTGGGGTTCGACGTCTTCGACGAGGTCCGACTTCGAAAGGGCGACGACGGTGGCGGCACCGGAGGCTTCGGCCAGGTCGACCATCCGCGAAAGGCGCTCGATGTCGTGGTCCTTGTTGAGGGAGCTGACCACGATCACCAGGTCGACGTTGGCGGCCAGCACCTGGGTGCGGCTGCGCTCGGAGTCGGAGCGGGAGGTGAGTGCGGTGCGGCGGGCAAGGGTGGTGCGACGCGGCAGGATCTCGTGGACCGTGCCTTCGTCGTCGCAGGCGACCCAGTCCCCGACGGCGGGCATCGAGGTGGCATCGGACTTGTCCTGGAGGAGCTTGCCGGCGGGCTTGCCCTGGACTTCGAAGCCGGCACCCATGAGGTCGACGACGTGGTTGCGGTGAAGGCCGACGACACGGGCCGGCTTCAGGTCCGCCCGGTGGACCGACTTCCAGGCGTTCCGTTCACGATCGCGCCACCCGAGTGCCTCGAGCGACAGCGTTGCTTCAGCGGCCGTCCTGGCGGGCTCGTTTGCCGGGGCGGCTACGCCCCCTGTCTGACTCAGCTGGCGAGCGATGCGGTGGCGGTGCCTTTCGCTGCTTCGATCAGGTCGAGCAGCTCGGGTTCACGGTCTGAACGGATCAGGTCGATCGGGTCGGGATCGCCATTGACGATGCTTTCGAAGAACGCCTTGCGGTCCTGGTAAGTCGGGAGGGTGCCCTTGGCCCAGCCACGCACGTCGTTGAGGATCACGGCCAGGCGGGCATAGTCCTCGCCGAAGGTCTCGCTGATCTCGCGCTTCATTCTCTTGGCGAGGGCTGGAGAAGCTCCGGCGGTCGAAATGGCGATGGCCAGCGGGCCGGTGCGGACGATGGCCGGAAGGATGAAGTTGCAGAGCGGGGGGACGTCGACGACGTTCGCCAGCATCGCGCGCTTTTCGCCGTCGTAATAGATCTCGATGTTGACTTCCGAGTCGTTGGTCGCGGCGATGACCATGAACTTGCCTTCGAGGTCTTCGGGGCCGGCGTAGGCGCGACGGTGCCACTCGATCGAACCTTCGGAGGCGTACTCGGCGACGGCGTCGCAGGCTTCCGGGGCGATCAGGACGACATCGGCGTTGCAGGCGAGCAGGCCGTCGATCTTCTCGAGTCCGATGTCACCGCCACCCACGACGAGGCACTTGCGGCCGGTCAGTTTCAGGCAGGCGATGTAGAAGGGCGTGTCGAGCATGTCCTTGACACAGGACTGATCGCAGAGCCCTTTCCGGAACTGGCAGACGCACTCTTTTCCTGCATAGGCTTGGGCGGGCATATGACTAAAGGTTAGGGGATTACGCAGATCCACCTGTGAAATGGGTCGGGTCAGATCGAATCGACCGTCTGGCGGAGGCCCTGCTCCAGGCTGGTGGTCACGCTCCAGCCGAGGTCGGCGGCGGCGCGGGACGGATCGATCGCATTCCGCTTCACGTCACCCATGCGGGGGGTGTCGAAGCTGGGGGTGAAGTCGTTTCCGTTCTCGCCGAGGCCGCCGATCGTCTCGATCAGCTCCAGCAGCGGGGTCTCGATGCCGGAGCCGATGTTGATCGCCCCTTCGACGTCGGTGCGCGAGGCGGTCAGCATCGCGTCGATGACGTCACCGACGTAGACGAAGTCGCGGGTCTGGGTGCCGTCGCCGAACACGGTCGGCTTCTCGCCCCGGCGTAATTGCCCGGCGAAGATCGCGACCGCTCCGGCCTCGCCCTTGGGGTTCTGGCGGGGGCCGTAGACGTTGCCGAGGCGCAGTGCGACCGAGTTGAACATGTAGAGACGGCGGTAGAGCTCGAGGTACTTCTCGACGACGAACTTGCTGAGTCCGTACTGGCACATCGGCTCGACCTGAATCGTTTCCACCGCGGGCAGTTCGATCCGCGCCCCTTCGCCATAGACGGCGCCGCCCGTGGAGGCAAAGACGAAGCGGTCGAGTCCGATCCTCTTTCCCGCCTCGATCAGGTTGACCGATCCGACCACGTTGACGGAAGCATCGAAGGCCGGCTGGTCGATCGACTTTCGCACTTCGCTCTGGGCGGCGAGGTGGAAGATCGTGCCCGGCTTCTCGGCCTCCAGAGTCGATTCGATGAAATCGGAGTCCCGGATGTCACCTTCGATGAGGCGGGCCCCGGCGCCGATTCCGGAGGCCAGGTTTTCCATCGTCCCGGTGCTCAGATTGTCGATGACGACGACCTCGTCGCCACGGTCGGCAAGGGCATCGACGAGGTGTGATCCGATAAATCCGGCGCCGCCGGTAACGAGAGTCTTCATTTGGGAAATATTAGGTTCAATCCCTAGGGATTGGCTGTGCGTCAACTGAGCATTCGTCCGGCAACGTTTCCCGGCCCTGCTACTCTCGCCACCGAATGCGACTGATCATCACGGAGAAAAACAACTCAGCCCAGAAGATCGCCGAGATCCTGTCTGGGGGAAGCGCGAAGGAAAACAAGTCCTTCACCATCCCTGTATTTAAATGGAGCGATGCCGATGGTGAGCACGCGACCGTTGGTACGGGTGGTCACGGCGTTGAGCGTGCATTCCCCGAGGGCAAGGAATTCAAGCAGTGGAAGCTCGACCTGATCCACGGCCTGGTTGACGCCCCGCTGATCACGCGGCCCACTGACGGCAAGAAGAACGTGATCCGCGCCGTCCAGAAGGAAGCCAAGGCCGCGGACAGCCTGATCATCGCAACCGACTTCGACCGTGAGGGCGAGCTGATCGGCCTCGAATCCCTCGAAGTCGCAATCGACGTGAACCCGGATCTCGAGCCCACTGTTAAAAGAGCGCGGTATTCGGCACTCACCAAGGAAGAGATCGAGGGCGCCTTCAGCAACCTCGACACGCTCTCCTACCCGCTGGCCCACGCCGCCGGTGCCCGCCAGGACATCGACCTGATCTGGGGCGCCGCGTTCACCCGCGCCGTCTCCCTGATGGCCAAGGCCTATGGCGCCAACTTCCTTTCCGTCGGCCGCGTCCAGAGCCCGACGCTCGGCCTGATCGTCGAGCGCGAGCTGGAACGCCGTGCCCACGTGTACGTCCCGTACTGGGAGCTCTTCGCCAAGTTCGAGCATCCCAGCGGCTCCAGCTTCGAGACCCATCACGCAACCGACAAGTTCTGGGAGAAGTTGGAAGCCGACGCCGCCATGTCCGCGACCGCCGACCCCGGCATCGTCAAGTCGGTCACCAGCCGCAAGAACACTTCCAAGCCGCCGACCCCGTACAACACGAACTCGTTCCAGGTTGACGCGTCGAGCCGGCTCGGCATCACGCCCAAGCAGGCGATGAACTACGCCCAGGACCTCTACGACGACGGCTTCATCTCCTACCCGCGTACCGACAACACGATCTACCCGGACTCGCTGCCGCTGAAGAAGACGGTCGAGTCGCTGGTCAAGATCAAGGACTTCGCAGCCGCCGCACCGCTGCTCGACGCGCCGCTCACGCCCACCCAGGGCAAGAAATTCGACGCGGCCCACCCGCCGATCTACCCGACCCACGCTCTCTACCCGAGTGCGCTGGACGGACCCAAGGCCCGTGTCTACGAGCTGATCGTGCGCCGCTTCCTGGCCACTTTCTCGGCCCCGATGATCACCGAGTCCACCCGTGCCGACATCGAAGCCGGCGGCGAGACCTACTTCGTCCGCGGCAAGGTCGTGCTCGATCCCGGTTACGCCGGCATCTACACCTATGCCCGTTCTTCCGATGAGGAGATCCCGGCACTCGAGGAGGGCCAGAAGCTCACCCTCGACGGCAAGCCGTGGATGGTCGACAAGGAAACGCAGCCGCCGGCCCGCCTGTCGGAGGCCAAGCTGGTCCAGATGATGGACGAGCAGGGACTCGGCACCAAGGCGACCCGTCCGGACATCATCCAGAAGCTCTACAGCCGCAAGTACGTGCGCAACCATCCGCCGGAGCCCACGGCCACCGGCATGGCGATGTACGAGGCCTTCAAGGAATGGGTGCCCGAGATGGCGACCTCCGAGATGACCGCCGGCCTCGAGGCAGAGATGGACCAGATCGCCGAAGGCAAGATGACCAAGGACGAGGTCGTCGATGACAGCCGCAAGCTCGTCCACTCGACCTTCGACAACATGCGTGAAGGCGAAGAGGCCCTCTCGAAGATGATCTGGGCCGGCATGGACAAGGACCGGATCCTCGGTCCCTGCATCGTCTGCAAGGAAGCGGGGCGAGTGAAGGAAGACGGTTCGCCGAACCAGCTCCGCATCATCCGCGCCAAGAAGTCGGGCAAGTCATTCGTCGGGTGCTCCGGCTGGAAGCCCGATGACCCGGAAGCCTGCGACCAGACCTTCCCGATGCCGCAGCCGAATTTCTACGAAGTCACTCCGCTCGAGGAGAACTGCTCGATCTGCCACCGCACCCCGAGGGTGTCGGTCAAGACCCGTGGCCGTGCCGGCCGTCCGTGGAAGCTCTGCTTCAACGACGACTGCCCGACCATGATCGAGATGCGCGAGAAGAAGGCTGAGCGTCTCGCCGCCCAGGAAGCCAAGAAGAAGATGGAAGAGCTGGACGGCAAGAAGAAGAAGACGACGAAGGCCAAGGCCAAGCCAAAGAAGAAGTCGACGGCGAAGCCCCGCACCAAGACAGTTGCCGCCGCCAAGGCCGGAGGACCGCCCGACCTGGGTACCCGCCGGACCAAGAAGGCCGGCTCCCGCAACAAGACGGATTAGGCTGCGGGCGTGTTCATCACGCTCGAAGGTGTCGACGGTTCCGGGAAGACGACCCAGTCGGCCCTGCTGGTCGAGGCGCTGGGTGAGGACACAGTCCGCATCCGCGAGCCCGGGGGAACGCAGGCCGCCGAGCAGGTCAGGAGCCTCCTGGCCGATCCCGGGGTGCCACTCGACCCGGTCGCCGAGCTGCTGCTCTTCTGCGCCGCCCGCGCCGACCTGATCAGCCGGGTCATCAAGCCGGGGATCGCCGAAGGCAGGCATGTCGTCTGTGACCGCTACACCGATTCCACCCTCGCCTACCAGGGCGGTGCGCGCGGGCTCGGCGTCGACCGGGTGAGGGCCGTCAACCGGATCGCCACCGGCGAGCTTTCGCCCGACCTGACCCTGTTGCTCAAGGTCGACCCGAAGGCCGGACTGGAGCGGGCCGAGAGTGACGACCGTTTTGAGGCCGAAGGGGTGAGGTTCCAGGAAATCGTTGCCGAGACTTACGAGGCGATTGCCGCGGCCGAACCGGAACGGGTCGTGGCCGTCGATGCCGCCGGGACCCCGGAAGAGGTTCACGAACGGATCATGGAAGTCGTCCGGGCGAGGCTCGGGTCATGAGCGCCATCACCGAAGCCTCCGGGGGCCAGCCCCGCGTCGGCGTCGCCCTTTCCGCGGCGGTCAGCGAAGGCCCGTCGCACGCCTATCTGCTGAGGGGGCCTTCCGGATCGGGCAAGGCGCGCATCGCCCGGGCCTTCGCGGCCGAGATCCTCGCTTCCGACAGCGCCGACCCGGATGAGACCCGGCGCCGTGCGCTCCAGAACCCCTCGCCGCATCCCGACCTGATCTGGCTGAAGCCGAAGGGCATGAGTCACGCGGTCGACGACGTCCGCGAACGGTTGATCAAGGTCGCTCCCCACAGCCCCTTCGAGGGAGGACACCGGGTTTTCGTGATCGAAGCCGCCGACGTCCTCGGCGAGGAAAGCCAGAACGCGATGCTCAAGACGCTGGAGGAGCCGCCCGAGCATGCCCACCTCATCCTGCTGAGCGCCGACGCCGAATCGGTCCTGCCGACCGTCGTCTCCCGCTGCCAGGTGATCGAGTTCGACGCCCTTGATGATGCCGCCATCGCGGCCGAACTGGCGGAAGTCGCCGCGCCCGACGAGGCCAGGGCCGCCGCCCGCCTGTCCCGGGGAGACCTCGGCCGGGCAAGGTTGCTGGTCACCGAGCGTGGTCAGCGCATCCGGGCGGCGGTGGAGAAGATGATGGGCGCGACGGTCAGCGGCAACCTCGCTGACTCGCCCTGGCTGACGGTGCTGAACCTCGCCAAGGAGAGCGGTGAGAAGGCCGGCGAGAGGGTCCAGGGGGAGCTGGACAGCGAAAAGCAGGAAGGCATAAAACACACCAAGACCGAGATCGACGACGCGGTGCGGCGAGAAACCCGCCGCGTCCGCACCGGAGTGCTCGACCTGGCCCTCTCCCTGGCCGCTTCATGGGCACGCGACCTGGCCGCGACTGCTGCCGGCGCCCAGGCGGTCCTTTTCAACGCCGACCGGGTCGTTGTCCTCGAGGAGCAGGCCGGCGAGGTCGACCTGGCGTCGGCCCGCAAGGCCGTGGTTGCCGTGAACGACACGAGGCAGCGCTTTCAGCTCAACGTCAACGAAGAACTGGCGATGGAAGCGCTCTGCTTCCGGCTCGAGAAGCTGCTCGGCCCCGTCTGACCAGACCGGGTTCAGGCGACCGGTTCGAGCGAGGCCAGGGTCTGGACGAGGCCTTCCTCAAGACCGACCTTCGCCGTCCACCCGAGTTCGGCCTTCGCTCTCGAGGCATCGAGTGAGATCTGCTCGACCTCGCCGTGGCGCGGGGGTGCCATCTCCGGCTTGAAGTCGCCCTCCGCGCGTTCGTCGAGGATCCGGATCAGGTCGAGCACGCTGCTTTCCATTCCGGTTCCGATGTTGATCGGTCCGGCGGCATCGGTTTCACTCGCGGCCAGCATCGCTGCGACGACATCGCTCACGTGGACGTAGTCGCGGGTCTGTTCACCGGTACCGAAGACGGTCGGCCGGCCACCCTCGAGGAACTTGCCGCAG
>Ga0209023_10005845_pt1 | contig 13245 bp, 9 predicted proteins | sample LakOneMetagenome_FD_187468 | JGI IMG/M metagenome (GOLD analysis project Ga0209023, IMG submission 187468) | Freshwater and sediment microbial communities from Lake Erie, Canada (SPAdes) (version 2) | ecosystem: Environmental > Aquatic > Freshwater > Lentic | place: Lake Erie, Canada | collected... | reverse complement strand
GGCACCGACGGCACGACGCCGGCCGGCGACCTCAAGGTCGGCATTGCGTTCGACACCGGCGGCCGTGGCGACGGTACCTTCAACGACTCGGCCGCTCGTGGCGCCGACCAGGCAAAGACCGAACTGGGCGCCAGCATCGACGAGCTCGAGGCCACCAACGCCGAGGACCGTCAGCCCAACCTCGAGACCCTCACCGGCAACGGCGACAACCCGGTCATCGCGGTCGGCTTCGCCTTCGGCGAAGGCCTCGCCACTGTTGCGGCCAACAACCCCGACACCTCGTACGCCATCGTCGACGGCTTCATCGAGAACGCTCCCGCCAACGTGACGTTCCTCGGCTTCGCCGAGAACGAGGGTTCGTTCCTCGTCGGTGCCGCTGCGGCACTGAAGAGCAAGAGCGGCCACATCGGCTTCATCGGCGGCCAGGAGATCGACCTCATCAAGAAGTTCGAGGCCGGCTACACCGCTGGTGCCAAGTACATCAACCCCGACATCAAGGTCGAGGTCCAGTACCTGGGCGCTGCCGGCGACAACAACGCCTGGAACTCCCCGGACAAGGCCAAGGAAATCGCCAACGGTTGGTACGCCGCCGGTGCTGACGTCGTCTACACCGCCGCCGGCGGCTCGGGCAACGGCACCATCGAGGCCGCCGTCGAGAGCAACGCCTGGGCCATCGGCGTGGACAGCGATCAGTACCTGACCGCGACCCCCGAGCAGCAGAAGCACATCCTGACCTCGATGCTCAAGCGCGTCGATGTCGCGGTGTTCGAGACCGTCAAGGCGTTCTCGGAAGGCACCCTCAAGGGCGGCTTCGCGACGTACGACCTCAAGGTCGACGGCGTCGGCTACTCGACCTCGGGTGGCTACCTGGACGACGTGAAGGACAAGCTGGAAGCGATCAAGGCCGACATCGTGTCGGGCAAGATCACCGTTCCGACCGCTCCCTGATCTGACACAGATCACTCAGCGTTGACAACTCGAGAGCCCGGGGGTCCGCCCCCGGGCTCTCTGCTATAACGGGTGCAACACTTCGTACAAGGGGGAGCATGGCCACCGAGACACCGGCCGTCCAGCTGATTGGGATCGAGAAGCGGTTCCCAGGCGTCATTGCCAACCATGACGTCAACCTCAATGTCCGGGCGGGCACCATCCACGCAATCGTCGGCGAGAACGGCGCCGGCAAGTCGACGCTGATGAAAACGCTGTACGGCATGCACCAGCCGGAGGCCGGCACGATCCACGTGTTCGGCGAACAGAAGGTGCTCCGCTCCCCCAGCGACGCCATCGCAGCCGGCATCGGCATGGTCCACCAACACTTCATGCTCGCCGACAACCTCAGCGTGCTGGAGAACATCGTCCTCGGCGCCGAGCCCACCGCCCGCGGAGTGGTCAAGTACGGCGAGGCGCGCACGCGCCTCGAGGCGATCATGGCGCAGTCGGGCACGCATGTGAACCTCGACGCCGCGGTCTCGGAGCTGGGTGTCGGCCAGCGCCAGCGGGTCGAGATCCTGAAGGTCCTCTTCCGCGGGGCCCGCATCCTGATCCTCGACGAGCCGACCGCCGTGTTGGTGCCGCAGGAGGTCGACGAGCTGTTCAGCAACCTGCATCGCCTCGTCGCCGACGGCGCGACGATCATCTTCATCTCTCACAAGCTCGACGAAGTGCTGAACGTCAGCGACGACATCACCGTCATCCGGGCCGGCACGACGGTGGCCGAGGTCAAGCCGCACGACGTCACCCGCGGCGAACTCGGCGAGCTCATGGTCGGCAGCGAACTGCCCTCGCCGCACGGTCGCACGACCCAGATCGGCGAGCTGGTGCGCCTGCAGGTGAGCAACCTGTCCGTGCGCGGCACCGGCGACAAGCTGCTCGTCGACGGGGTCTCCTTCGAGCTCCACGAGGGCGAGGTGCTGGGCATCGCCGGTGTCGAGGGCAACGGCCAGTTCGAGCTGTGCGAGGCCATCCTCGGCCAGGTGCAGCCGTCTACCGGCACCGTGTCGATCGGTGGCGTCGACGTCACCAACACATCGCCGCACCACCGGTTGATCAACGGCCTGTCCTACATCCCGTTCGACCGCCACCGCGAGGGCCTGCTGCTGACCGCACCACTGTGGGAGAACACGCTGCTCGGCCGCGATGCCGACGCACAGTTCTCCAGCGGCCCGTTCATCAACGCCAAGTCCACCAAGGCAGACTGCCGCCAGATCATCAGCGAGTTCGACGTGCGTACGCCCAGCGAGCTCGTGCCGGCCTTCGCCCTGTCCGGCGGCAACCAGCAGAAGCTCTTGGTCGGCCGCGAGCTCTCCAGCCACCCGCAGGTGCTGATCGCCGCTCACCCCACCCGCGGTGTCGACATCGGCGCACAGGCCGCCATCTGGGACCGCTTGCGCGACGCACGCGACGCCGGCTTGGCGGTGCTGCTGATCTCGGCCGACCTCGAGGAGCTCATCGGCCTGTCGGACAACATCGTCGTGATGTTCGACGGGCACATCAACGCCAGGCTCCGGCCGGCGGATGCCACGCCAGAACTGCTCGGCACCTACATGACCGGTGGAACACAGGAGGATGCGGCGTGAACACCCCGGCGGAGACACCCAGCGGCCCGGAGGGCGGCGACCAGACACCCGTCAGCAAGAGCCTCGACGATCTGACCGCGCGCGTGGGCCGGATCACCAACCCGAAGCCGGCCAAGAGCCGCAGCGAGTTGCTGGCCACGATCGCCAGTTCGCTGGCGGCCATCGTGCTGGCCGTGCTCATCGGCGCACTGATCCTGCTGCTCACCGGCAAGAGCCCCAGCGCCGCCTGGGACAAGGTGATGTCGGAAGGCTTCCGCACGGTTCGCCTGGCAGAAGCCGTCGGCCGCGCCACCCCGCTCATCGTCGCCGCCGTGGCAGTGGCGATCGGGTTCAAGATGAACCTGTTCAACATCGGCGTGGAGGGCCAGTTCCTCATCGGCCTGTTCTTCGCCGCGATCGCCGGTGCCTACGTGCAACTGCCGGCCGTGCTGCACATCGCGTTCATCCTCGTCGTCGCCATGGCGGCGGCCGCGCTGTGGGCCGCCATCCCAGCGGTCCTGAAAGTGAAACGAGGGGTCAACGAGGTCATCGCCACGATCATGCTGAACTCCATCGCCCTCAGCGTGATCGACTGGTTGTTCCAGGAGAAGTTCCGGCACCCGTTGCCCGGCAACCTCGACGTGAAGACGAAGGTGCTGCCGTCGACGGCCTGGCTGCCGACCCTCTTCACCGCCGTCAGCAAGGAAGGCAAGCGCGTCTCGCGCTACGAGGTCACCTCCTTCCTGCTGGTCGCACTCGTCGTGGTCATCCTCTTCTGGCTGCTCGTCTACAAGAGCCGCTTCGGCTTCCGCCTGCGTGCATCCGGCGCCAACGCAGTGGCCGCACGCACCGCCGGCATCAGCTCGAACCGCATGATCGTCACCGCCATGCTGCTGTCGGGGGCCATCGCCGGTCTGGCCGGCATGCCCTACCTGCTCAGTGGCGACGGCCATGCCTACGGTCCCAGCCGGCCCGATCAGTACGGGTTCAACGGCATCTCCGTGGCGTTGCTCGGCCGCAACCACCCGGCGGGCATCGTGGCCGCCGCACTGCTGTGGGGCTGGCTCGACTCGCTCGTCGGCCCGCTGGGGTTGGCGAAGGTGCCACCGAGCATCGTGTACGTGATCAAGGCGATCATCCTGTTGTCGGTGGTCATCCTGAACGAAGTGGTCGGACGACGCGTCGCCAAACGAACCGCTGACCGAACAGCCGCCCAACTCGAAGCCGTGGAGGTGGCAGCAGCATGAGCGCAACACTGACGCCCGAGGCCGCCGCCGCAGCGGCGAAGCAGCCCGCCTGGATGCGTTTCATCGCCTCCAAGACGCGCACTCGCACGCTGGTGTTCGCCAGCGTGCTCTTCTTCCTCCTGGCCTTCACCCGCCAGGTCACCGACAACTCCAACGACCTCACTTCGTCGGGCACGGTCGGCACCACGCTGCGCGTGACCATCCCGATCATGCTCGCCGGTCTGGCAGCGCTGTGGTCGGAACGCGTCGGCATCGTGAACATCGGCATCGAGGGCATGATGATCCTCGGTACGTGGTTCGGCGGCTACGGCGCCTGGAAGTACGGCCCATGGGTGGGGCTGTTGCTCGGCATCCTCGGCGGCGCCGCCGGTGGCCTGATCCACGCGCTGGCCGTCGTCAAGTTCAACGTCAACCACATCATCTCCGGTGTGGCCATGAACCTGTTCGCGTTCGGCGCGATGCGCTACCTCAGCGAGATCGTCTACGCCCAGGACACCGCCGGCGGCAAGGCCGGCGGCGGCATCAGCAAGTCGCCCAAGCAGCAAGGCCCGATCCCCCGCTTCAACATGCCGTTCCTCGGCGGCGGGAAGATCTTCGGCTGGCGCAGCCCCGACCTGCTCGGCTGGTTCGAGCGTCGCCACTGGTTCCTCGTCGGCGATGCCGCGGGCATCCTGCGCGGCCTGATGGTGGGCGTGTCGTGGGCATCCGTGCTGGCGTTGCTGCTGGTGCCCGTCACGGGTTGGGTGCTGTGGCGCAGCCGGTTCGGCCTGCGGGTGCGGTCGTCGGGCGAGGCGCCGGCCGCGGCGGAGAGCCTGGGCGTGAAGGTCAGCCCGCTGCGGTACGCCGCGCTGGCCGTCAGCGGCGGGCTCGCCGGTTTCGGCGGCGCATTCCTCAGCATCGTGTCGGCGAACTACTACCAACAGGGCCAGACGCAGAGCAAGGGCTACATCGGTATCGCCACGACCATCTTCGGCAACTGGCGTCCCAGCGGCGTGCTGGGCGGGGCAACACTGTTCGGTTTCGCCGAGGCGCTGAACCTCGTCGGCAAGAAGAGCCTGCCCAACCTGTTCCTGTTCGGCACGCTGGTGTGCGGTCTCGTGTTCCTGCTGTCGCTGGCCCGCCGACGGATGCTGCCGGCGATCAACGCCATCGCTGCCGGCGCAGTGCTGCTGATCGCGTTCCTCACGGTCAACGAGGTCCCGGAGCCGCCACGAAGGCGCTGCCGTACGTCACGACGCTGATCGTGCTCGCGGTCGCCAGCCAGCGCCTGCGCCCGCCGGCGCATGCTGGTCTGCCGTACCGCAGCGGCGAGAACCACTAGCCGGCCGCCATGAAACCAGCCCGCGGGCGGCCCGCTGTCGGATGTGCGCGTCCTCGATCTGACGTCGGTGGTCATGGGGCCGATGGCCACCCAGATCCTCGGCGACCTCGGCGCCGACGTGATCACGGTCGAGGACATCCACGGCGACACCAACCGGTTCATGGGCCCCGGCCCACACCCGCAGCTGTCGGGGGTGTCGCTGAACCTGATGCGCAACAAGCGCAACATCTCGCTCGACCTCAAGCACCCCGACGGCCGCGAGGCCTGCCTGCGTCTGGCCGAGTGGGCCGACATCGTGATCACCAACCTGCGCCCAGGGCCGCTGCGCCGGCTGGGCCTGGCTGACGCCGACGTTCGCGAGCGGAATCCGCGCATCATCTTCTGCCAGGCGCAGGGCTGGCCGACCGACAGCCCCGAGGGCGACCGGCCGGCGTACGACGACGTCATCCAGTCCGCCGCCGGCCTGGCCGACACCTACCTACGGCGCGACGGCGTGCCTGCCATCCCGCCGACCATCGTGGCCGACAAGGTCAGCGGCCTGACCATCGTCTACGCGGTGCTGGCGGCGCTGCACCACCGCGACCGCACCGGCGAGGGCCAACGGCTGGAAGTGCCGATGGTGGAGGCGATGACCGCGTTCATGCTGGCCGAGCACGGCTCTGCCGCGATCCCCGAACCGCCGCTGGGCGACGCCGGGTACACGCGGGTGATGTCGTCGAACCGCGGGCCGCAGCCGACCGCCGATGGTTGGGTGCACATGCTGCCGTACAGCAAGCAGAACTACGTCGACCTGTTCGTGGCCGGCGGGCGGCCCGACCTGGCGGACGACCCACGGCTGGAGAACAGGGCCACTCGCGCTCGCGTGGCCAACGACCTGTACGGCGAGGTGAAGGCGATCACGCCGTCACGCACGACCGACGAGTGGATCGTGTTCTGCGACGAGCACGACATCCCCGCCGGCCGCGTCGCCGACCTCAACGACCTGGTGGCCGCGCTGCCGCTGGCGGAGCACCCGCTGACCGGGCCGTACCACGTGATCCCGACCGGTGTGCGCTTCGACAGCACGCCCACCTCGGTACGCCGGCATGCCTCGTTGATCGGCCAGGACGGCGACGACGTGCTGCACGAAGCCGGCTACAGCGCGGAGGACGTCGCGTCGATGCGCGCGTCCGGCGCGCTGCGTTCCAAGCCGTAGCGCCGAGCGCGGGCATGGCGTTCGTGCCACGGCGGCGACCCCACACGCTTTGGCGTTGAGTTGCGGTACAGCCGCACTTCAACGCCAACTCCGACACGACCCCACACGCTTTGGCGATGAGTCGCGGTACAGCCGCACTTCAACGCCAATGCGTGAAAGGGCCGACTGATGCGGCCAGGCGGTCAGGCGGTCAGTTCGGCGATGGCCTGGACTTCGATACCGCCACGCGGGCGCTGCGTGAGGGTGACCTTCACCCGCTGCGGCTGAGCGGACTGCATGACCTCGTTGGCGATCTCCGCCGCCAACGCCTCGGCGAAGACCGCACGGTCGCGGAAGCCCCACAGGTACAGCTTCAGGCTCTTGCTCTCGATGCACCACTGGGCCGGCACGTACTCGATGACGACGGTGGACAGGTCGGGCTGCTGGGTGACCGGGCACATCGACGCGAGCTCGTCGTTGGTGAACTTCACCAGCGTCACATGGGCGGGCGCGGGGAAGACTTCGACGTGCTCGATGGCGTGACGAACGGTGTTGCCGAGGATGGTCAGCTGCCGCTCCGGAACGGACGGTGAACTCATGGTGGCCAGGGTAGGGGCACCTCCGGCCGCCGCCTACGCTGTCACGATGACCCGTCCAACCGCCGATCACAGCGTCGTGACCGCATGAACATCCTCACGCTCCCCAAGGTCCTGCTGCACGACCACCTCGACGGCGGTCTGCGCCCGAAGACGGTGATCGAACTGGCGGCAGAGTACGGCTACACCCACCTGCCGTCCACCGACGAGGCCGAGCTGGCATCGTGGTTCAACCGTGGCGCCAAGCGCAACGACCTGGTGCTGTACCTGGAGACGTTCGCCCACACCGTCGGCGTCATGCAGCACAAGGACGCGATCGAGCGCGTGTCGTACGAATGCGCGGTCGATCTGGCCGCCGACGGCGTGGTCTACGCCGAGGTGCGCATGGCCCCCGAGCTGTGCACCGAGCAGGGGCTCACGCTCGACGAAGTGGTCGAGGCCATCCTGGCCGGGTTCCAGCGCGGCGCGGCCGGCACCGACCTCACCATCTACCTGATCTGCTCGGCCATGCGCACCGCGGCCCGCAGCCGCGAGATCGCCGAGCTCGCCGTTCGTTGGCGCGACGCCGGTTGCGTGGGCTTCGACATCGCCGGCGCCGAGGCCGGCTACCCGCCAACCCGCCACCTCGACGCGTTCGAGTACGTGCGCCGCGAGAACTTCCACACCACCATTCATGCGGGCGAGGCGTTCGGCCTGCCCAGCATCTGGGAGGCCGTGCAGTTCTGCGGCGCCGAGCGGCTGGGCCACGGCGTGCGCATCGTCGACGACATCACCGGGCCGGAAGGCGAGGAACAGTTGGGTCGCCTGGCCACGTTCGTGCGCGACCGGCGCATTCCGCTCGAACTGTGCCCGACCAGCAACGTCGGCACGGGCATCTGCGCCAGTGTCGCCGAGCACCCGATCGGCATGCTGCGCCGGCTGAAGTTCCGTGTCACGCTCAACACCGACAACAGGCTGATGAGCGCGACCTCGATGACCTACGAGATGGAGCAGCTGCGCGACGCCTTCGGCTGGGGCCTCGACGACTTCGAGTGGCTCACGATCAACGGGATGAAGAGTGCGTTCGCACCCTTCCCCGACCGCCTGAAGATCATCAACGGCGTGATCAAGCCGCGCTACGCGATGGCCCGCGCGGGTGCCCTGTAACGCCGCGGCGAGCATGCGGGGGCCGGTCGGATCGTCTGGCAGACTCGGGGCATGGCTGTTGCTCTCCACGTCGTCGACCACCCGCTGATCGCTGATTCGCTCACCCGTGTGCGCGACAAGGACACGCCGAATGCGCTCTTCCGCCAGGAGCTGGAGCGCATCGGCACGCTGCTGATGGCCGAGGCCACCCGTGGCCTGCCCACTCACGCGGTGCACGTGCAGACCCCGCTGACCGAGACGCTCGGCCGCCAGCTGGACAGCCAGCCCGTGGTCGTGCCCGTGCTGCGCGCCGGCCTCGGCTTCCTCGGCGCGGCACAGGATCTGCTGCCCAACGCCGACATCGGCTTCATCGGCGTGGCCCGCGACGAAGAGACGCACCAGCCCAAGCCGTACGTCAACAAGCTGCCGGAGAACCTGGCCGGCCGCCAGATCATCGTGCTCGACCCGATGCTCGCCACCGGCGGCTCGCTGGCCCACACCTGCCGCCTGCTGGTGGAGCGCGGTGCCACCGGCACGATCATCGTGGTCTGCGTGCTGGCCGCGCCGGAAGGCATCGAGCTGCTCCGCCAGGAGCACCTCGACCTCGCCGTCTACACCGCCTCGCTCGACGAACGGCTCAACGAGATGGCGTTCATCGTGCCCGGCCTGGGCGACGCCGGCGATCGCCAATTCGGCTCGCCCGCCTCCTGAGAAGTTTCAGCGACCGCGACGGAGCCACCATGACGGCGACGTTGAACCGGTCGTGAGAGCAAGTCGGCGAGAACCAGCGGGCCAGGCGGAGTTCCTGGCCTTCTACGACGCCACCTTCACCGATGCGTACCGCTATGCGGGCCGCCTGTGCGGCGGCGACCGTGACGCCGCGGAGGACCTGGTGCAGGAGGCCTACCTGTCGGTGCTGCGCCAGGTGCGCGGCGACGCCGGCAAGGACCTGCAGATCGGCTACGTGATCACCACGATCCGCAACCGCTTCCTCGACCGCGTCCGGAAGGACGACCGCGATGAGCGGCGCCTGCGGCTGGTGGCGGTGACGGCCGACGACAACGGCGCACCCGAGCCGGTCGCGTCGCACGTCACCTCGCAGCTGGCGGCGCTGCCGGAACGTGAACGCGCCGCGCTGGTGCTGCGCTACGTGGACGACCTCTCTGTACCGGACGTGGCCGAGGCCCTCGGGCTGACGGTGCACGCCGCCGAATCGCTGTTGGCGCGGGGCCGGGCCCGCCTGCGTGGGAAGGACACCCGCAATGCCTGAAACCTGGATCGACGACCACACCGGCGACGAGACGGTCGCCCGCCCCGACTTCCGCACCGAACTGCGCGCGCAACTGGCGAAGGAGTGGGTGCAACCCACGGCCGCGACCACTGCCGCGACCCCCGGCCGCCGCACCCCGTGGAAGGCCATCGGCTGGTCGGTCGCCGCCGCGGTTGCCGTGGCCGGCACCGTGGTGGTGCTGACCCGCGACGACACCCACCGCATCGTCAACACCCCTGGCACCGAGGTCACCACCGAGACGACGACCACCGCCACGATCACCCGCGATGACCTCGTCGGCGCCACCTGGGCGGTCGCGACGGTCGACGGTGTCCGCCTCACCGGAGTCACCGTCCCGCGATTCACGCTCGGCGCAGACGGCGGCTTCAGTGCATCGAATGGATGCAGCAACGACAGCACGCTGCCGGGCGGGACATGGACGCTCGATGGGAACGTGGTCATCGTCAGCGGCGAGATGGTGTCGGACGAACTCGGATGCCTCCCCGGGGTCACACCTGTGGCGGCGGTCGGCCTTGGTCGTTCCGGGCCCATCGAGCTGGACGCGAGCAAGACGCACCTCACCCTCCGCGGCACATCGACGTATGTCGCCGTCCGCCTCGACGATTCGACCCAGGTCTCCGCGACGCAGGTCGTCGGCGAGTACCAGTCCACGGACGGGACGGCCCAGCTGTCCGTCACGGCCGACGGCACGACCACGCTCACGGTCGGCGGCACGCCCGAGACGGTGGCCGCACCGGCCTTCCACATCGTCGACGGTGTGCTCTACGCGACGGTCGGCGAGGAGCACGGGATCGTGCAGTTCCCGGCCACTCCGCAACCAGCGCCGGCGGTCATCGTCGTACCCCCGACCGGTGGGCACAACGTCTCGCCCGAGGTGGTCGTCACGCTCGACGGCGCCACCGCCGACACCGTTCGGGTGGCGATGCTGCCGGATCGGTTCGTGGTGCTCGACGTGACCGCGGACCTTCGGTTCAGTGGCGTCGTCCACTCCTACGACCGGACCGGCAACCCTCTGCCCGACACGCACCTGGCGGTCATCCCCGCCGACCTTGCCGGATTCGTCCTGGGCGGCCTCGACGGCACGCTCTACGTGGAGACCTTCCCGGAGGTCGCCAACACCCAGACCACCAAGGCGATCACACTCGACGGCGACACCTGGCGTGAGGTCGACAGCTACTTCGTCGAGGACAACAACGACGCGAGCTACTCGGTGGACGGCACGGGCCTGCTGCTCGCCGGCCAGTTGGTGCTCCCGGCGCCGACGGCGGTGGACACCGCCACCGTCCGCTACGAGTCCGTCGACGAACGCAGCTTCCGGATCGTCCGGCAGAACCTCGACGGTACCGACGTGCGCTGGACGGTCCAGCCACAGTTCGACGACCTCAGCATCCCCAGCCCGCCGCTGCTGTTCGGCGGCGGTGCGCTCTACGCCGGCAACCCCGGCGGCGTCAACGGTGACCCGTACCTGGCCGTGCTGCGTGCCGGCGGCCCGAGCGAGATCCTGCGGCTGGACGGCTGGCAGGTGGACCAGTCGGACGGCCCGACCGCGATGTTCACCCGGGTCCGCGAGGGGCGGGTGGAGATCGGCGTGCTCGCTGCTGACACCATGCCGGTCACCGCCCCGGACGATCCGAACGAGATCTCCGTCATCCCCGACACCAGCGCCACCGGGGCACGCACGGTGCTGTACCGCGCCGAGGTGGGCAGCGCGCCGGACCAGCTCGGTCGCGAGACGTGCACCGAGTGCGACCCGGGCAGGCCGTGGAGCCCGCTGCTGACCGACCGAGGCGTGGTCATCGTTCCGGACACGGTGAACGCCCGCTGGGTCATCGTGAAGGACGGCGCGATCACCACGGTGCCGCTGCCGGTGAGCATCGTCGGCCAACCGCTGCTGGTGGGCGAGACCGTGTACGTGCCGCAGACCTCGCCGGGTGGCACGGATGTGCGCCTCGGCACCTACTCGCTCACGTACCTGCTGAAGTACGACCCGAGCCTCCAGCCCAGCGAGAGCATCGACATCGCCGACGAGGTGTTCACCCAGTTGCAGCTCGACGGCGACACCATCCTGGCCAACGGTCGGCCCGCGGTCACGGGTGTGGCCCCCGCATACGCCGGGGCCACGACCAACTACGAGTTCGACAAGAACCCGAATGCGCTGACCACGTCCTACGGCGGGCGCAGCTACCGCTGGACGCTGCCCGCGGGCTGGTCGGGCGCAGCGGTCGGCAGCCTGACCGACGGCTCGGTCGTGTTCTCCGCCTTCGACGGCACCACCGAGGCGATCATCCGGGTGCTGCCCGACGGCTCCTCGGCGACTGGTGCCGTCCCGAACCCGAGTGACGGCTTCAACTCCAGCGGTACGGTCTCCACGATGGGCTACGTGCGCCTCGAGTTCGTCGACGGCCACTACGAGGTGGCCCGCTACGCGCTCCCCCAGCCGAACACCTGGGCGTTGAACCCGGTCAACGGCGCAGTCGCCGGCTTCGGGCTCGGCCCGGTGCTGGCCGACGAGGTCGTCGCGGCGCTCTCGGTCGACCACGGCGTTCCCGAGGTGGACACCGGGTGGGCGCCGCTCGTCGACCCGGTGGACCCGGCGAGCGCCGACGGCTGCCCGTACGGCCGCACCGACCGGATCGTACGCTGGGGTGACCTCACCCTGCGCTTCTGGCAGCGGGACCTCGGTGGCACGGTGCTGTGGGCGTGGACGGTGGGCGACCTGGGCGCGGCCGGCTACCCCTCGCAGGCCGACCCCGGCCGGCCGTTGGGGTCCACCCCGTCGGGCCTGCGGCTCGACAACGGCATCCACCTGGGCAGCACACTGGCGGAGGTGCAGGCCGCGTGGCCCGGCTTCCGGCTCAGCGACCCGCAGCCGGACGGCAGCGCGACCGGCATCGTCAACAACACCGTCGGCATGGTCGACATCAACATGAAGGACGGCGTGGTCATCGGCTTCGGCGTCACCGCCTCGTTCTGCTGACCGCAGTCGACAGCAGCACCCCCACCACCCGACCTCGCACGCGCAACGGCCCGGGGCTGTGAGGCCCCGGGCCGTTTCGCTCCCGCTCGTGTGAACCGGTCAGCTCAGACGAGCGACATGTTCGGTTCGCCGTTGGCGTTCAGGCCGGTGCCACGGTTGCACACGCCGCCCTTCGGCACGCCGCCGTTGTAGGCCTGGCGCACGCAGTTGCGGATGGCCTTCTCGCCCCACCAGTTCGGGTGCAGGCTCTCCTGCACGAAGTACGGGCCGAACACGGTGCTGACCGTGCGGATCTGGTCGATCCACTCGGTGGCGTCACTGGCGCCGGCGACGGTCCAGTTGGCCTTGCCGCTGTTCTCCATCAGGTTGACCGTGTTCTCGCACAGGCGACGGCCGTTGAACGCACCGGACAGGTCCAGCACCTTCGCGCCACCCGAGGCGGCGGCGCTCTTCACCGAGTTGTTGATCTTCACCAGCGCGGTGTTGTTCGCCCAGTCGGCATCAGCGTTCCAGAAGCCGCAACCACCGGTGCTCTGGCGGGTGAAGCCCGACTGGCTGTAGCGGAAGCCCGAACCGCCGGGGACCGGCGACGGGTAGGTCTGCTGCACGATCGTGTACTGGCCGGCGCTGTAGCCAGCGTTGGCCATCGCGGTCTTGATGTTGTTGATCGCACCGAGGATGGCGTTGGTCTGTGCCGTGATGTTGGCGGCCGTGAAGTTTGCCGTGACCGAGCTGTCGTCGTTGCAGTAGTTCGGCCACCACGACGGCGACGTGAGGAAGTTGGTGACGCAGCTCTGGATGATGTCGGCGAAGCCGTAGTTGTTGCCGCCGACGGACAGCTGGATCATCTTCACGTTGTGCGTGGCGGCGAAGGTCTGCAGCGCCAGCGCCTGGCCGACGTTGCCGCCGCTGTTGTAGAAGTCGATGCCCGGCTTGAAGTTGCCGCTGCTGTCGGTGAA
>Ga0209023_10005844_pt1 | contig 13247 bp, 9 predicted proteins | sample LakOneMetagenome_FD_187468 | JGI IMG/M metagenome (GOLD analysis project Ga0209023, IMG submission 187468) | Freshwater and sediment microbial communities from Lake Erie, Canada (SPAdes) (version 2) | ecosystem: Environmental > Aquatic > Freshwater > Lentic | place: Lake Erie, Canada | collected... | reverse complement strand
GCGTGCGCGGGTCACGCCGAACTCCTTGCCCACCTCCTCGAGGGTGCGGGCCTGGCCGTCCTCGAGGCCGAAGCGCAGGCGGACGACCTGCTGCTCGCGCTCGTTGAGCTCGCCGAGCGCCTCGCGGATGGCGGCGTTGAGCATCTGCTTGGCCGCCTTCTCGTCGGGGGCCTCGGCCTGCTGGTCCTCGATGAAGTCGGAGAGGTTCGAGTCGTCGGTCTCCCCCACCGGCGAGTCGAGCGACAGGGGCTCCTGGGAGATGCGCATGATCTCGCGCACCCGGGCCGGGGTCATGTCGACCTTGAGCGCCAGCTCCTCGATGGTGGGCTCGCGCTCGAGGTCCTGGAGCATCTGGCGCTGGATGCGGTGGACCTTGTGGATCGACTCGACCATGTGCACCGGGATGCGGATGGTGCGGGCCTGGTCGGCGATCGCCCGGGTGATCGACTGGCGGATCCACCACGTCGCGTAGGTGGAGAACTTGAAGCCCTTCGTGTAGTCGAACTTCTCGACCGCCCGGATGAGCCCGAGGTTGCCCTCCTGGATCAGGTCGAGGAGCAGCATCCCGCGGCCGACGTAGCGCTTGGCGATCGACACGACGAGGCGCAGGTTGGCCTGGATCAGCTCCCGCTTGGCCTCTTCGCCGTCGCGGGCCACGGCCTGCAGACGGCGCCGCTCGGCGAAGTCGAGGGACCCGATCTGTCCCGACGCCTCGAGGTCGGCCAGCAGGACGGCCGCTTCCGTACCGGCCTCGAACCGCATGGCCAGCACCCGCTCCTCGTCACCCTTGAGGAGCGGGACGCGGCCGATCTCCTTGAGGTAGACCCGCACGGGGTCTGACGACCCGCCGCTGCTCCCGTCGGATGCACGCGACGCCGATGCCCGCTTCGCCGGGACCGGACGCGGGCGGCGGACGACCTCCGCGGCGCCGTTGGCCACGAGGGAGGTGGCACCTGGCCCGCGGGTCACGAGCGAGGCGGCCGGCGGCCGCGGGGTGGCTTCCTCGTCGGCGGGCAGCACGGCCAGGCGCACCGGCTCGGCCGGCGCTTCGTCTCCGACCTCGTCGAGGGCCGACGCCGACGGGGGCACGACCTCGAGCAGCGCGACCTCGTCGAGGTCGGCGTCGACCGCCAGCAGGTCGGCCACCTCGACGGTCTCGTCGAGTACGAGGCCGTGGGCGGCCAGCGTGGCGACCAGCCCTTCACGTCCGGAGTCGATGTTGGATTCGTCGAACTCGAGCAGTTCGAAGACGACGTCGAGCGTGACCCGGCCCCCGGCGGCGCGCCCGCGGGCCACCAGTTCCCTCAGGGCTTCCTCGGCCCCGGAGGGCGACGTGGGCCACACCTCGTTCATGCCCTCTCCTCGGACTGCTCCGAGAGCCACGCTAGCAACTCGTCCTCGACCGCTTGTCCGGGACGGGCCTCGTCGCGGATCGCCTCGAGCTGTTCCGCCAGCCACTTGTCGGCGGCGAGGAACGGAGCGGGGTCGACGGCCTCGCGTGCGTCGCGTGCCAGATCGGCGCGAACGCGCGTCGCGGCGTCGCGCAGCAGCGCCCGTCGGATGTCGCGTGGCTCGTCGATCGTGTCCTCGGCGGCCAGCCGCAACAGCCCGTCGGCGATCACGGGGTCGGCCTGGTCGACCGCGACGCGCAGGTCACCCCCGGCATCGCGCAACAGGCGGTAGGCCCGGACGTACCGGTCGTCGGTGAACAGGACCTCGTCGAGCAACGCAAGGGCCTCCTCGCTCAACTCGGCGTCGACGGCCAGCCGCAGCATCCGCCGTTCGTTCGAGTCGCCTCCCTTGCGGCGCACCTGGACCGGGTCGGGCCGTTCCGTCCGCAGCCGCGGGTCACGGGCCATCGACCGCAGCCGCTCGAGATCGACCCGCGTGCGGTCGGCGACCTGCATCACGTACTGGTCGCGCACCAGCTCGTCGGGGTGCTCGCCGATGACCTCGAGCGCCGCCTCGGCGGTGCGGGCCCGACCCTCGGGTGAGGTGAGGTTCCCGGCGTCGAGCACCCGCGTCACGCGGAAGCCGAGGAACGAACGGCTGGCGTCGACCGACGCCCGCAGTCGTTCGGGATCGGAGCGGCTGAGGTCGCCCGGATCCTCCCCCGCCGGCAGATCGGCGATGGTCACCTCGATGTCGAGCTTCTGCTCCCACTCGTAGACGCGCTCCGCCGCGGCCTGCCCCGCCGCGTCGGGGTCGAACGCCAGCACGAGCCGGCGGGCGAACCGCTTGAGCAGCCGGACGTGGTCCTCGGTCAGCGAGGTCCCGCAGGTGGCGACCGCACGTGGCGCGCCGGCGGCGGCGAACCCGATCACGTCGGTGTACCCCTCGCACACGATCACCTCGTCGGCCCGCACGATGGCGTCCTTGGCCCAGTTCAGCCCGTACAGCACCTTGCTCTTCGAGTAGAGCTTCGTCTCGGTGGTGTTGCGGTACTTCGGACCCTCGCCATCGGGGAGCTTGCGGCCACCGAACGACACCGGGTCGCCCTGGGCGTCGAAGATGGGAAACAGGATGCGGCCCCGGAAGAAGTCCTGGGTCCGGTTGCGGGCGTTGACGAACCCCAGGCCGGTGCCTTCGAGCACGTGGCGCGGCAAGTTCAGCGCGGTGGCCAGCTGGTCCCAGTCGTCGGGCGCCCAACCGATCCGGTAGGACCGGACCTCCTCACCGGTCAGGCCGCGGGCCCGCAGGTAGCTGCGGGCCGCGCCGGCGTCGGGGGCGGTGAGCAACCGCTGGTGGTACCACTCCACGGCCCGCTCCATGGCCGCCGTGAGGATGCGCTTCTCCTTGCGACCCTCGTTCTCGCCCTCCTTGTCGTAGCGGAGGGCGATGCCGGCCCGGCCGGCGAGGTACTCGACCGCGCCCGGGAAGTCGAGGTGCTCGATCTCGCGGACGAAGGTGATGGCGTCGCCCTTCGCCTGGCACCCGAAGCAGTAGTAGAAGCCCTGCTCGGCGTTCACGGAGAACGATGCGGTCTTCTCGCCGTGGAACGGGCACAGGCCGGCGTACCGACGGCCGACCTTCTTGAGCTGCATGTGCTGGCCGATGAGGGCGACGATGTCGGTGGCCTCGCGCACGCGGACGATGTCCTCGTCGACGATGCCCACCTACTCCCGACCTCCACACCGGCTCGCCATCGGGCGGACGGTAGCAGCGGCCCTTGCGGATCCGACCCGGCGTCGTCGATGCCGCAGGGTCAGTCGGCAGGGACGGGGTGGTGGTCGCGCTTGTCGGCGCGGAGAGAGGCGACGATCGTCACGGTGAGGGTGAGCGAGATGAACACGAGCGAGCTCCAGGTCGGCACCCAGTCGTGGAACCAGGCCTTGAAGAAGTAGCTCAGGAGCATCTTCACCCCGACGAACGCCAGGATGAACCCGAGGCCGACGTTGAGGTACCGGAAGCGGTCCTGCATGCCGTTGAGGCAGAAGTACAGCGAGCGCAGGCCGAGGATCGCGAAGGCGTTCGAGCTGAACACGATGAACTGCTCGCGGGCCACGGCGAGGATGGCCGGGATGGAGTCGACCGCGAACAGCACGTCGGTCGTCTCGATCATGATGAGCACGGCGAACAGCGGCGTGGCCACCCGCTTGGCGTTCTGCTTGGTGAACAGCTTCTGGCCGTCGTACTCGGTCGAGCTCGGGATCACCCGGCGGAACAGTCGCAGGACGATGCTCTTCTCCGGGTCGACCTCGCTGTCGTCGTGGAAGGCGATCTTCCAGGCCGAGTACAGCAGGATCACTCCGAACACGACGAGGGTGACCTCGAACCGGTTGATGACCGCGACGCCGCCAAAGATGAACATGGCCCGCAGCACCAGGGCGCCGAAGATGCCCCAGAACAGCACGCGGAACTGGTAGCGGGCCGGCACCTTGAAGTAGCTGAGGATGACCGCCCAGACGAAGACGTTGTCGATCGAGAGGCTCTTCTCGATCAGGTAGCCGGTGATGTACTCGCCCGCGGCCTGCCCACCGTGCCACCAGAACACCACGCCGGTGAACGACACGCCGATGGTGATCCAGACCGCGCTCTCGATCGCCGCTTCCTTGAACGTGATCTCGTGGGCGTCACGGTGGACGAGGAAGAGGTCGGCCAGCAGCAGCACGCTGATCAGGGCCAGGAAGGCCCCCCACTGCCAGAGGTGCACGTCGAACCGCGCGAAGCGGGCGCTGGGGTCGACGGCGAGCAGGTGGAGGAGGGGCATCGGGGGCGACCGCGGGGACGGTCCGGACAGCCTAGGAGGCGCGGGCGCCGCTCCCGCCCCACCGCATCACCCCCGCCGCGACGACCCGGCCCGGGAGGTGGTCAGGCGTCGGTCGCCGGTGATCGGGCTCCCTTGCGCCCACCGGCATCGCGGGCGATGACCGCCTGGGCCGCCGCCAGCCGGGCCACGGGCACCCGGTACGGGGAGCAGGAGACGTAGTCGACGCCCGCATCGAGGAACGCGGCGATCGACGCCGGGTCGCCACCGTGCTCGCCACACACCCCGGTCTTCAGCCGGGGCCTGGCGGCCCGTCCGCGGGTCACCGCCAGGCGCACGAGCTCGCCGACCCCGGCCACGTCGAGGGTCTCGAACGGGTTGTGGGCCAGCAACCCTTCGGCGAGGTACGCCGGCATGATCCGCGCCTCGACGTCGTCCCGGCTGAACCCGAAGGTCATCTGGGTGAGGTCGTTGGTGCCGAACGAGAAGAAGTCGGCCTCCTCGGCGATCGCCCCGGCCAGCAGGGCGGCCCGCGGCGTCTCGATCATGGTCCCGATGGCCACCGACAACCCCCGGCCGGTCACACCGGCGGCCTCTTTGGCCGCGGCCAGCCCTTCGGCGACCCAGCCCCGCGCCATGGCCAGCTCCGACCGGTCGACCACCAACGGGATCATGATCTCGACTTGCGGATCACCGCCGGCCGCCACCCGCTCGAGGGCCGCCTCCATGAGCGCCCGGGCCTGCATGGCGTACAGCCCGGGCTTCAGCACCCCGAGGCGGACGCCTCTGGTGCCCAGCATCGGGTTGTCCTCGTGCCAGTACCGGGCGGCGTCGTACAGCGCCTGCTCCGACTCGGTCAGCCCCTCGACCGCCGCCTTGCGCGCCAACTGGTCGACCGGTGGGAGGAACTCGTGCAAGGGAGGGTCGAGCAGTCGGACGGTCACCGGCAGCCCGTCCATCGCCTCGAGGATCGCCACGAAGTCGCGCTGCTGCACGATGCGCAACTCCTCCAGGGCCGCCGCCTCGTCCTCGGCATTGGCGGCGAGGATCATCCGGCGCACCACCGGCAGGCGGTCCTCGGCGAGGAACATGTGCTCGGTACGGCACAGGCCGACGCCTTCGGCGCCCAGCTCGCGCGCCAGCCCCGCATCGACCCCGGTGTCGGCGTTGGCCCGCACGCCGAGCCGGCCACGGCGGACTCGGTCGGCCCAGGCGAGGATGGTGGCCAGCTCCGGAGGCGGTTCCGCCGCCGAGAGGCGCATCTCGCCGAGGACGACCTCGCCGCTGCCGCCGTCGATGGAGATGACGTCGCCCTCGCGGACCGTGTGGCCGTCGACGGTGAACTGGGTCCCGTCGATGTGCACGGCCTCCGCTCCCACCACCGCCGGGATGCCCCAGCCCCGGGCGACGACCGCCGCGTGGCTCACGAGACCGCCGTGGCTGGTGAGGACCCCCTCGGCGACCTGCATCCCGTGGATGTCCTCGGGCGACGTCTCGGACCGGACGAGGATGACCGGCTCCCCGCGGTCGGCCGCCTCCACCGCACTGTCGGCGCTGAAGTGGACGTGGCCGACCGCCGCGCCCGGCGACGCCGGCAACCCGACCGTCAGCACCCGGTGGCCGACCGCCGCGAAACGCGGGTGCAGCACCTGGTCGAGGTGGTCGGCGGTGATCCGGCCGAGCGCCTCGCGCTGGCTGAGCCGGAAGTCCGACACCATCTCGACGGCCATTCGCAGGGCCGCCGCTCCCGTGCGCTTCCCGACCCGGGTCTGGAGCATCCAGAGCTTGCCCTGCTCGATGGTGAACTCCGTGTCGCACATGTCGCGGTAGTGACGCTCGAGCCGGGCGAAGATCGTGAGGAGCTCGGCGTGGATCTCCGGGAAGTGGTGCCGCATCATGGGCAGCGGCTCCGGGGCCCGGATCCCGGCCACCACGTCCTCGCCCTGGGCGTTCAACAGGAAGTCGCCGTACTCGCCCTTCGCCCCGGTGGCCGGGTCCCGGGTGAAGCCGACGCCGGTGCCCGAGCGGTTGTCGCGGTTCCCGAACACCATGGCCTGCACGTTCACCGCGGTGCCGAGGTGGTGGTCGATGCCCTCCCGCTGCCGGTAGGCCGTGGCGCGGGGCGACGACCACGAGCGGAAGACCGCGTCGACCGCGCCGTGGAGCTGCTGCAGGGGGTCCTGCGGGAACGGCGTCCCGGCGAGGTCGGGGATCGCGTCGAGGTAGCGACGGCACAGGCGGCGCAGGTCCCTGACCGGCACGTCGGCGTCGGTCAGCGCACCGACCTTGTCCTTCACCGCATCGAACGGCCCGTCGAAGGCCGCAGGGTCGATGCCGAGCACGATCCGCCCGTACATGCCGAGGAAGCGGCGGTACGAGTCGTAGGCGAAGCGCTCGTCGCCGGTGACCGCGGCGAGCCCCTGCACGCTCTGGTCGTTCAGGCCGAGGTCGAGGACCGTGTCCATCATCCCCGGCATCGAGAACCGTGCACCGGACCGCACGCTCACCAGCAGGGGGTCGTCGGCGGCGCCGAGCGTGCGGCCCATGGCCTTCTCCAACCGGCGGAGGTGCCGGGTGATCTCGGCCTCGAGCCCGTCGGGCCAACGACCCTCCATCGCCGCACGGCACGCTTCGGTGGTGACGGTGAACCCGGGCGGTACGGGCAGCCCGAGCACCGAGGTCATCTCGGCGAGGTTCGCGCCCTTGCCGCCCAGCCGATCGACCAGCTCGCGCGGCGGCCGGCGATGACGGTGGTCGAAGGCGTACACGTAGGGCATCAAGGGCTCCGGCCAGTCGATCGAGGCGTCGATCGCACCCTACCCACGCCCGTGGTGCGCGGCCGAGGACGCGGTGCGCCGCGCCGTCCCGGCCTTTACCCTGCCCGGATGCGCTTCGGTCTGCAGATCCCCAACTTCACCCACGACGTCCCCGACTCCGAGCTGTTCGATCGGGTGCTCGACCACGCCACCGCGGCGGAGGACACCGGCTTCCACTCGGTGTGGGTCATGGACCACTTCTTCCAGCTGCCTCCGCTCGGCGGGCCCGATGCACCGATCCTCGAGGGGTACACGCTGTTGGGCGCGCTGGCGGCACGGACCCGCACGGTGCAGCTCGGGACGCTGGTCACCGGCGTCACCTACCGCAACCCGGCGATGCTGGCCAAGATCGTGACGACCCTCGACGTCATCTCCCGGGGCCGGGCCATCCTCGGCATCGGCGCCGCCTGGTACGACGTCGAGCACGCCGCGCTCGGTTTCGACTACCCGCCGGACCGCGAGCGGCTCGACCGGCTCGAGGAGGCCGTGCAGATCTGCCGCGGCATGTTCACCCAGGACCACTTCACCTACACCGGCGCGCACTACCACGTGGCCGACGCCCGCAACCTGCCCCGGCCCATCCGGCCCGAGGGCATCCCGATCATGATCGGGGGTGGCGGCGAGAAGCGGACGCTCAAGCTCGTGGCGCAGTACGCGGATGCCTGCAACATCTCCGGTTCGCTGGAGACGGTCCGGCACAAGGTCGACGTGCTGCACCGCCACTGCGCCGACGTGGGGCGCGACCCGGCGGAGATCTCGGTCACCCGCATGTCGACCCTCGTGCTCACCGGGTCGGCGGAGGAGACCGAGCAGACGATGCAGTTCCTCATCGATGCCGCCGGCGCCGAAGCGGCCGAAGGGTTCACCATCGGCCAGGAGGACGACCTCGCCGAGGTGGTCGAGGCCTCGGCCGCCGCCGGAGTCGACGAGTTCATCTTCAACATGCCCCTGTCAGACGTGGCCACCGTCCGCCGGGCGGGAGAGTTCCTGCACACCCTCGCCTCGTGAGCGAACCGACCGCCATCCTCGAGCTCGCCGAAGGATTCTGGGGCTGGTGGGCCGAGGCCCGTCCCCGCGTCGAGGCCGAGCTGGCCGAGGGCCGGATCGACCGCATGGCCGACGAGCTCACCGCTCGGGCCCGGGCCCTCGACGAGCGCATGCAGTGGGAGATCACCCGCAGCGACGATGCGGTGTGGGCGCTGTGCCTCAGCGGAGCGGGCGACCCGCGCGTGCGGATCCTGGCCGAACGGGTCGTGCGGGCCGGGCCCGGCGACGATGCCATGTGGAGCTACCACGCCGTGCGGCTCCCCCACCCGGGCACGATCGACGGGCAGCTCCTGGAGCTGGCCGGCCACGAGGTGAAGCTGGGCGACGCCCGCTTCTCGATCCACATCGACGACGAGCGTCAGGTGCTCGACATCACCGCCTACCACCCCGCCTTCGCCACCCTCGACCGGGCCGAGCAGGGCACCGTGGCGTTCCTGATCATCGAGGGGATCCTCGGTGAGGACGGCGTCGAACGCTGGATCGGCATGGTCGAGCTGACCGCCGAGGACCCGGCCGACGGGCTCCCGCCCGAGGCCCTGGCCGAAGCGGCCGACGGGCTGGCCGACCGCCACACCGAGCCGTCGTGGTGCCTGATGTCGGGGTCCGGCGACGGCGGCCAGCCGCTGTTCGTGATGGCGCGGCGCCCCCTCAAGCGGGTCGAGGCGCCGCTGTTCGACCTGCACGCCGTCGTCATGCTCATCGGCTACGAGGTCGACGACGCAGGCCTGCCGACCAAGGAGGCCCTCGAGCAGCTCACGTCGCTCGAGGACGGCCTGGCCGCGGCGCTGGACGGCGATGCGGTGGTCGTGGCCCATGTCACGGTCAGCGGGCGCCGCACGACCCACCTCTATTGCGACCAGTTCGGCCCGGCGCCCGGCCTCATCAGCACGTGGACGGCGACCCTCGCCGGCGACGGGGTGGAGGCCGTGGTGTCGTTCGACCTCGACCCGGCCTGGGACGAGGTCCGCGCCTTCGTCTGACCGGCGCGCCGGTCCTCAGATGTCGATGCGCTCCTGGAGGTAGCCGGCCAGCGCGTCGACGGGGATCCGCTCCTGCTCCATCGAGTCCCGCTCGCGCACCGTGACGGCGTGGTCCTCGACCGACTCGAAGTCGAACGTCACGCAGTACGGCGTGCCCAGCTCGTCCTGGCGGCGGTAGCGCTTGCCGATGTTCTGCGTCTCGTCGTAGTCGCACATGAACCGGGGCTGGAGCCGGTGCAGCAGCTCGCGGGCCGGGCCGGTCAGCTCGGGCTTCTTCGACAGCGGGAGGACCGCGACCTTGTAGGGCGCCAGCCGCGGGTGCAGGTGCAGCACGGTGCGGGTCTCGCCCCGCACCTCCTCCTCGTCGTACGCGGCCATGAGGAAGGCCATCATCGTGCGGGTCGCACCGGCCGCCGGCTCGATGGCGTAGGGGGTGTAGCGCTCGTTGGTGGCCGGGTCGAAGTAGTCGAGCTTCTCGCCCGAGTGCTCGGCGTGCTTGGTGAGGTCGTAGTCGCCCCGGTTGGCGATGCCCTCCAGCTCGTCCCACCCCCACGGGAACAGGAACTCGACGTCGGAGGTGCCCTGCGAGTAGTGGCTGAGCTCGTCGGCCTCGTGGGGGCGGAGGCGGAGCTTCTCGGCCGGCATGCCGAGGTCGAGGTACCACTGCATGCGGGTCTGGCACCAGTACTCGTACCAGTGCTGGGCCTCGGCCGGCGGCACGAAGTACTCCATCTCCATCTGCTCGAACTCACGGGTGCGGAACACGAAGTTGCCGGGCGTGATCTCGTTGCGGAACGACTTGCCGATCTGGGCGATGCCGAACGGCGGCTTCTTGCGGCTGGTGTTCAGGACGTTGGCGAAGTTGATGAACATGCCCTGGGCCGTCTCCGGCCGCAGGTAGGCCACCGCGGCGGAGTCCTCGACCGGGCCGGCGTGGGTCTTGAACATGAGGTTGAACTGGCGGGCCTCGGTGAACGTGCCGGTCTTGCCGCAGGTGGGGCAGGTGTCGGGGTCGTCGAGCTTGTCGAGCCGGTGGCGGGCCCCGCAGTTGCGGCAGTCGACCAGCGGATCGGTGAAGTTGGCCAGGTGGCCCGACGCCTCCCACACCGGCGGGGGCGTGAGGATCGACGCGTCGAGGCCGAGGACGTCGTCGCGCAACTGCACCATCGAGCGCCACCAGGCGTCCTTGACGTTGCGCAGCAGCAACACGCCGATGGGTCCGTAGTCGTAGGTGGACCGGAAGCCGCCGTAGATCTCGGCGGACGGGAACACGAACCCCCGCCGCTTGCTCAGGTTGACGATGCGATCGAACAGCGCGGGATCGGGGCCCGACTGATCAGGCATGGGAGCGTCGGGCTGGTCCTCGGGCATGGTCGGGCAGCGTAGTGGCGCCCCCGCACGCCCCGATTCGGCCTTTCCGAACCTGGGCCCGGACGCGAACGCACCCCGGCGACCTTGCCGGGGTGCACAGTTCGCCCGTTTCAGCGCGGAGCGCTGGTCGTTACTCGGTGAGGGGGACGCCGTACGCGTCGGTCTTGATGTTGCCGATGAGGATCATGATCCCCTCGACGAAGCCCCAGATGCCCAGCAGGCCACAGGTGACCACCGTTGCGACGATCTGGATGATGCCCTTCTTCGAGTTGCCCATGTAGAAGCTGTGGATCCCGAGGGACCCGATCAGGATGCCGAGCAGGCCGGCCACCATCTTCTGCTTCGGGGCCCAGCCGGCCGGAGCAGGGGCTCCCACGTTCATGAAGTTCGGCTGGAGGAAGCTGGGAAGCGAGCTGCTGGCACCGGCCACGGGCACCGGTGAAGCGCCAGCCGGCGGAGGGGTCCAAGCCGGTGCTGCGGCCGGGGCCGGCGGGGCGTCCCACGACGGGGCCGCCGGGGCGGCCGGGTCGAACGGGGGCGGGTCGGTGGGGGTGTTGGGGTCGCTCATGCGTGCTCCTCCTGGTTGGAAGCCACATTGTGGCTCATCGGTGACCCCGCGGGAAGGGATTCCTTGCCCGGAGCGTGGGGGATGGGTACCCGGTCCCGGGGCGGATGACACCCCGCCGAGTGGGTCGAACGGCCCTTCCTCAGTCGACGAGCGGCACGCCGTTGGCGTCGACGTTGATGCTCCCGGTGAGGATCTGGATGCCCTCCACGATCCCCCAGATGCTCGACACGATGGCGAGGATTCCGCACGAGAGGACGGTGATCAGCAGTTGTGCGACCGCCTTGCCCGTGTAGCCCAGGTAGAAGTTGTGCACCCCGAACGCTCCCAGGAGGATGCCCAACAGCCCGGCGGCCATCTTCGACTTCCCGACGGCCTGCGGGGGCCCGTAGGCACCGACCGGGTACCCGGTGGCCATCGGCGGTGGGTAGGCGCCAGGCGGCGGGGCGTAGGCGCCGGCCGGAGGCGGGGGCGCGTAGGCCGCGGGTGCCGGCGGCGGGGCGAACCCAGCTGGGGGCGGAGGCTGGTAGGCGGCCGGCGGCGGAGGCGGCACCGGCGTGGTCGGATCAGCCCAGGTGGGCGGCGGCGGGGGCGAGTAGGCGGGGGGCTGGTTCGGGTCCGGCGCCGGAGGCTGATCGGTCATGCCGCCCAGTCTGCCCCGCCCTGGGATCGCCCGCCGTCCGGACGGCGCCGAGCGGCCGGCGCTGGCGACAGGTCAGCCGCGGTCGAGCAGGCCGACCGAGCGGAGGCGCCGCTCCAGGTGGTGCTCCATGGCCCGCACCGCCAGGTGGTCGAGCTCGATGGTGGCGCCCGAGGTGGCCTCGTTCAACGCCGCGCCCAACTGGCCACCGAGGATGCGGCGCAACAGGTCGAGGGCCTCGGGGGTGAGCGAGGTCCCACGCCGGTCGTTGCGGCACAGCACACCGCCCTCTTCGAGGTCGAACGCCACGAGGTCGGTGGGGCTCCCACACGTCGCGCACGCATCGACCCGGGGTTCGAACCCCTCCAGGGCCAGCACCTTCCAGAAGAACGCCGCAACCACCAATGGGCTGTCGTGCGCGGCCAGCGCGCGCAACGCGCCGAGCAGCATCCGGTAGAGCCGGGGGTTGGGCTCGCGTTCCATCGACAGGGCGTCGACCGCTTCGAGCATCGTCACCGCCCGGGTCAGCCGGTCGAGGTCGTCGCGCAGGGCCCGGAAGTGGTCGACCGTCTCGGCCTGGGTCACGATGTCGAGCTCGCGCCCCTCGTAGAGCTGGAGCGCCACGTGGCTGGTCGGCTCGAGCCGGGCGCCGAACTTGCTCTTGGTCTTGCGCACGCCCTTGGCCACCGCCCTGACCTTGCCGTGCTGCTCGGTGACGAAGCTCACGATCCGGTCGGACTCGCCCAGCTTGTAGGTGCGCAGGACGATGCCGTGGTCGCGGTAGAGCGGCTGGTTCATCGGGTGCCCGCCGTGCCGGTCGCGGGCGTGCACCGTGAGAGCACCGGACGAACCCGATGAACGCTCCTCCGCTGCGCTCCGGAGACAAACCGCTGCTTGCTGGGTCGCTCGCTTCGCTCGCTCATTGGGAGAGGCCGCCGAAGCGGCGCTCCCGGGCCTGGTACTCCAGGATGGCCGCCACCAGGTTCTCCCGCCGGAAGTCGGGCCACAGCACGTCGGTGAAGACGATCTCGCTGTAGGCCAGCTCCCACAGGAGGAAGTTGGAGATGCGGTACTCCCCCGACGTGCGGATCATGAGATCGGGGTCGGGCATGTCGGGCAGGTAGAGGTGGGCGCGGATGGCCTTCTCGTCGATCTTGCTGGCCTTCACGCCGCTGGCGACCAGTTCCTTCACCGCATCGACGATCTCCGCCCGGCCTCCGTAGTTGAAGCAGATGGTGAGGGTCATGCCCGTGTTGGCCTTGGTGAGGTCCTCCGCCCACTCCATGCGGTGCAGCACGCCTTTGGGCACCCGCCAGTCGCGCCGGCCGGCGAACGTGATCCGCACGTTGCGGCTGTGCATGTCCTCGGCGTGGCGTTCGAGGATGCCCTTGTTGAACCCCATCAGGTACCGGACCTCGTCGGCCGGCCGACGCCAGTTCTCGGTGCTGAAGGCGTAGACGCTGAACCAGTCGATGCCGAGGTCGATCGCCCCCTCGACCGTGTCGAAGAGGGCGTCCTCACCGGCCGCGTGGCCGTCGGTGCGCTTCAGTCCCCGCTGCTGGGCCCAGCGACCGTTGCCGTCCATCACCGCGGCCACGTGGCGAGGGATGCGGCGCGGGTC
>Ga0209023_10005843_pt1 | contig 13249 bp, 12 predicted proteins | sample LakOneMetagenome_FD_187468 | JGI IMG/M metagenome (GOLD analysis project Ga0209023, IMG submission 187468) | Freshwater and sediment microbial communities from Lake Erie, Canada (SPAdes) (version 2) | ecosystem: Environmental > Aquatic > Freshwater > Lentic | place: Lake Erie, Canada... | reverse complement strand
TCCCCGCCGTTGCGGCTCGCGCCGGCTATTCGCTGCCGCGCGAGTACTACACTGACCCGGCCGTGTTCGAGCTGGACATGCAGCACATGTTGCTGCGGCACTGGTTCTGCGCAGGACATGTCAGTTCCATTCCCGCGGCCGGGGACTTCTTCGTGGTCGAGCTGGGCCGCGAATCGGTGATCGTCTGCCGCGCGGGCGACGGCGCGGTGCATGCCCTGCTGAATGTCTGCCGCCACCGCGGCTCGCGCGTGTGCGTCACGCGCGAAGGGAGGGCCACGGGCGCAGGCTTCACGTGCCCCTACCATGCCTGGACCTACGCGCTGGATGGGCGATTGCTCGCGGCGCGCGAAATGCCGGCGGGCTTCCGGCGCGAGGATGCGCCGCTCAAGCGCCTGTCCTTGCGCGTGCTGGAAGGGCTCATTTTCATCAGCTTTGCCGAAACGCCGCCGTCGCTCGATGCCGCGGCACATGCGCTCGCCAACGCAGCGGGTACGCACGGCTGGGCCCAGGCAAAGGTTGCGCATCGCGCCCGTTTCGACATCCATGCCAACTGGAAGCTGGCGATCGAAAACTACATGGAGTGCTATCACTGCCAGCCCGCGCATACCGAATTTTCCCGCCGCCATGTCTATGCTCGCCCGTTCGCCCAGGTCGCGGAACTGGAGCAGGCCGCGCGCGAGCGCAGCGCAGCGCTGGGGATCCATATCGACAACGTGGACGGCTACGGCCTCGCCGCGCCCGCGGGGCAGGAATCGATCTCCGTCTTCCGGAGCGCACTGCAGGCGGGCCATCTCAGCGCATCGAAGGATGGCCAGCCGCTCGCGCCGCTGATGGGCGCATTCACCCAGCATGACGGCAGCTCGACGTACTTCGACGTCGGCCCGATCAGCGATTTCCTGGCCTATGCAGACCACGGCGTGATCTACCGCTTCATACCTCGCAGCGTGGACCACACGGAGATGGAAGTGATCTGGCTCGTGCATGCCGATGCCGTGGCCGGGCGCGACTATGACGTCGAAGCCTTGAGCTGGCTCTGGCAGGTGACCAGCGTCGAGGACAAACTGATCATCGAGCGCAACCAGCAGGGCGTGGATTCACGCTACTACGAACCCGGCCCGTATTCGCTGCAGGAAGAGTACGCCGCGCGTTTCACGGCCTGGTACCTGGCCACCCTGGGCGCGGGTACGCAGCCTCAGCGGCTCGCCGCGTTGCCCGCGCGGTAGACGCGCTGCCCGCGGAACCAGGTCTCGAGCACGCGCGTGCCGGCGATCCCGTCGGCTTTTCCGGCGTCCGCAAGCGCAACGACGTCGCGATCGACGATGATGAAGTCCGCTGACTTGCCGGCCTCCAGCGATCCGAATTCGCTTTCGCGGCCGAGGAATCGTGCGCCCTCGATGGTGTAGGCATTGAGCGCCTCGCGCACCGTCAGCGCCTGCGCGACATTGAGCGGCCTGTCGCCGGTCGCATGGCGCAGAACGGCGGTGCCGATGTTCACGAAGGGCTGCGGGTCACGCGTGCCGACCGGCGCATCCGACCCGCCGACGATGATGCCGCCGGCTTTCTGCACCGAACGGAACGGGTAGCAGTTCTCGAAATAGTAGCTGCCCGGCACCATGCGATTCTCGTAGGCGTTTCCGGAGACATGCTGCAGGAATGGCACGACGCTCATGTCGTAGTCGATGTTGGAACTCGCCCACCAGAACGTGAAAGCCACATAGAGCTTGTCGCGGCCGATGCGGGCGATGTCCTCAGGTTGCACGAACTGCAGGTGCGCGAAGCCGTCGTGCGTACGGCTGTTGCCATCCGCGGCGCGCGCGGCCTCGATCGCATCGAGCGCAGTGCGCGCGGCCCGATCGCCGATCACGTGGATGTGCAGGTTGAATCCGGCCAGGTGCATGCGCCGCGCCATCTCGAGGATGACCGAAGGATCGTTCTGCAGCTTGCCGCTCGACAACTGGCACTGGCCCGGGTGGAACCCGTGCGCACGCATGAACGCGGCAACATCCCCGAAGCGCTCGGCGTGTTCGCGCACCTCGTGGCACAGTGGCGAGTCGGTGTCCACATAGCCGGTCACTGTCGCATGGCCATCGGCGTCGACGCCGAACATCGGCTGCAGGTAGGGCTGCAGCATCGCCGCATCGCCCAGCGTCGGGGGCGTCGCGAACGGATTGCCCTCGACGACGCCGTCGGCAAATATCTTCACGAAATCGGCGCGCAGCAGCGGGTTTGACGCGTACCGTGCGCGCACGGCGAGGGCGCGCGCCACCATGCCGGCATAGTCGACCTGGCCCTGCGCGTCCTTGTTGAACTGGGGATTGAAATATTGCGCCAGCGTCGCGCGCATCGTCATGCGGCCCGAGGCGAGCAGGCGCTCGTACACCGGCAGGCCCTCGGGTGTCGTGGCGGCATCGAGCACCGCGGTGATGCCAGCGCGGTTGAGTCGTTGTGGAATTCGCTCGGGGTGGGCCAGCGCGACGTCCAGTTCGACGTAGTTGAGGTGCCGCTGGCTCAGCAGGAATTGCGCATCTTCATTCACTGCGCCGTCGGGTTCGCCCCGTGCATCCACCCCGATCAGCAGGCGATACGGCGCAAAATCGGTCGCGAGCGTGCGCGCGCTCAAGCCCACGCGCTCACCGCTGGCATTGCGCGCGAGCGCCAACGCCGCACTGTTGAACGCGGCGCGATGGCCGTCATCACCCAGCAGGTAGACGGGGTTGTCGGGCGCCGCCTTGTCGAGCGCCGCGCGCAACGTAGGGTGCTCCGCATCCGGCGTGTTACTGCCCGATACGGCCCAACCGTGGACATCGAGCCATTGCCCGCGCGCCGGCCGGTAGCGCTGCACACAGGCGTGCACGAAAGCGGCTATCTCGCGCAGGCTGCGGCGATCTCTGCGCAGGTCGCACTCATCGCCCTCGACGATATCGACCGGATGGATGTGGGAATCGACCAAGCCCGGCAGCACCAACCTGCCACCGGCATCGACACGGCGGGTCTGCGGGCCGACATAGGCCCGAAGGCCTGCGGCATCGCCCACGTACGTGACCTGTCCGTGGCGCACCGCCATGCTGTCGGCGAACTCGGGGCTCGCCGAGGTGTAGATGCGCGCGTGCGTCAGCACCAGGTCGGCGCTCGCCACGGGGGGCGTTGCAGGCGATGCAGTACCCGGCGGTGCGGCCGCCGACAGGGCCGTCACGGCCAATGCACTGGCCAAGAGTAGTCGGCGCATCTTTCACTCCCGCATCGCTGTTGATCACGCACAGTGCGTCGACACATTATACTGGCCGCGGCGCAATCCGCCGCCACAGCGTCCGTCGTCCCGGCATGAGTCGTATCCTTCGCGTGCTCGCGCCCCTGTTGATCGCGGCAGCCTCCGCCTGCAGCGCTGACGCGGGCGACAGGCAGCTGTTCCTCTACAACTGGGCCGATTTCATCGGCACCGGCACGATCGAACGCTTCGAGCAGCGCACCGGCATCAAGGTCGTCTATGACACCTACGACGCCGAAGAGACCATGGATGCGCGGCTGCTCGCCGGCGAATCCGGCTACGATGTCGTCAGCGCCTCGTCGAATTTTTCTGGCCGTGAGATCAAGGCGGGCGTGTACCTGCCGCTCGACAAGAGCAAGCTGCCGAACTGGAAGTACCTCGACCCGCATTTCCTCGCCAAGCTCGACCCGAGCGATCCGGGCAACCGCTACGGCGTGCCCTTCATGCAGGCGGTCAACGGTTTCGCCTACAACGTCGACATGATCCGCGCGCGCATGCCCGATGCCCCGATCGGGAGCCTCGACATGATCTTCAAGCCCGAGATCATCGCGCGCTTCGCCGATTGCGGTGTCACCTTCCTCGATTCGCCCGAGGACGTGCTGGGCCTCGCGCTGCGGTACCTGCACCTCGATCCGAACTCGACGCGGCCCGAGGACTATGTCGCCGCCGAAAAGCTGCTGATGAAGGTGCGCCCCTACGTGCGCAACTTCGATTCGATCGAATACATGACGGGCCTCGCGAACAAGGAAGTGTGCATCGCGATGTCCTGGTCGGCCGACTACGCCACGGTGATGGCGCGCGCGCGCGCGGCGGGCGCGCCGGTGAACCTCGCGTTCACGGTGCCGGCCGAGGGCGCGAACCAGACCTATTCATCGTTCCTCATTCCGGTGGGCGCGCCGCACCCGGAGGCCGCCTACGCGTTCCTGAACTACATTCTCGATCCGCAGGTCATCGCCCGCATCACCAACGAGATCTACTACGGCAACATGAATCGCGGCGCCAACCCGTGGGTGCGCCCGGAAATCCTCAACGACCACAACCTGTACCCGACGCCCGAAGTCGAGGCGCGCCTGTATCCGAGCAAGGAATCGTCGATCGCGCTGCAGCGGATTCGAACCCGCACGTGGACGCGCATCAAGACCGGCGAGTAGCGTGGCGCGCGTTATTGCGCGGCGAGTTGCAGGTCGCGCTGGCGCTGCTGGTCGGCCCGCCGCATCATGACACCGGCAATCAGCACGCCGACGCCGACCGTGGCGATGATCAGCGTCGCGAGCGCGTTGATGTCGGGGCTGACGCCCAGCTTCACCTTCGAGTAGATCACCATCGGCAGCGTGCTGGCGCCGGGGCCCGACACGAAGCTCGAGATCACGAGGTCATCGAGCGAAAGCGTGAAACTCAGCAGCCATCCGCTGGCCAGCGCCGGCGCGATGATCGGCAGCGTCGTATCGATGAAGGCGCGTACCGGGCCGGAACCAAGGTCCATCGCCGCCTCCTCGAGCGAACGATCGGCGCTCGCGAGCCGGGATTGCACGGTGATGGCGACGTAGGCCGTGCAGAAGGTCGTGTGCGCCAGCACGATGGTGAAGAAGCCGCGGTGCGGCCAGCCGAACAGGTGCAGCATCGAGATCAGCAACAGCAGCTGCGTGATGCCGGTGATGATCTCGGGCATCACCAGCGGCGCGTTGACCATCGCGGTGAGCGTGAAGCGGCCGCGGAATCGCTTGAAGCGCACCAGCGCGATGGCCGCGAGCGTTCCGAGCACCATGGCCGATGTCGCGGCAACGAAGGCGATGCGCAACGACAACCACGCTGCCGACATCAGCTGGTCGTTGTGCATCAGCTGCTGGTACCAGCGCGTCGAGAACCCGCCCCAGATGCCGACCAGCGAGGAGGCATTGAACGAATAGCCGATCATGACCAGCATCGGGATGTACAGCAGCGCGATGCCGATTCCCAGCACCGTCATCAGCATCGATGGAGGGCGCTCGTTCACGCCTGCGCCTCCAGCTCCTTGCTCTGGTAATGCTGGTAGATCGCGATCGGGCCGACCAGGAACACCAGGAACACGACCGCCACCGCCGACGCGACCGGCCAGTCGCGGTTGCCGAAGAATTCATCCCACAGCACGCGGCCGATCATCAGGTTGTTGGCGCCTCCCAGCAGCGACGGGATCACGAACTCGCCAATCGCCGGAATGAACACCAGCATCGACCCGGCGATCACGCCAGGCATCGACAAGGGCAAGGTCACGTCGAGGAACGCGCGCCACGGCGGACTGCCGAGGTCGGCCGAGGCCTCGAGCAGGGTCCGATCGAGCTTCTCCAGCGTCGCGAACAGCGGCAGCACCATGAAAGGCAGGTAGGAATAGATGATGCCGATGTAGACCGCGGCGGTCGTGTGCATGATCTTCAATGGCTGGTGGATCAGCCCCACCCACAGCAGCGCCTGGTTCAGCAATCCGTTCTCGCGGATGATCCCCTCGAGCGCGTAGACGCGCAGCAGGAATGAAGTCCAGAAGGGCAGGATGATGATCAATAGCAGGATGCTCTGCGTGCTGCGCGACGTGCGCGAGATGCCGTAGGCCATCGGATAGCCGACGAGGAGGCAAATCAGCGTGGAAAAGAACGCGGTTTTCAGTGAATATAAGTAGGAGAGGGCATACACCTTGTCGGTGAGCAGGTAGCGGTAGTTATCCAGGTGCATCGCAAGACGAAGGTGATGGTGCGCGTCCATCGAGACGACGTCGGTGTAGGGCGGCACGCGAATGGCCGTCTGCGCGAAACTGATGGTCAACGCAAACCCGAATGGCACCAGGAAGAACACCAACAGGTAAAGCATCGGCGGCGCGATGATCAGCCATCGTCGATGCTTGCCGGGATTCATGGGCGGCACCGCGTGACGGGTGCCGGCGCTTGAGCGCACGGCGCAAGCGCGCGCGCCGCGCGGTGAAGGCCGCGCCACGGCACCGCCTGTCGGCAACACGCCAACGGCAGCGATTGATCGACGCCTGCATTTCTGCGTTGCATATCTACGGACCGTCGCGTACGACGGTGGCGAGGGTCGTAGCCATCGCGAAGTTGTCGCCGGGCATCGTACGATTCTACTTCAAGTCCAAGGGCGCCATGCTGGTGGCCTCGCTCCGCTTCCTCGCCACCGAATTCGAGCAGTTGGTGCTCGAGCCGGTCGGGAGCCTCCGGCACTCGCCGGTCGAGGCGCTGACGAAACTCGTCGAACTCTATCTGGACGCAACGGTCGCGAGCACGCGAAAGGTGTCGGTCTGGTATGCCTTCTGGGGCGAGGCGACGGCGCGCCAGGAATACCAGGACATCTGCGGCCAGAAGGACGACCGCTTCGCAGACCTGGTGCTCGAGCTCATCGAGCGCATGATCGAGCAAAGCGGGCAGTCCCAGCTCGACGCCGACGCCGTTTCGCTCGGCTTGATCGGCGTGCTCGAGGTGCTTTGGCAGGGCTTCGCGTTCCAGGCCGAGGAAGATATCGATCGAGCCACGGCACGCCAGCGGTGCATGGCGTACCTGTCTTCGGTTTTCCCCGGTCATTTCCCGCCGCACGGCGTGGCAGGCGGCCGCGCTGGCATCCACCCGGAGCGGCGCTTCGCCGAGGAGCGCGCGCGTTGCTTCGCGAGCGCCTGGCAACTCGTCGGGCATTCGCAGGAACTGCACGCGCGCGGGGACTACCTGACGATTGAACTGGCCACGCTGCGCGCACTGCTCGTGCGCGATACGGCGCGCTCGCGCGCCTTCGCCAACAGCTGCCCGAACCAGCCGCACGAGCTGCTGCTCGCTCGCCGCGGCACGCTGACCGGTGCGATCAGCTGTCCGCTCCATCGGTTGCGGTTCGCGCTCGATGGGACCAGCGACGATCCGACGGAGAGCGCCGGCCTGGTACCGCTCGAGCTGGCCACGTCGGGCGGCCTGTTGTTTGTCGCGGCGGGGGCCCCTGCGGGCGCAGCGGTGGGCGTCGCGACGGCCCCACCCCGCATCGACAGTGTCGAACCGGAGTCCGACTTGTCGGACAGCGCCGATTTCGTGGAACACGACGTGCCCGCGGACTGGAAGCTGGCGGTCGAACAGTTGCTGCTGCATCGCATGCCCGAACACGACGTGCACGGGGGCGTGCAGGATTTCGCCGCGCCCGCGCTGCAGGTCGACCTGCCGAACCAGCAGCTGCGATGGCAGGCGCTGCCGGTGGGTGCGCAGCACTTGCCCTGGCGTCGTGTCTACCTGTGGCCCAATATCGTGCTGGAGTGGCGGCCCGATGGCATCAGCGCGATCCAGGTCGTGCCGCTGGCCGCGGGCCACAGCCGCTGGCAGTGCTTCGATTACCGGCGTCGGCAAGCCCATGCGGGTACGCTGGAGCAGGGCGCGGCGCTTCGAGCGCGCCGTGCCGAGGCATTGCGCCTCGACATCGATCTCGCCTCATCGACGCAACGCGGACTGGCCTCGCCAGGATACCGTGCGAACCAGCAGGGCAGCGTACCGGCGGGCATCGCTGCCTTCCGGCAGCTGCTCGAAACGAGGTTGCTCTAGCGAGATTGCCGCAGCCGATATTGCCGCGGCACGACTGCGCTAGGGCGTCTTCTCGACCTTCGCGGCCGCCATCAGGCTGTCTTCGTACGACTTGAATTTCTTCGCCTGGACGATCTGCTCGATCTTGTCCTTCGCCGCATCGAAGGTCGGCGGCGTGATCGCCCGCGTGTCGTCGAGCCGGATGACGTGCCAGCCGAACTCGGTCTGCACCGGCGCGCTGGTCGTTTCGCCCTTCTTCAGCGACGCGACCGCATCGACGAAGGGCTTCACCATGTTGTTCGGCCCGAACCAGCCGAGGTCTCCGCCATTGGTGCGGGAATTGTCGAGCGACTTGTCGGCCGCGAGCTTCTCGAACTTCGCGCCCTTCTTCAGGTCGGCAATGATCGCTTCCGCTTCCTCACGCGTCTTCACGAGGATGTGGCGCGCCTTGTATTGCGTCTTCGGCATCGCCGCGACCTGCGAGTCGTACTCGGCCTTCAGTTCGGCATCCGTCGGCTTGCGGTCCTTCAGGTAGTTCGCCATCGCGGCGCGCTCGAGCACCTGCAGGCGCATCATCGCCAGCGATTGCGGGGCGTCGCCCTGCTTGTCGAGCCCGTCCTTCTCGGCTTGTTGGGCCACCACTTCAGCGCGGATCAGCGTGTCGAGCAGCTGCGAGCGTTGATCGCCGGTCAGCTCCGAAGGCGCCTTGCCCGCGACCGTTTGCGAGAAGAAGTCGAACTGCGTGCTGGGCAGCGGCTTGCCGTTGACGGTCGCGACGGTCTTGCCCGCGGCATCGTTGGCCGTCGACTGGTTGGCCTTCGGTGTGCAGGCCGCCAGCATCGCGAGCGAGGCAATGGCCGTGTATGTGAAAACTTTCATATTACTTCTCATAGAGTTAGAACAATAAGTTAAGAAACTTCTTCAGGCGTCTTCGTCGTGAGCACCAGCGCGTGGATGTCCGTCTCCAGCAGCGAGGCCAGTGCCTCGTGCACCAGGCGGTGGCGCTGCAGGCGTGACTTTCCGGAAAAAAGCTCAGACACGACCAGCACCTTAAAGTGCCCCTTGCCGCCACCGCCGGCATGACCGACATGCGAGGCGCTGTCATCGCGGATCGTCAGCTGCACCGGGCGGAGCGCATCCTGCACCACCGCACGGATTCGTTCAACCCGGTCGCTGGGCTGCGCGGCGCGCTTCATGGGCCCGAATCCGCGTCCGCAGCGCGCCCGCGATGGAGCCACAACGCCTGGCTCATCGCGAGCAACGCCAGGGCGATTGTCAACCCGAATCCCTTGAAGTAGACCCAGTCCTGTTCGCTCGCGACCCGCGCCACGTAAAGGTTGAGCGCACCCAGCACCGCGTAGGCGGCGACCCAGACCAGGTTGGCGCGCAACCAGCGTTCCCGCGGCAGGCTCGTGCCCGGCGGGAGCGCGGGTTCGAGCATGCGCTGCGCGAGCGGCTTCTCGCCGATCCATTGGCTGCCCAGGAAGCCCAGCGCGAGCAGCCACATCAGCAGGGTCGGCTTCAGCTTCAGGAATCGCGGGTCGTGGAACAGCAGCGTCGCGCCTCCGAATGCCAGCACCAGCACCGTGCTCAGCGCGTGCATGGCGGAAACACGTCCCAGGCGCAGGTAGTCGACGACCGCCAGCACGACCATCGAGACCATCAGCGCGACGGTCGCCGCGTAGATGCCACCGAGCCTGTAGCAGAGCATGAACGCCGCCAGCGGCAGGAAGTTGAGCAGGGCTTGCATGCGGAGCGCGAAAATCCTCGATGTTCGAAGCGTGGCCAGGCCCTGGCTGCGGCGGCGCGCGTGGGCCGCGTATATTAGCTGCTTGAGCCAGTATTTCGAATTGCACCCGGAAAATCCGCAGCTGCGCCTCGTGCGCCAGGCCGTGCAGATCCTGCGCAAGGGCGGGCTGATCGCCTACCCGACCGACAGCTGCTATGCGCTCGGCTGCCACATCGGCGACGCCGCGGCGCTCGATCGCATCCGCCGGCTGCGCCAGGCCGACAAGCACCATCACTTCACGCTGGTCTGCCGCGACCTCGCGGAGATTGCCCGCTACGCGCGCGTCGACACCTGGCAGTTCCGCCTGCTGAAATCCGCGACGCCGGGGCCGTTCACGTTCCTGCTGCCCGCCACGCGCGAGACGCCGCGACGGCTGCAGCATCCGCAGCGTCGCACGATCGGCATCCGCGTGCCCGATCATCCGGTGGCGCATGCGCTGCTCGCCGAACTCGGCGAGCCGCTGATGAGTTCCACGCTGCTGCTGCCGGGCGAGGACATACCGCTGAACGACGGCCGTGAGATCCGGGCCCGGCTCGAGCACCAGATCGACGCGGTGCTGGATGCCGGCAGCTGCGGCCTCACGCCGACCACGGTGGTCGACCTGGCCGTCTCGCCCCCGGTGATCCTGCGGCAGGGGCGCGGCCAATTGCCGGGATTCGCACGGGAATCGGGCCAGCGCTAGCCGCGCAGACGCCCGCGTCGCCGGCCCGTATAATGCCGGCGGATGAGTTCTGCCCCGCAAGCCCGGCGCGTCCTTTCCGGTATGCGCCCGACCGGCCAGTTGCACCTGGGTAACTACCACGGTGCGCTGCGCAACTGGGTCGACCTGCAATACCAGTACGAGTGCTACTTCTTCGTCGCCGACTGGCACGCGCTGACGACGGACTACGACAACACAGCCAACCTGCAGGAACTCATCCACGAGATGGTCATCGATTGGCTGGCCGCGGGATTGAACCCCGGCGTCGCCACGATGTTCGTGCAGTCGCACGTGCCCGAGCACGCCGAACTGCATTTGCTACTGTCGATGATCACGCCGCTCGGTTGGCTCGAGCGCGTGCCCAGCTTCAAGGACCAGCAGGAACAGCTGCGCGAGAAGGACCTCGCGACCTACGGCTTCCTCGGCTATCCGCTGCTGCAGACTTCCGACATCCTGATCTACCGACCCGCATTCGTGCCAGTCGGCGAGGACCAGGTCGCGCACGTGGAATTCACGCGCGAGGTCGCGCGGCGATTCAACAACCTGTACGGCCAGGAGCCGGATTTCGAAGCCAAGGCCGAGCGCGCGGTCAAGGAACTGGGCGGGCGCAACATCACGCTGTACCGGCAGCTGCGCCGGCAGTTCCAGGAGAAGGGCGATCCCAACGCGCTCGAGCGGGCGCGCACGCTCGTGGCCGGCAACACGCGCATCACGATCGCCGACCGCGAACGATTGCTGGGTTACCTGGAAGGCACGAGCGTCAGCATCCTGCCGGAGCCGCAGGTGCTGTTGACCGCGAGCCCGAAAGTGCCGGGCCTCGACGGGCGCAAGATGTCGAAGTCCTACGGCAACACGATTGGCCTGCGCGAAGATCCGGACAGTGTCGTGCGCAAGCTCAAGGCCATGCAGACCGATCCGGCGCGCGTGCGGCGCACCGATCCGGGCGATCCGGCCAAGTGCCCGGTGTTCGACCTGCACCGCATCTATTCGGACGACAAGACGCAGGCCTGGGCCGCCGCGGGCTGTCGCAGCGCGGGCATCGGTTGCCTCGAGTGCAAGCAGCCGCTGATCGAGAAGGTGGTCGCCGAGGTCACCGGCATGCGCGAACGCGCGAAGGACTTCCAGGATCACCCCGATCTGGTCAAGAATCTGGTTGCGGAAGGCGCGGAGAAGGCGCGCGAATCCGCGCGGCACACGCTCGATGACGTGCGCCGGGCCATGCACCTACGCAACGAATGAGCAAGCCTGACCTCAAAGTCGTCGTTTCCAATCCACCGGCCCCGGTGGTGCTGCCGGCTGCGCCGGAGCAGGGCGAGATGCCGTTCGCGATCGTCAACGGCGAACCGGTCACGCACATGCCGCGCGACCTGTACATCCCGCCGCAGGCGCTGGAAGTATTCCTCGAGGCCTTCGAGGGGCCGCTCGACCTGCTGCTGTACCTGATTCGGCGCCAGAACCTCGACGTGCTCGACATCCCGATCGCCGAGATCACGCGCCAGTACATGCGCTACATCGAGCTGATGCAGGACCTGCAGCTCGAACTCGCCGGCGAATACCTGGTCATGGCCGCGACGCTGGCCGAGATCAAGTCGCGCATGCTGCTGCCGCGCCCGGCGAGCGAAGGCGACGGCGAGGAAGACCCGCGCGCCGAGCTGGTGCGCCGGCTGCAGGAATACGAGCGCTTCAAGCGCGCTGCCGCCGATGTCGACGTGCTGCCACGGCTGGAGCGCGACGTGTTCCAGGCCAGCGCGGAGCTGCGCGACCGCCCGGTCGCGCGCGTGCTGCCGCAGGTGACCCTGCGCGAAATGCTGTTGGCATTCCGCGACGTCGCGACACGCTCGCAGATGTTCGCGCATCATCACGTGCAGCGCGAACCGCTGTCGGTGCGCGAGCGCATGAGCAACGTGCTGGCGGCGCTGGAATCGGGCGAATTCGTCGACTTCGTGCGGTTGTTCACGGCCGAGGAAGGACGCATGGGCGTCACGGTCACGTTCGTGGCCATACTCGAATTGCTGCGCGAGGGCTTGATTGACATCGTGCAGACTGAACCGCTCGCGCCGCTGCACGTGCGCCGCGTGCCGCCAGTGCGTACACTGCAGCTCGTGCCCGGCCTTGAACAGCCCGTCGATCCGCAAGAGACTCCGAGCAGCACATGAACGAGCAATACCTCCGCAATGTCGTCGAAGCCGGGCTGCTCGCCAGCTCCCGGTCGCTGGCGCTCGATGAGCTGGCCGCGCTGTTTGGCGACAACGACCGGCCGAGCCACGATGAGATCCGCGAGGCGCTCGCGCAGCTCTCGGAGGAATACGCCGCTCGCGCGCTCGAATTGAAGGAAACCGCCAGTGGCGTTCGCATCCAGGTGCGGCGCGAATTCGCCACCGAAGTTTCGCGGCTCTGGCCCGAACGGCCGAAGCGCTATTCGCGCGCGCTGCTGGAGACGCTCGCATTGATTGCGTACCGCCAGCCGATCACGCGCGCGGAGATCGAGGCCGTGCGCGGCGTGGCCGTGAATCCCGATATCGTCCGCACGCTGCTCGAACGCAACTGGATCCGTGTCGTCGGGCACCGCGAACTGCCGGGCCGCCCGGAGCTGCTGGGCACGACGCGCGAATTCCTCGACTACTTCGGCCTGCGCAGCGTCGCCGATTTGCCGCCGCTGGCCGAATTGCGCGGCCTCGATGAAATCGATCCGCAGCTGGCGCTCCCGGTGGGAACCGAGGGCGCAGCGGTGGACGGCGCGTCGGGCGAGAACGCCGCCGATGCGGGTCCGGCGATCGATGCCGTTGCGCTGGCCAGCGACGACGGCTTCGATGCGGACGACGATCCGCTCCACGAGCAGCCGCTCTCGACGGCCGCTGCGGGGCTGGTCGCGGCCGGCCCTCCGTCCGACGACTAGCATCCATGGCGCACGCGAGCGAGGCTGAGCGCCTGCAAAAGGTGCTGTCACGCCTCGGCGTGGCTTCACGCCG
>Ga0209023_10005842_pt1 | contig 13249 bp, 16 predicted proteins | sample LakOneMetagenome_FD_187468 | JGI IMG/M metagenome (GOLD analysis project Ga0209023, IMG submission 187468) | Freshwater and sediment microbial communities from Lake Erie, Canada (SPAdes) (version 2) | ecosystem: Environmental > Aquatic > Freshwater > Lentic | place: Lake Erie, Canada... | reverse complement strand
CGGCGACGAGCGCAAGCACCAGCACCGGCGCGGGTGGCGTGCTGCGCGCACCACGGCGCCGGGACGATGTCACGGCGCGAGGAACCCGTACTTCGCCAGAATCGCCTGGCCGGCTGCACTGGCCACGAAGTCGATGAAGGCCTGACCAGCCGTTGCGTTGGTCGCTTCCTTGGTCACCACGATCGGATACTTGCTGATCACGTTGACGTCGGCGGGGATCTCCACCCCGGCGGCCTGGTCACCGGCGGCCAGGACGTCGGTGGCGAACACGATGCCGGCATCCGCCTCGCCCGTCGTCACCTTGGTCACCACGCCCTTCACCTTGTCCTCCAGGCTCTTGGGCGTGACCGTCACGCCGGCGTTGGCCAGCGCCTTCGCCGCGTTCTTGCCGCACGGCACCGTGTCCGCGCAGAGCACCACGATCAGGTCGCCATTCGTCAGGTCGGCCAGGCCGGTGATGCCCTTCGGGTTGCCCGCCTCGACGATGATCTCCATGACGTTCCGCGCAATGACCACGGGGGTACCGGCGGCTTCGCCGGCGTCGGTCAGCTTGGTCATGTTCGACTCGTCCGCGGAGACGAAGACGTCGGCGGGCGCGCCCTGCCCGATCTGGGTGACCAGGTCGCCCGAGCCGGCGAAGTTGAACGTCACCGTCGCGTCCGGGTTGGCGGCATGGAATGCCTGCCCCATCTCGGTGAACGCGTCCGTGAGCGATGAGGCGGCGAACACGACGATCTCGCCGCTGACCGCGGGTACCGCCGTGGTGATCCCATCAGAAGGTGTGCCGGCCGGCCCCGCGGTGGTCGTGGCTGACGACGAATCGCTCCCGCACGCGGTGGCGACCGAACCGAACAGGGCGAAGGAGACGAACAGGGAACGCAGTGAGGTCACACGCATGCGCTGACAATAGTCAACGGTTGACTATTTGTCGATTCAGACCTTCGCAGCGGCGTACGTGGACCAGTGACCGGCCTCGAAGTCGTACAGCTTGCAGGCCTTCGCATCGCGCAGGTACTTGCGCAGCGACAGCTTGGCGTCGGTCACCGTGCCTGGGTACGCGGCCTCGATCGCCAGCGTCGCCGCGGGCAACTGGTGGAACGGGATGCGGGCATCCACATGGTGCGGGACGTGCACGAAGATGTTGTAGAACCACAGCCGGTTGATCACCGGGTTCACCCGCAAGACGGTCGTGGATTCCATCTGACCCTTGAACTGCGACCACTCCTTGCGCGGCCACCAGCGGATCTCCGGTGCCACATGGTGCACGTAGACGGTCCAGCCGATGACGTGCACGAAGATCAGGAATGGCACCACCAGCAGCTTCACCGGCATCCAGATCGCGTTCAGCCAGCTGCCGGTCAGGGCGCCGAGGACGGCGGCGCCGGCCGTCAGCAGCACCAGCACGGAACCGAGCACGATCTTGTCGCGCACGATCGCGTCGCGACGCTTCCCCGGAGCATTGAACCGCCACATCTTCTGCCACCAGACGGTGCGCATGAAGTAGGCACCCGAGCCGAGGAACGACCACTCCACCCGGTGCTGCAGGCGGCGGTACCAGCCCATCGCCCGGTACTCCTCGACGGTGGTCGGGTGCCACACGAAGTCGAAGCCCTGCCGGGTGGTGTACCCGTGGTGGATGCGGTTGTGGCCGAGGTCCCATGCGGCTTCCACGTGGAAGCTGGGGACCATGCAGATCTGGGCGATGAGCCGGTTGGCCTTGCGCGAATCGGTGAGCGCGTCGTGCGACGCGTCGTGCCCCAGCACGAACAGGCCGGCGACGCCGAAGCCGGCGGCGACCCAGAGCAGCAGCACCGCCCACCAACGGTTGGTCAACGCCAGGCCGACGACGGGCGCGACGTAGAGCACCAGGCCCTGCGCCAGCGCCAGTGCGGCGCGGCCCGCGGGGCGGCGGTAGCACACCTCTGGGATGTGCGCCCGCACATCGTTCAACGAGTCCGTCCGGGGGGTCAGCTGCGCTGTGGAACTGGTCATCGACCGTCAGTGTAGTCTCCCGACCTACCGGTAGGTAGGGAAATCTCGTCGACATTTTCGGCCGAGTCCGGAACGCTTGGACCGGTACTGTCCAGCCATGGACGTCGTCACCTCCCTCGCCGAGCTGGAAGCCCTCTACGGCGAGCCGGTGCCGTCGTCGCTGACGAAGGAGATCGACCGTCTCACGCCCCTGCACCAGGCCTACGTGGAGGCGTCGCCGTTCGTCGTCGTCGCCACGTCCGGACCCGATGGCATGGACTGCTCACCACGCGGCGACCCCGCCGGCTTCGTGCGCGTGGCCGACGAACGCACCCTCCTGCTGCCCGACCGGCGCGGCAACAACCGACTGGACACGCTGCGCAACCTGATCGTCGACCCACGCATTGGCCTGCTGTTCCTGGTCCCGGGCATCGGGGTGACCCTGCGGGTGAACGGCGTGGCGCAGCTGACCACCGACGAGGCGCTGCGTGAGTCGTTCGCGATCGACGGCAAGCTGCCCGCCACTGTCATCGTGGTGACCACGACATCGGTGTACACGCAATGCCCGAAGGCGCTGATCCGCAGTCGGCTGTGGGACCCGCAGGAGCAGCGCGACCCTGCGGACCTACCCACCGTCGGGCAGATCAACGAGCTGATCACCAACGGCGCGTTCGACGGCAAGGCCTACGACGACGCCTACCCCCAACGCGTCCGCGACACGATCTACTGAGGCCCCCGGACCCGCCCAGCGGGCGCCAGAGGGTCACCCACACTCGGCTTGTGTCAGCGCACAAGCCGGGCGTCCACCCTGTGCGCTGACGCAGCGGCGCTGGGGCAGCAGCTTGTGTCAGGACACCAGCGTGGCGTCGGCCCTTGGGTGCTCATGGCGGTTGCAGCAGCTTGTGTCAGCGCACAAGCCGGGCGTCACCCCTGTGCGCTGACGCAGCGCCGCCGGGCCTCAGCGTGTGTCAGCGCACCAGCGTGGCGCCGGCCCTGCGCGCTGACCCAACACGAACGACCATGCGCGCAGCGCCGCCGAACCTCGGACTCAGGCGGTCAACGGGCCGTCGAACAGGGCGCGGACCTGGTCGTCGTTGCCGGTGATGCGTACCCGCGGGTCCTCCAGACCGATCCGGTGCCACAGCGCCAGCAACAACGCTTCCGGCGAAGCCTCGAGATCGGCGCGGTCCAGGCCATCCGTGAGGGCCATCTTCACGACCGTGCCGTCGCCGGCGGGCGACACGGTCCAGGCCCGCCCGTGCGAGGGGCAGGCCAGCGTCACCGGCGCCGACAACGCGAACGGGCGGTAGCGCTCCGCGTAGACGGCGAACAGCTCCTCGATGCCGTCCAGCGCCAGCGCGGATGCGATCGGCGTGTGCGCCCCGGTCGCGGACTCCAGGTCCCACCGGTGCAGCGTCGTCTCGTGCGCCTGGTGCCGGACCCACCAGGCCGTCACGCCCGCATCGCCCTGCGCGAAGTTCGGGCAGGCTGCGGCCGGGTCGCAGAAGGTGAGCAGCTGGATCAGGTCGGAAGCCGCGGCATCCCATTCCGCGCACAGTTCGTCGCCGCGGTGCACCACGGCCTGCAGGCCCGTACGCGGGTTGACCCTGGTCGTGATGATCTGCTGCGCCCAGCGATAGTCACCGGCGAGGTGCGCGATCACGTCATGCGCGGTCCAGTCCGGCAGGTGCGGGATCGGTGCATCGTGCGGCACCGTTCGGGCCAGCCGGGAGAACCGTTCGCACTCCTGACGCGTCACGGCAAGGAAGTCGATGACCATATGAGCGTGGATGGTACGGGCAGCCACCCCACCGATCAGGACGACTTCCCCTCCGAAGCGGACCCGACCCTGGGGCCGTCGGGCAAGTAGGTGGCCATCGTCATCTCGTGCAACCGAATGTAGAGCTCGCGCAGTGCTGTCCGATCGGTGACCTCGCTGCGGTGTTGCGAACCGACCAGTACGGCCACACCCAGCCGTCCGAGGGTCTCGGCAACATCCGCGGGCACGCCGATCTCGCGGTACGCCTGCGCCACCGTGTGTCCGCGGGCGGCGTCGACCTTCTCCCGCACCTGCCACGCGGCGGAGTCCGTACGCGACCAGGCGCGGATCGCGACCTCGGCCTCGTGATGCAACGCGACGGCGAACTCCCGCAGCACATCGAGCCGACGCATCGGGTCGGCCACGGCGTCGGCGGCGACCAGGACCTGCTGTTGGCGCTCGGTGGCCCAGTGGGTGAGCAGCTGCGCGGTGAAGTCATCGACCCCGCGAAAGTGGTGGTAGAAGGACCCCTTCGTGACCCCGAGGGCGGCACACAGGCGGGCGATCGTGACCGAGCGCACGCCGCCGTGCGCCAGCAGTTCCATGCCGGCGTCGAAGTAGTCCTGTTTCCCCAGCGCCTCCGCGGCCATTCCTCACCTCCGTTCGTCACCCATCGCATCGCCGGTACCGCCGACTCGCACTGGGCAACATACCCGGTGGTATGGTCCCGCTCGAACAGGCAGCTCACCCTTCGCTCTCGGGCGGAGCCATCACGCCCGTCCTCATTCCTGGAAGCCGAGGAACCACCATGACACTGCACGACAACCCCGCCCACGACCTGACACTCGAGGAAGCCGGTCTGGCGTACCTCACCGGGCTCACCTTCACCGACGAGGCCTTCTTCCACGCGGCTTCGAAGAAGCTGCGCATGGAGGACCCGGTCCACTGGGTGGAGCACGAGGACGTCAACCCGTTCTACCTGCTCACCAAGCACGCCGACGTGCTCGAGGTGGAGCTGCACCAGAACGAGTTCCTCAATGCACCGCGCGCGATCCTCGGCAACAAGGAAGCCGATGCGATGCGCGAGATGCAGGGCCACCTCGTCAAGTCGCTGGTGCAGATGGACGACCCGGAGCACCGCCTGCACCGCAACCTCACCTCGGACTGGTTCCTGCCCAAGAACCTGGCCAAGCTCGACGCCCGCCTGGCCGAACTGGCCGAGCGCTCGATCAACAAGATGATCGAGCTGGGCGGCGAGTGCGACTTCGCTGCTGATGTCGCGATGCAGTACCCGCTGTACGTGATCCTGGCCATCCTCGGCCTTCCCGAGAGCGACTACCCGCGCATGCTGCGCCTCACGCAGGAACTGTTCGGCGCCGAGGACGACGACTTCAAGCGCGACGAGAACGCGCTCGCCGGCATCCTGCAGACGGTCGCCGACTTCGTGAACTACTTCGACGGGATCACCGCCGACCGCAAGGCGAACCCGACGGAGGACCTCGCCTCGGTCATCGCCAACGGCATGATCGAGGGCGAGCCGATCGGCCACAAGGAGCAGCTCGGCTACTACATCATCGCCGCCACCGCCGGCCACGACACGACGTCCAACGCGATGAGCGGCGGCATGCTGGCGCTGTTGCAGCACCCCGATCAGCTTGCGCGCCTGCAGGCCGACCCGTCGCTGCTGGGCACCGCCGTCGACGAGATGATCCGCTGGAGCACGCCGGTGAAGCACTTCATGCGCACCGCCACGGAGGACTACGACCTGCACGGCACCACCATCAAGAAGGGTCAGGACGTGCTGCTGTCCTACTGGTCGGCCAACCGTGACGAGGACGTGTTCACCGACCCGTTCTCGTTCGATGTCGGCCGCACCCCCAACAAGCACCTCGCGTTCGGTTTCGGTGTCCACTACTGCCTGGGCGCGATGCTCGCCCGCATGGAGCTGAAGGCGCTGTACGGCGCGCTGCTGCCGCGACTGAAGAGCGTGGAACTGAACGGCAAGCCGGAGCTCATCCGCTCGACGTTCGTCAGCGGCCTCAAGAAGCTGCCGATCAAGTACGAGATCGTCTGAGACGGGTCGTACCGCACCACTTCCCGATGTGGTGGGGTACGCTCCCTCACAGGAGTCCGCTCCGAACAGCACACGCGTTGCCCCGGTCCCCGGTTGCGCCATCGAACACGATGGAGAACCATGTCGACCACAGCGCACTGCCACACCACTGGACCGGGTGTACCCCGGCTCGCGGCGTTCGTTCCGACGCCGGCAGAGCTTGCTCGGGAGACCGCCGTGGATGCCTGTTTCCGTGAGTACCAACTGGACCACGCGCCCGCCACGCAGGCGCACCTCATGGAACTGACGACCTGGCTGAGCGAGCGCTGTGCACGCAGATTTGCTCACCGCGGTGAGCCGTTCGACGATCTGGCGCAGGTTGCAGCGATCGGTCTGCTGAAGGCGATCGAACGCTTCGACCCCGCTCGCGGCGTGGCATTCGGCGCCTTTGCGACACCGACCATCATGGGCGAGCTGCGGCGCCACTTCCGCGACCGCACCTGGAGCGTGTACGTACCCCGGCGCGCGAAGGACCTCCGCGGGCTGGTGGGCGCGACCAGCGAGCAACTGGGCGGCAAGCTGCAGCGGAGCGCCAGCGTGGCTGAGATCGCTGTCCACCTGTCGTTGAGCCAACAGCAGGTTGCCGAGGTACTGCAGTCCAACCTGGCCCGCACGACGGCAACGCTGGACGGCACGACCGGCGGCGCGCTGCAGCTCCCGGCGGACATCTCCGGCCTGGCCCAGTACGACAATGTGCTCGACAAGCAGATGGTGGACGGGCTGTTGGGTGGCCTGCCGGCCCGCAACCGTCGGGTGGTCGAGCTCCGCTACTTCGATCAGCTGAGTCAGTCGGAGATCGCTGCGATCGTCGGGCTCAGCCAGGTGCACGTCGGCCGGCTGCTGGCCGCCAGCCTGGCGTCGCTGCGCATGGACGCCCAGCAGGAACAGTTCAGCGCCGCCTGATCACTGCTCGGTCGGGCGGCGCACGGTCTTCACGGCACGGCGGCCGCGCAGGTCGCCGTGCCTGTCAAGATGAGCGGGCATGACCACCGCGCCCGACCACGCCTCCCCCACTGCTGCCCTGCTCGCCGCTGCCGCCGCAGGTCACACCGACGCGGTGCGAGCCGCACTCGCGGCCGGCGCCGACATCGAGGCGCGTGACCAGCGTGGCCGCACCGCCCTGCTGCTGGCAGCCACCTACGACCATGTGCCGATCGCCCAACTGCTGGTGGCGCACGGCGCGAGCGCCGACGCGTTGGACGACCGTAACGACACGCCGTGGCTGGTCACCGGCGTGACCGGCAGTGTTGCCATGTTGGAAGCGCTGCTGCCGGCCAACCCCGACATGAAGATCCGCAATCGCTACGGGGGCATCGCCGTGATCCCGGCGAGTGAGCGCGGTCATGTGGACTATGTCCGTCGAGTCGTGCAGACCGGTATCGACGTCAACCACGTCAACGACCTGGGGTGGACGGCGCTCTTGGAGGCGGTCATCCTCGGCGACGGCTCGGAGACGTACGAGCAGATCGTTTCGATCCTCCTCGCCGCCGGCGCCGACCCGGGGCTGGCCGATCGCGAAGGGGTCACCGCACTCGATCACGCGACCGAGCGCGGCTACGAGGGGCTGGCGCGGTTGCTCAGCCCTGCTGCCGGCTGATCAGGTCGACACCGAGTTCGCCGGCAACCAGCGCCCGGGCGACGTCGGTGAGCCCGTAGCTGTTGCGGCGCGCATAGGTCCGCAGCATCGCGAACGCTCGATCCATGTCGACCTGCGCGGACTCCGCGAGCATTCCCTTGGCCTGCTCGATGGCGATGCGGCTGTCGAGCGCGTGCTGCAGTTGGCCTTCTCGCACCGCCGCGGCACGCGTCGCATGGTCCTGCACGATGGCGATGCTGGCCACATCGGCCAAGGCGCGGGCAAGGGCAATGTCCAGCGACCCCAACGGTGCCGGCACATCCAGGAACAGGTTGAGGCAACCGAGGACGAGGTCCTTCAAGCGCAGCGGGATCGCACACACGGAGGGGTACCCGGCCCGCACGCTCTCACGTGCGAACGCCGGCCAGATCGTGTCGCCGGTCAGGTCGTCGTTGGCGACCATGCGACCGGTGTGGAAGCAGTCCAGGCACGGTCCTTCGTCGTTCTGGATCTGGAACAGCTCGAGCAGGCCGATCTGCTCCGTCGACGCGCCGACGACGCGCAGGTGCCGGTGATCATCGGCGAGCAGGATGCCGGCCGCAGCCACATCGAGCAGTTCGACGCAGTGGGAGGTCAGCGACGTGAGCACGTCGATGACATCGAAGTCACCGACGAGCGTGTCCACGATCTCGACGAACGCGGTCGCGGTGAGTGCGCTGCGATCACCTGCTGGTTCGATGGTGGGTGCCATGCGTCATCTCCCGTCCTTGTGAGGGTCGTGGTCGTCAGCCATTCGCAACCTGCCGGCGACGATCTCAGCGGCGACGATGGCGACGGCCAACCCGGCGGCGAATGCGTGGGCCCGGATGCGCAGCATCGCCTCCGATGCCGGAATCCGGAGCTGCACCGCGATCATTCCGGACGCCTGGTACAGCTCGGCGCGGTAGGCGACGGCATCCTCCAGCGGCGCCGCGAGTTCGTCCGCCGGCGCACGGTCCTGCATCATCAGGATTGTCTCGGTGAGCACGTCCGCAAGCGCGACGCAGTCGCGCTGCTGGTTCCTACTCAGATCTCCGGGCTGCCGCTGATAGAGCGTCAGCACACCCACACGGGCGCCGTGCGACTCCAGCGGGAACGCGAACACCGCCTCGATGCCGTGCTGCCCGGCGAGCTCCATGAACGACGGCCAGTGCGACGCGGCACCTTGGCGAAGCCGTGGGGCATACACGGGTCGACCGTCGCGGAAGGCGTCGTGGCTCGGCCCGGCGCCCGACGTGAACTGCACGTCCTCCAGCGCGGCGATCGCCGGTGAGGTGGTGCACAGGTGTTCGGAATGCTGGTGGGACATGATGGCGACGCCGACACCGCTCACCGCCAGCACGTCCATGCACCCGGAACAGAGCGCGGCGCCTCTCGTCTTCGCCGCCTGGCGCGCAAAGGCGACGGCAATGCGCGTGGATTGCTCGTTCGGGAGGAACCGCGGACTCATCTGATGCTGCCCTGTGCCATCAGGTCCCCGACATCTCGCTCTCGCCGCCGATCGTCAGCGCCTTGCCGACGTCGCGAAGACTGTGCGCCAACTGGACCAGCTCGCCGACGCGCGTCTCGTCACTCGCGCTGACGGCGGTACGCCACTGCTCCAGCACGTCGCGTTCCATCGAATGGACGGTTTCCCGCGCAACACCGAGACCCGACAGGTCACTCATCGCCGCTCGCCTCCACCGGCGGGACGGCATCGGCGAAGCGTTCGTCGATGTCGCGCGGGCTGAGCTCCGGCTCTTCCTGTGCCGAACGCTGAGCGAACGACTCGTCGGTGACGTCGGCATCTGCGAACGGCAGACCGCGCCATTCCGCGGGCGGGTCGGTGACGCCGGCCGCATCGGTCGGGTCGGCGTCGTCGCCTTGCACGACATCGTCATCGAGCAGTTCGGCGAGATCCTGTTCGTCGCCGTCCGGGACCGCGGGGTCTTGCATGGCATTGCCTCCTGGTTGCGCATCTCACTCTTGCGTCACCAGGGTCCGGGGTGCACGGGCTCGCCATCCGGCGACCGCCAGCGACCTTATGCCCACTCTCCATGGACCGCAAACCCGGACAGCGGTCGCGTGTCGTCGTAGCCTGCACGGGTGACCGACGACTCGCGCGCCCCCTCCGCAGCCGTGGTCGGCGGCGGTCCCGCGGGCCTGATGGCGGCTGAAACGTTGGCCGCTCACGGCTTCCGGGTGGACGTCTACGACCAAATGCCGTCCGTCGGCCGCAAGTTGCTCCTCGCCGGACGCAGCGGGCTCAACCTGACGCACAGCGAGCCGATCGACGCCCTCGCCGCCCGGTACGGGACAGCGCAGCAGGTCGCCGACGCCGTCCGCCGGTTCGATGCCTCGCGGCTGCGCGAGTGGGCCGCCGGCCTCGGTGAGACGACGTTCGTCGGGTCCAGTGGCCGAGTGTTCCCGACGTCGTTCCGCGCCACGCCCCTGCTGCGCGCGTGGCTGGCGCGGTTGGACGCACTCGGCGTCACGCTGCACACGCGCCATCGGTGGACCGGTTGGTCCGGTCGTAGCACCGAGCTGCAGTTCGACACTGCCACAGGCCCACAGATCGTGGCGGCCGATGTCGTGGTGTTCGCGCTCGGCGGCGCCAGCTGGCCGCGGGTGGGCTCCGACGGCGGCTGGGTCGCCCGCTTCGAGGCCGCAGGAGTGGCCGTCACAGCCCTGCGACCGGCCAACTGCGGCGTGATCGTCGCCTGGCCGGCGGAGTTCGCCGACCGCTTCGCCGGCGAGCCACTGAAGAACGTTGCGCTCGGCGTCGACGGCACATGGGTGCGAGGCGACATCACGATCACGCACGACGGATTGGAGTCCGGGCCGGTCTATACGCAGTCGGCACGCATCCGCGACCTTGTCGCTGCCACTGGCTCCTGCACCGTCGAGATCGACCTGCTCCCGGACCTGACCGCCGAACGAGTCGTCGCGCGGCTGACACAACGCCGCCAGAAGGACTCGCTGAGCAACGCCCTGCGGCGCACGCTGCACCTCAGCCCTGCGGCCATCGCTGTGCTGCGAGCGACAGCGAACGGTCCGCTGCCGACGGACCCGGCCGCGCTCGCAACGCGACTGCGGGCAGTGCCGGTGGTGGTCACCGCCACCGCAGGGATCGAGCGAGCGATCTCCACGGCCGGCGGCATCGCGCTCGACGAGGTCGACGATCGGTTCATGCTCCGCCGACTTCCGGGCGTGTTCGTCGCCGGCGAGATGCTGGACTGGGAAGCGCCGACCGGCGGCTACCTGCTGCAGGCCACCTTCGCGACGGCTGTGGCCGCGGCCGACGGTGCAGCGGCATGGGCCGCGACGCAGGCCGGCGGCTAGCCAGGCGTCAGCGGACAGCCACCATCGGATCGTCGGCGATTCGGCTCTCCGCGCCGTTCAGGCCGACCGGCTTGCCACCGCGAATGGTGACGCGTCGCATGCGGCGGGTCACCTGACCGTAGTCGTCGACGGCGTAGTGAGTGGTGGCCCGGTTGTCCCACATCAACACGTCACCGGCACGCCAGCGATGACGAAGGGTCAGCTCCGGCTGCACCGAGTGCTCGTACAGCAGACGCAGCAGGTGCTCGCTCTCGATGCGCGACAGGCCCACGATGTGCGTCGTGAAGCCGGGGCTGACGAACAAGCTCGGGCGGCCGGTACTCGGGTGCACGCGCACCACCGGGTGGATCACCGGCGGCACCTTGGCCCCGTCGTCGTACAGCTTCTGTGCATCCTCGCGACCGAGGGCGGAGTCGAAGGGTTCGCCCCAGTACGCCAGTGGCGAGATGCGGTGAACAGCCTCCAGTTGGTCGACCGCCGAACGCAGCGCCGGCGCCAGCCGCTCGTACGCCGTCCGCAGGTCCGACCACATCGTGTCGCCGCCGTATGGCGGGAGCTCGTCGGCGACCAGCACCGACGCGGCGGGCGGTGTCGGCACGAACGTGACATCGGTGTGCCAGCGGGCGTTGCGACCGCCGGAGTTGCCGTCGAGCACGAGGATCTCGGGGTGGTCGGGGTGACCTGGTACGACCGGGTGCGCCGGCGTGGGCTCGCCCAAGGCACGGGCGACCTCCACCTGCTGTGCGTGGGTGAGGTGCTGGTCACGCAGCACCAGCACGAGGTGTTCCTCCAGCAGGCCGCTGAGCCACGCCGAGTCCACCCCGTCGGCCAGGCGGCCACCACTCAGTTCGGCACCGAAGGTGCCCGTGATCGGCGTGACCGTCCATTGATCAGTGCTCATTGGGGCTCTTTCATATCGCGTTCGACGATCACAGGACGAAGTTCGTGTCCGACACGGCGGCCGGCGATGTCATGGACGGTCGGCCCACGGCCCGGCGTCCTCGCCGACGATGCGCAGCTCGCCGTTGTCCTCCGCGTCGTAGAAGGCCATCGTCGAGAGCGGCGGCGAGTACACGTGGATGCTGGTGGCCGGGCGCGTGGTGCGGTTGGCAACGGCATGCACATGATCCGGACCGAAGGCGACGGTCTGGCCGGCGGCCAGGCGCACCGTCCGGCGCTGCCCGTCGACCACGCTGTCCTCGTCGAGTTGGCCGCCGACCACGGCGAAGGCGCCGCAGGACCCGCCGTGATCGTGCAGCTCCAGTTCGATGCCTGCCGGCCAGTAGATGACCCAGGCGTCGTAGGCAGCGGTCGACAGCACCCGTTCGAACCGACGGTCCGCCGGCGCCTCACCCGTGCGCAACTCCCACGGCACGGCGACCTGGGCCAACCCGCTCGCGATCGATGCCAGCATGTTGTCGTCGACGACCTGGCTGGACGGGTGAGCAGCAACGCTGGCAGCACGGCGCCAGTGCTGCATGGCGCCGCCCTGTCGAGACGAATCGCCGTCGATCTCGTGCAGTGCGATGGGCATGGCGGCAACTCCGTGAGGATTCCGTCGGACTATTCCCGACTTGTTGGGTCAGGTTTCTATCACTCCCGCGTTCGGCCCACAACCTGACGGGTGGAAATCATGACCATCCAAGTCAGATTTCCACCTCGGCGGATCGGCGAGACCCCTGCCCTCGCACCGGCGTCACCGTCTCCACGGAGCAGGACGGCCGTAGCGTGAAAGCCGTCATGTCGCCCACTGCCCGCATCGCCCGCCTGCTGTCGTCCTGGGCCGGCATCGGGATCGGCGTGCCGATGCTGATTCGTGCGGCGATCGGGGTGGCGCCGTTCGACGTGCTCAACACTGGCGTCGCGCACCGCCTCGACATCTCACTGGGCCTGTGCTTCATCCTCAACGCGGTGGTTTTCTACGGCGCCGGCCGGCTACTCGGCGCACGGCTCGGCTGGGCCTGCGTCGTTGGCACCATCGTGATCGGCCCGATGGTCAACTTCTGGTTGGCCCGGCTGCCCACGCACCACGCAATGGTGCCGCGGCTGCTGCTCTACGCCGGCGGCATCGCCATCATCGCCGTGGCGATCTGCCTGGTGATCACCACCGAGCTCGGCGCCGGCCCGTCCGAAGTGTTCATGCTCGGGTTGATCCACCGCGGCATGCCGATCGTGGCCGCCCGCTGGATCAGTGACGGTCTGCCCTTGGTGATCGGCGCCGTCATCGGCGGCGCGATCGGGGTCGGCACGCTGGTGTTCGCGGTGGTGATGGGGCCGCTCGTGAAGCTCGGCCTGCGAGCGTTGCACTACGACCCCACGAAACGCAACGAGCCGGCGCACCGCACCCCGACCTGACGGAGGGGGTTCGGCACACCGGCTCGGTGCGACATGTCATGACGACACGTTGAGTGCGGTTATTCGACCGCGAGTTGAGCAAGCAGCAGGCTCTTCGCCGACTCGAAGTCCTCGA
>Ga0209023_10005841_pt1 | contig 13250 bp, 6 predicted proteins | sample LakOneMetagenome_FD_187468 | JGI IMG/M metagenome (GOLD analysis project Ga0209023, IMG submission 187468) | Freshwater and sediment microbial communities from Lake Erie, Canada (SPAdes) (version 2) | ecosystem: Environmental > Aquatic > Freshwater > Lentic | place: Lake Erie, Canada | collected... | reverse complement strand
GCTCGGCTGGGATCTCATCCCGCTCACGGTGCTGCGCGAAGCCGCACCGTTGGACGAGGGATCGCTGCAGTGGTTCGTCGACGCCGACTTCGAGCAGCACTACTTCACCATCAGCGAGAGCGGCGACCACCGCTATGACGCCGCGCTGCAGCGCATGTGCGTGTTCGACATCGTCGCCAACAACACGGACCGCAAGAGCGGGCACGTGCTCGTCGACGGCGACCATCACATCTGGGGCATCGACAACGGCCTGGCGTTCCACCAGGAGTTCAAGTTGCGGACCGTCATCTGGGAGTGGGGCGGTGAGGTGATCCCGGCCGAGATCATCGACGACGTCGACGCGCTCGTGCAGCGTGGCCTCCCCGATGCACTCGCCCAGCTGCTCGATCCGTACGAACGCGACGCGTTGCTGACACGGGCGCGCGCCGTGGTGGCCGAGGGGCGATTCCCGGTCGACACCTCCGGCCGGCGCTACCCGTGGCCCCTCGTGTGACATGCGTCAAAGGGCGCGGAGGCCTTCCTTGGCCCCCTCCTGATCCGGCCTTGACCTGACGTAGATGTTCACGGACTTTTCATAGGCCAGAGGGATCAAAGACCCCCCGCGCGCGCGGGAAGTCCCGATCCGATCCGACATGATGAGGCGTCAGAAGCGGGGCCCGAGGTCCCGCTCTTCGCGGTGTGTGAGGGGTTAGAGATGCGATCGTTGCGTTGCGGTTTGCCAAGGGTCCTGGCATTGGGCGCGGTCGCCGTCGCGCTCGTCACGTCGTGTGCGAGCACCACCACCCAGACGCAGGCAGCCGCGCCGCAGAGCACGACGCCGACGACGAACATCTTGGGCGGGACTCGCGCCGGACCCGACGACGGCACCCCGGGCACCACGGGCAAGTTGGTGTTCGGGATCGAGGGCGATCCCGAGGGGATGGACCCGGTGCGCTACGCACTGTCGGAATCCGGTCACACCGTCGCGTCGGCCGTCTTCGATCCGCTCTTCGCCCTCGATGCCTCGGGCACGGCCGTTCCGTACCTCGCGAAGGGCGCGACGAAGAGCGAGGACCTGCTCACCTGGACCATCGAACTACCCACGGGTGTGAAGTTCCACGATGGCACCGACATGGACGCCACCGCCGTTGCGGCCGACATGAAGGCCTACCAGTCGTCGATCATCACCGGTCTCGCCTTCAAGATCATCTCGTCGATCGAGGCCCCCGACCCCACCCACGTCGTGTTCCACATGGCCAAGCCGCTGTGGAACTTCCCCGACTTCCTGGTCACGCAGGGCGGCTACGTCTTCTCGCCGAAGATGATCGACGACACCACGCTCGTGGACAAGCCGATCGGCACCGGCCCGTTCAAGATCGACAACCACGTCAAGGGCGAGTCGTGGTCGTTCAAGCGCAACACGAGCTACTGGCGCGCCGGCCTGCCGCACCTCGACGCCATCGAGTTCCGGCCCATCCCGGATCGCGCCGCGCGGTTGCAGGGTCTCAACAGCGGCGACCTCGACGTCATCCACACGAACTCGCCGACCCAGATCGCCGAGCTGCGCAAGACGGACCTCAAGCGCGTGGAGAACGCCAACGGCCCCCGGGACTTCATCGTCCTCAACACCCAGGCGGCACCGTTCGACAACCTCAAGGCCCGCCAGGCGCTCGTCGCCGCGACCGACACGAAGAAGTGGCTCAACGGCACGATGGCGGGCATCGAGCAACCGGCGAACAGCCCCTACGCACCTGGCCAGCCCGGCTACCTCGCCGAGAACGGCTATCCGCAGTTCGATCAGGCCAAGGCCCGCGACCTCATCAAGCAGTACACCGCTGAGACGGGTCAGCCCATGGACTTCAAGCTCACGGTGCAGGGCGGCATCGACACCCAGGCGTGGGCCCAGGAGTTCGTCGCGCAGTGGGCCGAGGTGGGGGTGAAGGCCGAGGTCGTCCCTCTGCCCGAGATCATCGGCATCGCCCAGATCGGCGCCGGGAACTACCAGGCGGGCATCTACCGGCTCTTCGGTCAGCCCAACCCCGACAGCGAGACGCACTTCCTCCGGAGCTCGAGCATCACGACCACCGGCATCTCGCTGAACTTCGCCCGCTTCGACGACTACCGCATCGAGCCGGCGCTCGACACCGCGCTCTCCACGGGAGACACCGCCCGGCGGACGTCGAACTACGAGACGGTCAACAAGGTGCTGGCCGAGCAGGTCCCGTACGTGTGGCTGGGCCGGTCGACCTGGGTCGTCGCGGCGCAGCCCAAGGTCAACGGCATCTACGGGGCCGAGAACGGCACCATCGCCTCGCTCGGTCCCAAGACGTGGATCGCCGACCTCTCGATCACGAAGTAGCCCCCGCCGGGTTCACCGGGCCCAGGACGCGATCGAGGTAGCTGTTGGCGAACGTGCCCGCGGGATCGAGGCGTCGGCGCAGCGCCGCGAACTCGTCCCAGCGGGGGTAGCGCGGCGCGAGCGTCGCCGCGGTCTGGAAGTGCATCTTCCCCCAGTGCGGCCGGCCTTCGTAGTCGTTCATGATCGCCTCGACGCCTTGGAAGTACTGGTCGTAGGGCGTGCCGCGGTACACGTGCACCGCGACGTACGCCGTTGCGCGCCCCGAGGCAGGGCTCAGCGGGATGTCGTCCGCCGCGACGAAGCGCACCTCGACCGGGAAGCCGATGTACCGACCCTGCTGGTCGACGAGGCGGCGCACGCGGGTCAGCGCGTCGGTGAGCGCCTCACGCGGGATCGCGTACTCCATCTCGTAGAACCGCACGAGCCGAGGGCTGGCGAACACGCGGTGGCTGGCGTCGACGTACTCGACGCGTCCGGTCGAGGGGAGGCGCTTCGCCGCCTTCGGCAGCCAGTTGTTGCGCCACGCGCCGATCTTCATCACGGCCTCGAAGCCGAGGTTGTTGATCAGGATGTCGTCGCGGAACGACGCCACCCGGCCCCTCGCGTCGGCGGGCTCGGCCGTGCGCCGGTTGTGCTTCGTCAACGCCCAGCGCGTGTTGGGGATCCAGAAGAACTCGAAGTGGTCCGTGCCGTCCACGTGTGCGTCGAGGTCGGCGAGCACATCGTCGACCGGCACCGCGTCCTCGACGGCGTGGAGGTTGAAGGCGCTGACGCACTGGAGGGTCACGGTCGACAGCACCCCGAGCGCCCCGACGCCGACGCGGGCCGCCTCGAGCACGTCGGCGTTCTCGTCCGCGGTGCACTCGAGGATCGAGCCGTCGCCGACGATCAGGCGCATGCCGATGATGGCCGCCGAGATGTTGCGGAACCGCGCGCCCGTGCCGTGGGTCGCGGTCTGCGTGGCGCCGGCGACGGACTGGTACGCGATGTCACCGAGGTTCTCGAGCGCGAGGCCCCGCAGCGCGAGGTGCTCGTTGAGCGCGGCCAGGCGCATCCCCGACTGCACGCACACCTGCCGGGCCTCGAGGTCGATCCAGAGGACCTCGCCGTAGGCCGACAGATCGATCAGGTGCCCGTCGGTGCACGCGGTCGGCGTGAACGAGTGCCCGGCACCGATCGCCTTCACCCGCTCGCCTGCAGTCGCGGCGCGCGCCACGATCGCCGCGAGCTCCGCCTCGGTGGTCGGTCGCTCGATGCCGATCGGCGAGCACGATTGGTTCCCCGCCCAGTTCGTCCACGTCGGTCGCCCTCGGGTCACGGCGGCAACCTACCGGATCCCCCCGTGACCCGTCCTGGTCTGGTGGCGGTCGGTCAGCGCTTGCGGAGCGGCAACCGGTAGGCGCCGCCGCCGTCGTCACCCGAGTTCACGGTGATCGTGTAGGTGCCGTCGCGTGGCAAGGTCACCGCAGTGGCCTGGCACCCGGCGGTCGTGCTCAGCAGCGACCCGTCGCTGCCGGCGACCGCCACGGCGTTCGGTCCGGCTGCGCAGTCGGGCACCGTGATCGAGAGCACGTCGCCGGATCGAGCGGCCAGTCGGTACACGTCGTGTGCGGCGCGGTGCTCGATGGTGCCCGTGAGCTCGTCACCGAAGTGGACGTCGGCGGTCCGATCGTGGCGCACCGGCTCGATCGGCAACCGGTAGCGACCGGTCTTCTCCTGGAAGATGTTCATCTGCAGTCGGTAGGTGCCCGTCGCGGGGACGACGATGCGGCCGAGGAGGCAGCCGGGACGAACCGACACCTGTGCGCCGTCCGGCCCGATCAGGCGCGTCGGCATCCCCGCATCCTCACACGCTGCTCCCCCGACCCACAGCACGTCGCCCTCCGTGGCCTCGAACCGGTGCTCGGGTTGCTCTCCCCGATCGCGCACCTCTCCCTCGAACAGGTTCGCCGATCCCGTTGTGGCACCCCCATCGGCGGTGATCGTCCGGCTGATGACCGCGTAGCCCGTCAGGAACGCGCTCTTGCCGGTCAGCGCGACGTCGACGGCGCACTCGTCGAGCAGCACCGCATCGGTGATGCCGGCCTGGCGGCAGCGAGCCTCGGCCTCGGCTCGTCCTGGCACGTTCCTCGGATCGATGAGCTCATCGGGGAACGTCGGGTCATCGAAGCTCGACGTGTCCTCCCCGGGTGCGTAGTCGAAGAGCGACGTCGCACCAGAGACCATCCAGCTCGGGCGGAAGTCGGCGTAGAGCTCGGCGCGCGAGAACTGGTCGACGCGGCGCGCACCCCCGCGCACCGTGAGGTCGTTCTCGGCGTCGCCGTCGAAGTCACCCAGGAGGCCCTCGAGTCGATCCGCTCGCTCGGGCGCGGGAACGAGATGCACGTTCAGACCGAACGTGCCGATCGGCAGCACCTCCAGCAGCGTGCCGTCGTCCCACTCGACGACGAAGCCGTTGCCCAACGAGGTCGTCACCTGCTGCACGCTGTCCCGGCCGATCGCCCGGAAGTCGTCATCGACGACGGCGTCATCGATCCGCAGCACCACCCGCCCCGCCTCGAGCGTCATGGTCAGTCGCGCGCCGCCGACGCGAGTCGCCACGGCGGTGTTGACGCTCACGTCGCGCCGGCCCTCGATCGGCTCCTGCCGGACCTGCACCTCGAAGTCGTCGGTGGTCGAGCGGGCCAGTGTGTACTCGCCGACGGCTTGGAACCCGTAGCTGTGGCCGTCGAAGGTGATGAGGTGCGGATCGCCCTTGCTTCGACCCTTCGGGTTGTCCAGGCCCGGCACGCCCACATCGTCATCGTTGCCGTTGCCGCCCCCTCCACCCCCGCCGCCCGGGGGTGTCGGGGGCGCCGGCCGCGGCCGGTTCTGGCAGAAGTCGTCGAGGGAGTAGCCCTGCGCGTAGCCGGCGGCCCCGGCGTGGCCGCCGGTCAACGCGATGTGCAGCGGCGCCTTGGCCGGAACCGTCTGCTCGTCGAAGCCCGGACTCCCATCCGGGCACGTGCACGCGCCCTTGAGGCAGTAGTTGATGTCGGAGTGGGGCGAGAAGGTCGACTGGCGCTGGTGCGGACCGTCGAGCAGGCGAACGTTGCCATTGGTCGACCTGATCTTCACGATGTCGGCGTCGCTGCTGAGCTCGACGTTCTGGACGGCCCAGGCGTCGGCCCCTTCGAGCACGATGTCGCCCCGCGGCGCCACGCTCTGGCGCGCCGCGCTCACGCGGGCTCGGTCGACACCGCCCGGCCCGGTCATGTCCCACCCCTTCTTGTCGGTGAACCGGAAGTAGCTGGCCCCCCAGCTGTCGAGCGTCTCGCGCTGCTGCCCCCCGACCAGCACGTCGAAGGCCGCGACGTTCTGCCGGCCCGAGCTCGCAACCACGGCGGGCAACATCAGCGGCCACAACGACGCCTGACTGCCCTGCACGTCACCCACGTGGCCGAAGAAGCCAACCGCGTCATAGGTGCGCTCGAACAACGGGATCTCCGGGTGCAGGGACCAGCCATCCCACTTCCTGTCGACCTTGGGCAGTTCCCCGCGAGCGAAGGGCACCACCATGAGCATCGCCCAGGTGGCGCCGCCCTCCATGAGCCACTGGCCGGCGGACTGGGCCGCGGCGAGGGTCCCCAGTGCGTTGAACTGGAAGCAGTGGAACACCTCGTGCGCCATGATCGACGCGTTGACCGTCGGTGTCTGGCCCTGGAAGTTCGGAAGGAACGCGTCGATGTTGCACAGACCGCCCTCGTACGGTTCCAGCGCCAGCGGGCTGGTGAGGGTGCGGTGCCACTTCGTCGTCTCGGCGTGGACCTCACCCCGGAGCGCAAGGCCGTAGGTCCGCACCTTGAATCCCGGGATGCCCCGTCCGACGAGCGCACCGATCGCGCCCATCTGCGTCGTGGCCATCTTCGCGAGGTAGTCCGCGTCGATCACGGCCCCTGTGCTGTCCGTGAAGGTCGACGGTGCGAAGCGCGAGCCGGGGGCCGGCGTCGACCCCGCCGAGCGCGACGTCGCCTCGCCTGCACCCTTCACCTCGATCACCCCGGAGGGAGCCGGACTCCGCTCGTCCCACCCGAGCAGCTTCGCCGCCTCGTCGCGCTGCGCATCGTCGAGCTCCGCCCACACGCCCGACAGGTACAGGATCGGCAGCGTCGCATCATCGGCGTCGCCCGCGTCCGCCGGCTCATCGGCGGGGTCCGGCGCGCCCGGAAGGGGACCGACGGCGAGGCTGAACAGCTCGATGGCGCGTTCCTTGGTGACGCCGTCGAGCGCGATCTGGCGCTGGAGGCGATCTCGCCGCGGGAGCGACTCGGCTGCGGCCGGTGCTGTGTCCGGGCGCGGGCCCGGCCGGTCGACTCGGTCAGGTGTGGTCGCGCTCGGCGGCGCCGTCCCGGACGCGCCGGGTGGACCACCATCGCGAGCGCACGCGCCGACCACGAGCACGATGGCAGCGAGGAAGGCCGCTCGGAGACGGCGAGACCGTGCGGAGAACACCATCTCGGGATCGTAGGGAGGGCCCTCCGACGGACCGCAGGTAGTGACTACCTGTCGCGGTCAGGAAGCCGGATCGGCGGACACCGACACGAACGGTTCGAGCTCTGCGCGGCTCGTCACCGACAGCTTGGCCATGGCGCGGTGCACGTGGCCTTCGACGGTGCGCACGGACAGGCCCAGCGCTCCCGCGATGGCGGCGTTCGTTCCGCCGGCCGCGGCCAACGCCACCACCTCGCGTTCGCGCGGAGTGAGCGCCGCCCACAAGAGCGAGTGATCGGTCGCGCGTGGGTCGTCGATGTGGTCACTGGGAGCCGCCCACCGGAGCCCGGGACACGACGAGCGGATCGACTCGGACATCGCCACCGCAGCTCGCGCGCTGGAACGCAGGCCACGGGCCGCAGCAAGGGTCGCCGCCAACCCCGCGGCGTCCGCCGCGTAGACCCGTGCATCGAGCGACGAGAACGATCGAGCGGCCTGCATCATCGTGTCGGAGTCCTTGGCGAGCCACGCCTGCCCCATGCCCGCGAAGGCCGCCGCGAGTGGCCCGTCCACCGGCGGGGCGAGCTCGACGACGCGTCGGGCCACCCCCGCCGACGGGTTGAAGCGAAGCGCATCGACGGCACACCAGAGCGCCGGCGAGTCCAAGCCGGCCTGCTCGCACGCGTCGACCCCGGCCAGCGCGATCCGGTGCGCGCCGGTCAGGTCGCCTGCCGCCGCAGTGGCCCAGGCATCGGCCTGCGCGGCATAGCCGCGGCCCAGGGGTAGCAACGCCACGCTGTCGGCGGCGGCGTCCGCGCATGCGCGCGCCCGGGCGCGGTCCCCCGCGAGTGCGTGAGCCATGGCGAGATACGCCAGCGGGACCACACGCCGGAAGCTCGATTCGGGCACGTCGGAAAGCGCCACGGCCTCACCGAGACCCCGCTGCGCCGCCACCACGTCACCGCGCAGCCACGCGATGGTGCCGAGCTTCTCGGCGTAGAGCACCGCGGGCACGCCCGGCACCATCGCGACGTGGGCTTCGTGGGCAAAGCGTTCGATGGCGTCCGCGGCGCGAGCGAAGTCGCCGTGGAGCACCGCGCTGTGCGACTCGATGAAGTGGAACCAGGCGACGTGGCGACCGAGATGTTGCACGGCACCCGGCTCGAGCACCGCGAGCGTGGCGAAGACCTCGTCGGTCCGCCCGAGGATCGAGGCCGCCATGCCCCAACCCGGCAGGTAGGGCAACGCCTCCCAGGCCTCCCACGCCTCCTTTCGCGGTCCCCGCACATGGGGCTCGCCGAGCGCGATCGCCTCGCGCAGGCAGCCGGCGAACGTCAACGCCGAGACCCGTTCGCTGCGGACGAAGCCTTGGAGCCCGGGCTCGGAGAGCGATCCTTCGAGCTGCTCGTACTCGTCGGCGATGGAGTGATCGAACCCATCGCGGTACCCACGGTTGAGGGTGCGGGTGATGGCCGCGAACACACGGTCGCCCTCGGACCTCGCCTGTTCCACCGCGCGGTCGAGGGTGGTCGCTGCCTCATCGAGCTCACCGGCGTAGATCAACGCAAGGGCGAGCGGCAAGGTCCCCGTGTCATCACCGCGGTCGTGGGCCGCTTGTCCGAGCTCGATGGCGAGCGGGACGTCGAACAAGCGCAGGGCAAGGGCGGCGGCGTCGGCGAGCTCGAGCCCACCCATCGGGTCGTTCACCTCGCGGCGCCACCGCACGGTGCGCAACCGATCGGCCGGCGTCAGCTCGTCGCTGCCGAGGGCGACCAGCAGGGCGCGGAGGCGGTCGTGCCGGGCGATCTTCCCCATCTGGGCGATGGCGGCCTCGGCGAACAACGGGTGCGCGACGCGCAGCACGGTCCCGTCCGCGACGAAGACGGCCAGCTGCTGATCGAGCAGTTCCTGTTGGGCGGGTGCGCCTGCGATCCGGGCGGCGACCTCACCCGCGCAGTCACCGACGAGGGCCAGGCAGTCGAACAGCCTGGATGCCTCCGGGGTCAGCGCGGAGAGGTTCCGGAGCGCGAGATCCTCGATCCCCGCGGCCGCGTCGACCGAGGCATCCCACCGCCAGATGCCGGACTGCGCACGGAGGGAGCCGTCGGCGACCGAACCGCGCACCAGCTCCCGCAGCAACAGCGGGTTACCGGCCGACCGGTCGTAGAGTCGCCGGACCGTCGGACCCTCGACGCGACCATCGAGCACCTCGCGCAAGAGGACTCCGATGTCGTCCTCGTCGAGCGGGCCCAGGCGCACGGTCTCGAGCATCCCCTCCTCGGCCAGTGCCAGCACCGGCGCAGGGATCGGCTCGCCGTCCCGAGCGGTGATCAGCAGGGTCGACAGACCCTGCCGGACGACGTGGAAGAGCACCACGAGCGTCTCGAGGTCCGCGTTCGGGACATCGTCCACGTACACGATGTCCGGCGGGGCCTTCGCCCAGTGGTCGAGCACCGACTGGGCCACCCCGACCCGGTCACCGCCGACCCCGGCCATGACCTCCGGCAGCATCATCGACAGCCCTTCGTACGGCGAGGTCCGCATGCTCGGCCCCGCTCGCAACCGGCAGATCGTCTGCGCCGGTCGTTGTGCGATGACGTGCTCGACGAGGCACGACTTGCCGATGCCCGCGGGCCCGCTCACGAGCAGCGCCGGTGACGCCCGCCGTTCCAGATGCGTCGCGACGCGGGCGGTGTCATCGATCCGTCCCACCATCGGCCAGGTCTGCACCGGCGCAGAGTAGCGACTGCTCAGCGGTCGCTGAGCAGGTGGGCGAGCTCCGAGCGGTCCTGCACCCCGATCTTGGTGCAGGCCTTCAAGATGTGGCCTTCGACAGTGCGGACGGACAGGTGCAGCCGACTGGCGATCTCGCGGTTGGTCCAGCCCTCCGCCGCGTACTCGGCGATCTCGCGTTCGCGGGGTGACAGCTGCGGCGATGCCGACGCGCGCTCGTGGAGCAAGCGGGCGTTCCCGCACATGGCCATCTGCTGCTCGGCGAACACGGCCGCGAGGATGGCCGCGCGCGTCGATCTCGCCGCGGTGTGCACCGCGTTCGCTCGGTCCGCGACCGCCGCCGCATCGAGCCTGCGGCCTTCGTCGGCGGCGCGGGCGGCGAGCTGCATGAGCCGCTCCCCGTCGCCGGCTTCGGCGGCGTCGAGATGGGCGACCACGAACGCCGACCATGCACCTTCGACCTCCTCGGCGGCGCGGCGCACGGTCGCCGATCGAGCTGCGGTCGGCGCGATGAGCCATGCCTGGCGCGCCGCCACGAGCGCGAGCTGGGCATGGTGCGTCGAGGCGCATTCGAGTGCCGCGACGTCGGCCACGCCGGCTTCGGGCTCGCCCGGCGCGCCGGTCGACGACAACGCCACCCAGAGCTCGGCCATGGCCACGTGCGCGGAGGTGACGCCGATCCCCCCGATCGCACCCAGCGCCGCCAGTCGATCCCGAGCCTGTCGGGCTTCGGCAGGGAGCCCGAGTCGGGCGCTCGCCTCGGCCACCCGTACGAGGTCGAGCCCGGACACCGCCAGGGCATCGGGGTCACCCAAGCGCGCGGCGGTGTCCTGCAACGGGCGAAGGGCGCAGCGCGCATCGCCCTGTTCCAGGGCGATCGCGCCCCGCAAGGCCGCGACCACAGGGTCGAACCGATCGTCCTCTCGCAGCTGACCGATGTGGTCCACGAGCTCGGTCGCTCGACCGAGCTCGCCGAGTCCCAGCGCAGCCCGGGCGCGAGCGGTCGTGTGCACGGCGATCGCTGACCGATCACGCGACCCCGTCTCGGAGGTGCTCGATGCCAGCTCGCACAGGTCGTCGAGTCGGGCGGCACGACCCACCATCACGGCCGGGAGGCTGATCGCATCGAGCGCCTGGAGCCGTTGCCGCGCATCCGTGGTGCGGTCCTCGATGATCGAGACGCCGAGGTCCACCGCATGTCGAAGGTCGCCTTCGAGGGTCGAGCTGCGGACGAGCTCGATGCGCACGCGCGACCGCACCCGCCCCTCGCGGAGCTCGTCGGCCAACGCACGAAGCTCCTCCCGCACGATGCCGATGCCTTCGCCCGTACCACTGCGCTGGGCGTCGCGGACGGCCGCTCGGTGGAGACCGATGACGGCATCGGCCCGGTCGTCGTCGGTGAGTGCCATCCCGAGCATCTCGCGGTAGATCGCCGTCGCCTCGTCCGCGTCCCCGAAGGGGGCGTGCAGCAGCGCCTCAGCCAGCGGCCGCAAGGACTCGACGCTCCGGTCCATCACGATGGCCTGGCGGGCGAAGTCCTGGGCGTCGTCGAACCGACCGAGGCGCAGCGCGAGCCATGCCCCTTCGACCAACTGATCGGCGCTGTGCAGGACCCCGGCGGCGCGCAGGATCCGGATGACCGGCAGCAGCCGGCGAGGGTCCGACGTGTCGTCCACCAAGCGGTGGTCGACCAGCCGGTGGGCCAGGTCCGGCGGCAGCGGTACCAGGTCGGCGACGGCGCGGGCGTAGACCGGGTGCGCCATGCGCACCTCACCGGGCCGGACCACGACGAGCAGGCCGGCTTGTTCGGCTTCGGCCGCCGCGACCGTGATGTCGAGTGCGACGATCTCCTCGAGGGTCAGCGAGTCGGCCAACGCGACGAGGGCGCACGCTTCACGACTCGGCACGGACAGGTCCGCGAGTTGGCGGTCGACCAGATCCGCCAACCGGTTCACGTTCGTGGCGCCCTGGTCCCATCGCCAGATGCCGTGGTCGTGATGGAGCGTGCCGTCCTGCGCCGCGGCCCGGACCAGCTCGATGACCATGAGCGGGTTGCCGTTGGACGCCACGGCGAGCCGGCGCATGCTGCCGCCCTCGAGGCGGCCACCGACGGCGCTCTCCACGAGCGCAGCGACCCCCTCGTGGTCGAGCGGAGCGATCGTGAGGACCTCCAGCAGGTCGGCCACCCGCAGCGCCGCGATGGGTTCGGGCAGGGGCTCACCGTCATGCGCGGCGGCGACCAGCGCGAGCATCCCGCCGGTCACGAGGTGATGGATCAACGAGGCTGTCGCATCGTCGAGCGCGGACACGTCGTCGACGATGACCGCCGTCCACCCGGCGGACCGGATGGACAGGATCGCGGACGCCGTAAGCGCCGCACGACTGTCGTGCTCGCTCTCCATCAACTCGGGCATCACCGCTCCCAGCACGCCGAAGTCGACGTGGCGGGTCGACGTCATCGCGTGCAGGCGCAGCACCCGATGTCCGTCCGCCTCGGCTTCGTTCGCGGCGTGGGTCAGCAGCCGCGTCGCCCCACACCCGATCGGGCCGCGCAGCAGCAACGACCGGGCGCCCGAGCCGGACAGCGTGGCGACGATGGCCGACACCTCTTGCTCGCGAGCCGCCAGGGGCCAGAGGTCTCCAGGGAGAATCGAGCTGGGGGTCGTGGCCAACGTCACGGAGATCAACCTACGCGGACGCCCGACCAACGGAACAGGTAGTCGCTACCTACGGGACGGCGCGACGCGGGGACGAGGATCCAACCATGAGCACCAACGCCGGTTCCCTCACCCCTGATCACGGCCCTCGCCGCCGGCTGCCTGCCGTGCGGTCGGCCGCTGTCGTGCTGCTCACGCTCAGCATGGGTCTCCTCGCCGCGTGCGGGTCAAAGGCAGAGACCGCGGCCTCCAGTGCCTCGACGGCTCCCGTGACCGTGACGGCGGCCGCGAACACCGCCGAGCCGTCGACAACGCCCGCCGCGCAGGCCACGGACACGACCGCTCGCACCGCGACCACAACCATCGCAACCACCGCAACCACCGCAACCAGCGAGACGGTCGAGAAGGGCGAGACCCCGCAGTCGACGGTCGCATCGGGCCCGAGTTGCCGGACGGTCGATCTCGGCGGTCTCACCGTCTCGGTCGACTGCGACAGCCCGGTCCCCGACCCCGAGTCCGGGGTGACGCTGACGAAGGACTCGGTCTACGGCCTGCCCGGCGAGTCCTTCGACGAGCTCGCGGACGTCGACGCCACGAACCGCGTGGTCACCACCGCCGACGGGAAGCCGGTGGTCATCTACCTGCTCGGCTCGGACACGCTGTTCGATGTCGGTTCGTCCACGGTCAAGCCGACCGCCGAGGCCGCCTTGCCCGCCGTCGTCGCATCGATCACCCAGCGGGCCCCGAACGCCGAGATCCTCGTGCGCGGCTTCACCGACAGCACGGGATCGGCGACCGCGAACCAGACCTTGTCCGAACAGCGCGCCGCGGCCATGGTCGCCTGGCTGGCGGGTGGCGGCCTCCCGGCGGCCCGCATGCAGGCGTCCGGCTACGGGAGCACCAAGCCAGCCGCCGCAGAGACCTCCGAGCTCGGCACGGCGCTCAACCGGCGCATCGAGATCGTCGCCGTCGGCTGAGCCCGCTGCCGCTCTCCCCGCCCTCTGCCCCTTCCCCGATTCGAGGAGCCATGACGTCCATGCACACGAGATCGG
>Ga0209023_10005840_pt1 | contig 13254 bp, 5 predicted proteins | sample LakOneMetagenome_FD_187468 | JGI IMG/M metagenome (GOLD analysis project Ga0209023, IMG submission 187468) | Freshwater and sediment microbial communities from Lake Erie, Canada (SPAdes) (version 2) | ecosystem: Environmental > Aquatic > Freshwater > Lentic | place: Lake Erie, Canada | collected... | reverse complement strand
CAGGGGGTGCGGCCGGTGCCGGCGTACATGACGATGGCGCCCCAGGCGAAGACGTCCGCGGCGGGGGTGATGTCGTCGGCGCCGGCCGGGCCGAGCCGCTCCGGTGACATGTAGGAGACGGTGCCGACGAGTTGGCCGGTGCTGGTGTGGGCGGTGTCGCCGTCGCCGACGGCGCGGGCGATGCCGAAGTCGATGACTTTGGGGCTGCCCGGGGCCAGGAGCACGTTGGTGGGTTTGAGGTCGCGGTGGATGACGCCGGCACCGTGGATGGCGGTGAGCGCGCTGGCGACGCCGATGGCCAGGGCGTGCAGGTTTCCGCCGCTCAGTGGGCCCTGCTCCCGCACGACGCTGGCGAGGTCGGGTCCGTCGACGAACTCGACGACCAGGTAGGGCGGTTCGTGGTCGGGGTCGGCGTCGAGCACTTCGGCGGTGCAGAACGGTGGGACCTGGCGGGCGCGGTTCACTTCGCGACGGAAGCGGGCCCGAAACTGGTCCTGGCCTGCTAAATCATCCCGAATGACTTTGATGGCGACGAGTTTGCCGGCCGCGTTACGGCCCAGGTAGACGGTGCCCATGCCGCCTTCGCCAAGGCGCGCCAGCAGCGGAAACGGGCCCATGTGCCGGGGGTCGGTGGGACGCAGCGGTGCCGTCCGCTGCCCGCGCTCAGCGGTCATCGTCCATCTGTCTCTCCCGCGCGACGTGGACCCAAGGATGCATCGAGCACCCTACTGGGCGTGACCACGTTTCACCCACCCGGACGACTGACCCCCAGCAGTCCAAATCCGACAGTTGGGACCTATTCCTCGTTGGTGTTGAGGCGCTGGCTGATGACTTCGGTGACACCGTTGCGCATGGTGACGCCGTAGAGGGCGTCGGCGACCTCCATGGTGCGCTTCTGGTGGGTGATGACGATCAGCTGGCTCTTCTCGCGCAGCTGCTCCATCAGGGTGATCAGGCGGCCGAGGTTGACGTCGTCGAGCGCCGCCTCCACCTCGTCCATGATGTAGAAGGGGCTGGGGCGGGCCCGGAAGATGGCCACCAGCAGGGCGACCGCGGTGAGTGAGCGCTCGCCGCCGGACAGCAGCGACAGCCGCTTGATCTTCTTGCCGGGCGGTCGGGCCTCGACCTCGATGCCGGTGTTGAGCATGTCGTTCGGGTCGGTGAGGACCAGCCGGCCTTCACCGCCGGGGAAGAGCACGTCGAAGACGCCGCTGAACTCCCGGGCCGTGTCGTGGAACGCCTCGGTGAAGACTTCCAGGATCCGGTCGTCCACGTCCTTGACCACGGTCATCAGGTCGGTCCGGGTCTTCTTGAGGTCTTCGAGCTGGTCGGAGAGGAACTTGAACCGCTCCTCCAGCGCCGCGAACTCCTCCAGCGCCAGCGGGTTGACCTTGCCGAGCAGGACCAGCTCGCGCTCGGCCTTGGCGGCGCGCTTCTCCTGCGTGGCCCGCTCGTACGGCTCGGGGTCCGGCGGGATGTCGCCGATGGCTTCGGCGGCGGCGACCTGCGGCGCGGTCGGCGGGACCAACTGCTGCGGGCCGTACTCGCCGATCAGGGTCTCCACGTCGAGGCCGAAGTCTTCGGCGGCCTTCTCTTCCAGCTGGTCGATGCGCAGGCGCTGCTCGGCGCGGGCCACCTCGTCGCGGTGGACGGCGTTGGTGAGCTGCTCCAGTTCGCCGGCCATCGCCTTGGCGCTGGCGCGCACTTCGGACAGTTCGGCTTCGCGGCCGGTGCGGGCGGCGGCGATGGCGTCGCGGGTCTGCTGGGCTTCGCTCAACGAACGGGCGACCCGTTCCAACGCGTCGCGGGCGCCGGTCTCGACCGCGCGGGCGATCGCGGCGCCGCGGGTACGGGCGGCCCGGCGGGCGGCGGCGCGTTCGCGGGCGGCCAGCTCGGCCTCGGCCTGCCTGGCCAGGGAGTCGGCCCGGCCGGAGAGGGCCGACACCCGCTCCTCGGCGGTACGGACGGCGAGCCGTACCTCCATCTCGTTCTGCCGGGCGTGCGGGACGAGCGCGGCCAGCCGATCGCGCTCGTCGGACGACGGGTCGGCGTCGATGGGGGTGTCCTCGGCGAGGCTGAGGCGCTGCTCCAGCTCGTCCAGGCTGGCCAGGTCGGTGTCGCGGGACTGCTGCGCCCGGGCCAGGGAGCTGGCCAGTCGCTCGGTTTCGCCGGTGGCGGACCGGGCGGCGGCGCCCAGTTCGGCCAGGCGGCGGGCGGCGGCGTTGCGCTCGCCTTCGGCGGCCCGCCGGATGGCCGCGGCCTCGTCGACCTCGCCCTTGCGGTTGGCTACTTCGTCGCGGGCCGTCTCCAGCTGCGCGGACAGCTCCACGACGCTCTGCTCGGCGAAGATCCGGTTGGCCCGCGCCTCGTCGACAGCGGCCTGGACCTCGATAAAGCTGGTGGCTTTGCTCGATCCGCCGGCAGCCGCGTAGGCGCCGATGACGTCGCCGTCGGGGGTGACCGCCCGTAACTGGTGGTTACCGGCGACGAGGTCGCCAGCAGCTGCCAGGTCCGCGACCAGCACCACGTCGCGCAGCAGCAGGTGGACGGCCGGCCGAATGTCGTCGGGGCAGCGCACCACGTCCGGGGCCCAGCGGGCGCCCGCGGGCAGGGCGGGCCGCAGCGCATCCAGGCTGCCGTGCATGCCGGCACCGGCGGGGCTGGCGACCAGTAGCGCGGCCCGTCCGGCGTCGGCGATCTTCAGCGAGCGCATCGCTTCGGTGGCTTCGTCGATCCCGGCGACCGCGACGGCGTCGGCGAGGGCGCCAAGGGCGGCGGCCAGCGCGGCTTCACAGCCGGGCTCCACGGTCAGCAGGGAGGCGACGCTGCCGAGCAGGCCGGGGATCTCCGCGGCGCGGGCCATCAGGGCCCCGGCGCCGTCTTTGCGCTTCAGTCCGAGCGCCAGCGCTTCCTCGCGGGCCTGCCAGCTGGCCGCTTCCTTCTCGGCGGCGCGCTCGGCCTGGGTGAGTTCGCGGACGGTCTGGGTGGCGGCTTCGTGCGCGGCGAGCGCGTCGGCGTGCCGGGCATCCAGTTCGGCGTTGTCGCGGTCGGCCTCGGTGGACTGGGCGTTGACCTCGTCCAGTTCGGCCTGGGCGGTGGCGGCGCGGGTGGCGGCATCGAGGTGGGCGATCGTGAGCCGCTCGATCTCCTCGGCCGCGGTCGCGGTCCTGGTCCGGGCGGCGTGGACCTGCCCGGTGAGCGTCGCCAGGCCTTCGCGTCGGTCAGCCAGCGCTTTGACCTCGGCGACCAGCGCCCGCTCGGCCTCGGTCAGCGCCAGTTCAAGATCTTCACGCCGCAGTACGGCCTCGGCCAGGCGCTCCTGGTCTTCCTGGAGGGCTTCGCGCAGCTCGGCTTCCTGCTCGCGGATGCGCTGCGCCTCGGCGGCCAGTTGGTCGGGGTCGCGGCCGGGCCGCTCGTCCTCGGTGGGGGTTTCCAGGTGCCGCAGGCGCTGGGTGGCCAGCTGCTCGGTGGCCCGGAACCGCTCACCCAGGGTGGACAGCTGGTACCAGGTGTCCTGGGCGGCTTGGAGCAGCGGCGCGTCGGCCGCCAGCGCGGTCTCCAGCTCTGCGAGCCGCCGCTGGATCTGGGCGTAGTCGGCTTCGAGGTGCTGGCGCCGGTCGCGCAGCGCACTCTCGTCGGCGATCTCCTTGTCCAGGTTGGTGCGCAGGGTGGCGAGGTCGTCGGCGAGCAGCCGCAGTCGGGCGTCCCGCAGGTCGGCCTGGATGCCGGCGGCCCGGCGGGCCACCTCGGCCTGTTTGCCCAACGGCTTGAGCTGGCGGCGCAGTTCGGCGGTCAGGTCGGTCAGCCGGTTGAGGTTGACCTGCATGGCGTCGAGCTTGCGCAGCGCCTTCTCTTTGCGCTTGCGGTGTTTGAGCACACCTGCGGCCTCTTCGATGAAGGCGCGTCGATCCTCCGGTTTGGCATGCAGTACGCCATCGAGTCGGTTCTGGCCGACGATGACGTGCATTTCCCGACCAATGCCGGAGTCGCTAAGAAGTTCTTGAATATCGAGAAGTCGACATGAGTTGCCATTGATTTCGTACTCGCTCTCGCCGGAGCGGTACATGCGGCGGGTGATGGAGACTTCGGAGTAGTCGATCGGCAGCGCGTTATCGGCATTGTCGATGGTGAGCGTGACTTCGGCCCGGCCCAGCGGGGCACGGCCGGCGGTACCGGCGAAGATGACGTCTTCCATCTTGCCGCCACGCAGCGCTTTCGCGCCCTGCTCGCCGAGCACCCAGGAGATGGCGTCAACGACGTTGGACTTGCCGGAACCGTTGGGGCCCACCACACAGGTGATGCCCGGTTCCAGCCTTAGCGTGGTGGCAGACGCGAAGGACTTGAAACCCTTCACGGTCAGACTCTTGAGGTGCACAGAACTCCGCAGTCAATAGCTCGCAGCCCGGCCGTCCGGCGCGGATGTCAAGCGCCGAGGGTACCGCCGCGAAATGCGGAGGCGAACGTGCGGCACGCAAGCATTGACCCAGCCCGCCTGGGTTACTACCCGTTCGGGCGGTTCGAGGTACCGGTAAGCCGCGGTTTTCACCCCGGCGGCGGTTGATTGCGGCCAACCGCGGCGGGGTGGAAACGGCGTTTACTGGATGGTGCCTGGTGCCTGGGGCTGGATCTACGTCAGCGCCGGCTCGGCGAGACGCATCAGATCGTCCGACTCCGCGACGGCTGCGGCGAGCCGGTCGTTGTCAGCACGTAGTCGAGCGATCTCGAACTCCAGTGCCCGTACGTTGGCACGCAGACGGGTGACCTCGTCGGTGAGGCGGCTGTCCCGCGCGATCCCGACGTGGCCATAGAGGGCCTTCGCCATATCGTCTCCTTGTCATGCGCTGCCGGAGATCCGGTTTACGCGCGCCCACTTGTGCTTCTTGCCATCCCGCAGCCTTCGGGCCCATCTGCCCACAAGATCCCTATTGGGCCTGATGACCGCATCGAGTAATTCGATCATGCTTGTCATCGAAGCTCAGGTGTTCGACCGAGATCTTGTCTTGTGGAAATGTGATCTCAGGACCCGAAGATCCTTGATCAAGGAAAATCCCGGGCCGTGAATCACGTACCCGCTGTTTTCGGATCTCAAGGACCGTCCGGCCCACGGTCGGGCGCGTCTGGCGACATTCCTATAGTCCGCCGGGACCCGCCATGAGTCAAGCGGCCAGACCCCTTCATCACACGGCTGACCAGCAGCTCACCGCCCCGGACGGCGGAGAAAACGACACCCGGTCGCTCATCTCCCAGGCGGCACCAAGAATTAAGTCTGTCTTTGCCCGGTTGCCTCACCGGAAACGCCGTGGATAGCGTCCCCCTTCGCTGCACGAGACGTGCCAATCCCTTGGAGGAGACCCGTGTCACGCCTGCGTCCTGAGCCGACGTCAGCCGACCACGCAGATCAGCCACAGAACGGACGTAACATCATTTACCGCACATCAGGCGCAGCCAAGCCGATTCGTGGACGCCGCCGCAGCACCCAGGCCCGTAAGCCCAGCTGGCGCACTGTAGCGGTCACCGGAAGCATTACCGCAGCGTTCGCGATCGTCGGCGTCACCGCCTACCCGCACCCGCCCGAGATCGCGGTGATCACCGCCGGGTCCCCCACGCACGCCGCCGTGGCCGTCGCCGACTCGGTGCCCCTCGCGCCAGGCGCGCCGACCCACAGCGCCAAGGTAGAGACAAAGCCGAAGGTCACAGCAGTTGTCAAGAGTCGGCAAAATGGCGCGGCGACCACTGCGCAGCGACCCTCAGCGCCCACCCGACAAGACCTCAGCAGCAGCGGTGACGAGTACCCGGAGCTTGAGAATGAGGTCACCAGGCTCGTCATCCTTGAACGCCGCAAGTCCGGCTGCGACAGAAAGAGCGACATAGTCAACGATCCCAGGTTGCGAGCCGCGGCGTTGGCACACAGTCGCGACATGGCGACCAACGACTATTTCTCACACAACAGCAAGGACAAGGACGGAAGGACAGTCACTCCTTGGGATCGCGCGAAAGCGGCCGGTTACGCCCACCCCGACAGTGAAAATATTGCCGGCGGATACACCACCGCTGAGGCTGTGGTGCAGGGCTGGATTTCCAGCACCACAGGACACAAGGAAAACATCCTCAGATGCAGCTCTGTGGCGACGGGGGTGGGGCTCGCCTACGGCAAGAACCACACCCCACTCTGGACTCAGATGTTCGGGTCCTGAGTAGGTCTTCGAGAAGTGGCCAGCTTCCCAGACGGAAGCTGGCCACTTCGATTCAGCACGACAGTCTGTCGATGTCCCTTGAGTCGTTTGATCGAACTACGGACACGAATCCCGGTAGGCCAGCACCGGGACGTAACGCGCCCACTCCGCGGCGGTAAGGCCGCGCCCCACGGTCGCACAGGCTTGTCCGACAGGGTTGGTCCACACTTCCTGGCTCTTGGACTGGTCCCATGACTGAAAGGTCACGGCACTGCGGTTGTCCAGGCCGACCTGGGTTAAGGTGCGCCCGTCCGGGCTCCACAGCAGCTGATCCAGCACCAGCGAATCGGCCTCGGCGCTGCGCTCCACGGTCCACCCCCCGAAGCGCATGGGCGCGGTCGGGTCAGCCAGGCTCCAGGTCGTAATCAGAGAACCGTACTGCGATGCTGTGGCCAGGGTCCGTCCGTCGGCGCTGATGGTGAAGAGGTCCGTCCCAGCGGGAAGAATCGCTGTCCGAATGGGAATAGCGGGATCAGTAACATCCCAAATGGCAGTCGAGTCGGTGTTGCTGGTCACCAAAGTGCGGCCGTCCGGGCTGAATCTGGCATCACCCATTCCGGGGTCCCCCGGCAGATGACTAAGCTTGATCGGCTTTGCGCGGTTGGTGACATTCCACAGCGACGTCGGCTTGAAATTCTCAGTAGCGGCCAGCGTACGGCCGTCGTTACTAAAGGCGATCTGCATCTCGCAACCGCTGTAGACAGCGGCGGTACGGGTGGGATCGGTCCGGCGATGAAGGTCCCAGAGGAACAGGTACTGGTTCGAACACGCCGCAAGTGTCGTGCTGTCCGGGGAGAATGCGAACCCGCCCGTCCAGTAGCTACCGGAGTGACCCTCCTCAGGTAAGGGGAATCGCGCCAGAGTCTTCGGATGCGTGGGTTCACTGAAGTCAGTCAGCGTGATCACGCCATCCTCGGCGGCGGTAGCCAGCAGGCGTCCATCGGGACTGAACCTCGAAGCGGCTAAAGATTTGTCCTGCACTCGCAGGCTGTTCGCCCGAGCCGGTTTCGCCGGATCTTTCAGATCCCAGGTGGTTGCCTCAGCCGACGACTCTAGGGTGATCAAGGCCTTGCCGTCATCGGTGTAGGTCACCGCGGGCAGCCCCATCCCATGCCCAAGCGTCGTCCGTCCGAATGGCCGCGGGGCTTTGTCCGCACGCACGCTCCACAGCATCGCTGTGTTGGTCCCATCGGTCGTGGTCAGAGTCCGACCATCGGCGCTCAGGATCAATGACGTCAGCCTGCCATGGATGCTGACCGTGTCTACGAGTACCAATTCGCGAGGTTCCTTGACGAGCCACAGCGCGACGTCGCTGTCGGCGTTTACCCCGCCGGCAAGCAGATGACCGTCCGCGCTGAAAGCGATCCCGCTGCGGGTTTTCTTGTCGTAAGGTCGACTTTGCCCCTTTACCGGCTGGTCGGGATCGCCCACCGCCCACAGTGTCATCTGCGCCAAAGCGCCGATTGCCAGCAACTTGTCGCGCGGACTGAAGGCCAAAGCAGTGATATGGCCCCGGGATTGCTCATCCAATGGCAGTGGGGGGTGAGCCACTGGACGGACCGGGTTCTGGAGGTCCCAGATGACGACGTCCGTATTTGACACGGCGATGCTGCGCCCGTCGGGGCTGAATGCGAACCGGCTGTCGCCAGAAACGCCTGGTGCCGCAAGCGTGGAGAAAAGTCGCGGGTTGCCGGGGTCGCCGACGTCCCAGAGACCTACTGTCGCGTCGCGGTTGTCGATCGCCAGCATCCGTCCGTCCGGACTCAGCGTTGGTGTCGGCCAGCTTGCCGCGGTCTTGGGTATGCGACCCAGCTCGCGCGGGTGCGTGTTGTCAGCCAGGTCGCAGATGACGACGGTGTCGGTGAGCCCGACCGCAACGCGCCGCCCGTCCGCGCTTATCGAGATGCCTCGCGACTCGCGACTCCCGAGATCCAACACACCGAGCGCCACCGGCTTGCTCGGGTCGGTGGCCCGCCACACCGAGAGATGTCCGTTCCCGTCGTGCGTGACCAACAAGCCGTCACGGCTTGTCGCAATTTCCCACGCATCGGGCAACGCAGCGCGGTAGCGCGTGCTGGCTACCATTCCGGCGAGTGGCCGTTCCGTGGCGTCACCGGGCTGGACGGCCGTGGCGGCCAGGCCAAGTCGCAGAGCCATCGCCGGATTACCGTCAAACGCAGCCTTCGCCTGGTTGAGCAGGTGCTGGCCGGCCGCGATTCGCTGCTGGCGCTGTGCCCGCTCGGTGGCGGCGGCTGCCACTCTGCGCTGACCTTCGGCGATGTCCGCTTGGCGCTTGGCGTCGGCGGCGGCCAGGTCGGCGAGCCTCTTCTGCGCCTTCGCCTTGGTCTGCGCCTGGTTGGCGCTGGCGCGGTACCTGTTCGCCAGTTCCTGCTGGCTTCTTGCCTCAGCCGCAGCGTGCCGAGCCAACTGCTGCTGCTGGCGGGAGAGCTCCTCCTGCCGCTTGGTCTGCGCGGCGGCGCGCTCGGCGTTGGCGCGCTGAGCCCGCGCATTGGCCTGCTGGCGGTGAGCTTCCTCGGCGGCGATCCCGGCAATCGTCCGCTGCTGCTTGGCTGATGCCTGCTGTCGCTGCGCCTCCTGAGAAGCACGCTCGGCATTTTGCCGCTGCACTTGGGCAACATGCTGCTGTTGACGGCCCTCCTCCCTGGCGAGGTCGGCGCGGTCGGAGTTGTGCGCGGCCAGGATGCCGCTGCCCAGCGCCACGGTTGCCAGGAACATGAGCGTCGCCAGCCCCAGCCAACGAACTCGTACAGCCCGACGGTGGTGGCGCAGATCCTCGCTCTCCAACCTGTCCTTGCTGACGCCGTGCATGGGTGCGGCGAGCTGGGCGACGGCATCCCGGAAGCGCGCGTGGCGCAGGGTGAGGTGGTGGTCGTCGCGGGCCCACCGCAGGTCCAGGTGGCGCGGCTCCTCCGTGAAGACTCCCCGCAGACTGTCCGGTACGGCGGTCGAGTCGGCGGTGAAGTCGCGCCGTTCGGCATCCCAGGTCCAGGTACCGGCGGTGAGGACCGGAAGGATGCGGTCCGCGGATTTATGGGCGATCCAATGTTCGACTTCGCGATTGACCCACGGTGAACTGGCAGCCCCAGGCGACGACATCAGGATGAAATAGTCCGAATCATCCAAAGCCTTCTGAATGGACGTCCAGAGTTTGGGCGTGACCGACAGGCCGGTCTGATCGCGAAAAATCCATAGCGCCTGGCGCCGATGCCAGGGCTTAGCCAGTCGATGAAGTCCCCGTTGGAGCGCCGGAGCAAGTTGGCCATCAGCGGCATGGCTATACGAAATAAACCCATTGAACGCCATAACACCCCACCCCGTGTTGGTTTGTGTCGCGGTTGGGCATTGTCGCAGCCAGCCTGCGCCATCGACTGCCCGCCGCTGGACTGCCGATGGCGTGAAACGACGCCGCACTATGGACCCGGATCCAGGGGCCGCGTGGCACGGACTTGCGGGATCAGCCAGCTCCGGCACCGGAAAACTGGACGTTTCTTTTCCGCCCGACCCCCACCTCCGCCTTACTCAGCGTTACGAGGTTTGGTCGTTGCCAAGCGCAGCGTGATGACCATTCGTGGGTGGACCGGGATGAGCCGCTCATCACTCCCCCAATCACCACACCCGTCACATAGATGTTGGTGAACATATGTGCGGGCGTGAAGTCTTGACCCGCCCCCTCCGTACAGGCAATATCCATCTCGCCGCACTGAGCCACGCGGGTCGGTCGGGCCGGACCACCACCAGCTCCGACGGTGGACGAACGGAGCGCGACGGTGCCCGGCAAGCCGTACGGGCGCGGCATGCTGGTGGGCACCCCCGGGTCGACTGGCCCTGCCCCGAACCGTTTGACTGCACCGCGCACCACCCACCAAGCGGCAACCCGACCCGTATTGTCCGATGTGGGCGGGGCGCCATGGCGTCTGCCGTCCGCACCGGCAGGCGCCCACTGTTCTCCCGATCGGCCCCACGACCGCCGTGCCCACGACGGTCGCGCCGGGAGCAACCCACCACCACGACTGGCTACGCGGCGTGCCGGACCAGCTCCGGCGGGGACACCCGCCCGCCCGTCACACCCCTCACACCTGGGAGTACCCATGTCCAACACCCGGTTTCGGGTTGCGTTACCGCGCGGTCGTCGGCTGATCACCGCGGTCACCATCGCCGCCGCCGCGATCGCCGTGGGCGCACCGCCGGCATACGCCAACCTTGAGGCGAGGGTCGACCTCAAGGTGCTCGTGGTCACCGACGGTCAGGCCAACGTCACCACCATGACGGACCAGCTGATCCGCGAAGGCGTGCCCTACCAGGTGGTGGACACCCGGACCCCGGGTCGTCAGGTGATCAACGCAGACTTCCTGTCCGGCAACGTCGGACGGCCGCAGGCCAAGTTCCAGGCGGTGATCCTGCCGGACACCACCACGCTGCCGGCCGCCGAGCGCACCGCACTGACCACCTTCGAGAAGCAGTTCAAAATCCGCGAACTGATCGCCTACACTTGGGCCCGGCCCGAAGTGGGACTGCAATCCGGCGGCTGGGCTGGCACCATCGACGGCATGATCGCGACCGTGACCAACGAGGCCAAGAAGGACGGCTTCGTCTACCTCACCGGTCAGGTCCCGATCGACGACAACAGCCCCGTGGTGGGCGAGGCGTACGCCGACATCGCCGCACCGGTGTCGCCGTTGCCGGCCGGCAGCAGCTTCACCCCGTACGTGACCATGGCGGTCCCCGGTGCGCCGAGTGGCACGCCGGCCGGTGTCGTCGGTGGCGTGTACAGCCACGACGGTCTGGAGAGCATGGTCCTGACCCTGTCGCTGGAGACCAACCAGAACCAGTCGCGGGTGCTGGCCCACGGCATCCTGGAGTGGCTGACCCGCGGCATCTACGTGGGCTACTGGCGCAACTACCTCTCCGTCCACGTTGATGACATCTTCCTGTCCAACGACCGCTGGCAGCGGCCGGCCGTGGCCGGCGCCATCCTGCCCGAGGCGATGCCGCAGCTGACCGACGCCCCGACGGTACGGATGACCGCCACCGACCTGGACTACCTGCTCGCCTGGCAGCAGAAGACCGGAATCAACCTGGACCTGGCGTTCAACGCGATGGGCTCGGTCGAGGCCGGCACCAACGACCCGCTCACCAAGGCGATGCTGGCCCACAAGGCCGAACTGCGCTGGTTGAGCCACACCTACAGCCACAAGTACCTGGGCTGCGTGCGGGACGCCTCGCGCCACTGCGCGGTCGACCCGGACACCGAGGAGATCACCTGGACCAACCAGTCGGTGATCGACTCGGAGATCGCGCAGAACCTGGCCTGGGCCAAGAAGAACAACCTGCCGATCAACCCGACCGAACTTGTCACCGGCGAGCACTCCGGCCTGCGGCGTTTGCCGGAGGAGACGGTCGACAACCCGAACCTGGCACCGTCGTTGAAGGCCAACGGTGTGTTGGCACTGGCCGCGGACAACTCGATCGACCCGGCCAGTCGGCCGGTCGGCGCCGCCGTCACCGTGCCGCGGTACCCGATGAACATCTACTTCAACGCCGCCAGCAAGGCCGAAGAGGTGGACGAGTTCAACTGGCTGTTCACCTCACGCCAGAGCGGCGGCAGCGGCAACTGCGAACGCGGCACCGACACCAGTGCCTGCATCACGCCGCTGGCGGGTCCGCAGGCGTTCGACTCCACGATCGTGCCGTCCGAGGCGCGGGTGATGCTGCGGCACATGATCAGCAACGACCCGCGGCCGCACTACGTGCACCAGTCCAACCTGGCCGAGGACCGGCTGGTCTACCCGGTGATCGACGCGGCGATGGCGCAGTACCGCACCATCTACGCCCGCAACGCCACCCTGCTCAACCCGACGATGACCGAGGCGGCGGAGCTGCTGCAGACGGCCACCGCGTGGAACAACCTCGCCGCCAGTGGCGCGGTGGAGGCCTACCGCATCGGTGACCGGGTAACGGTGCTCAACCACAGCGCCGCCCGCATCGACGTACCGCTCACCACCCCGAACACCACGGTGGTACGGCGGACCAGCGGTGGACGCGCACTCGGACTCATCGATAATGGTCACTATGCTGGCAGTGCTTCCGGTTGGAGCACCGTCACCGCCCGTACGCCGCTCGTGGTTGCGGCCCGCGGGTAGCTGAAAGAAGTCGACGTGCGCATCGCGCTGATCAACGAAGGCACCTACCCGCTCGCTCACGGTGGCGTCAGCACCTGGTGTCACCAGCTGGTAACCGGACTGCCCGAACACGCGTTCACCCTGGTGGCGCTCAGTGGACTGGCAGCCACCGGCGGATCGGCGTACGAGCTGCCCGGGAACGTGTCCGCGGTGCACAACGTCGCAGTCTGGGACCGACCGGTACCGGTGCGGGGCTGGCGAGCCCGGCACCGGCACCGACGGGCCGCCCAAGAGGCCGCCGCGCTGCTGTTCGCCGGCATGGTCGGAGACGGTGAGGCCGGTGCCGAGCAGTTCGGTACCGGCCTCCGCCGACTCACCGCCCTGGCCGAGTCCGGCGCCCACCCGCTGTACGAAGTACCGATCGGCGGAGTGCTGCGCGAGGTGTGGAACACCGGGCGGCGCAACGCCGGGGACGTACGGCTACCGCTGCCGCGGCTCAGTCGGCAGAACGCGCTCGACGCCGCGAACCTGATCGAACACGCGACCCGGGCGCTGTCGCACCAACTACCACCGGTGGACATCTGCCACCCGGTCGCCGCCGGGCTGCCGATGCTGATGGCGCTGGCCGCCAAGTGGCGCAACGACACGCCGTTCCTGCTCACCGAGCACGGCGTCTACCTGCGCGAACGGTACCTGGAGGTCCATCCGCGGATGCCGCACGCCGTCAAGGCGGTCACCATGCGCTTCTACCGCTCGCTGGTGCAGCTCGGCTACGCGCAGGCGGGCCTGGTCACTTCGGTGAGCAGGTTCAACCAGCGCTGGGAACTCAAACTCGGCGCCGATCCACTGCGGACCCTGGTCGTCCCCAACGGGGTCGACCC
>Ga0209023_10005839_pt1 | contig 13255 bp, 10 predicted proteins | sample LakOneMetagenome_FD_187468 | JGI IMG/M metagenome (GOLD analysis project Ga0209023, IMG submission 187468) | Freshwater and sediment microbial communities from Lake Erie, Canada (SPAdes) (version 2) | ecosystem: Environmental > Aquatic > Freshwater > Lentic | place: Lake Erie, Canada... | reverse complement strand
AGTACTCGAACATCGTCCCGCCCCAGGAAAGGAGCGTGGCGCTGCCGCGTATCGAGGTCAGGCGTCGCCCCAGCCTGAACCAGTGGCGGGTCGGCACATCCCCCTTCGCGATGGCGACGAAGCTGGCCAGACGCGCTTCGGACGCGAGCAGGTCGTAGTACGAGGTGTCGAGCCGTCCATCACCAGTTCTGTCCGGGACGCGGTAGCCGGTCGCAAACAACTCGCGCACCGGATCGTAGAGAAAGCCGAAGTTCATCGCGCCAACCCACGTCCGCGCTCTGGCGCTGAGATCGCGACAGCGGCGGGCCAGGACCTCGTCGCCACTGACCTCGTCAAGACCTTCGGCAAGCGCCCACAGCGTGCCTGCCAGATTTCCACTATCGACCGTGGACACATAGCGCGGTTCGAGCGGCACCAGGGTTCGCGTGTCGTACCAATTCAGCAGGTGCCCTTCCACGGTCGTGAGCTCGTCCAGCGTGTCGAAGACGCGTTCCAGCCGCTCGACCAGTTCCGCTGTGGCCAGGCATCCGATGTCATGGGCTGCCAGTGCCGACAGCATCGCCATCGCGATGTTGGTTGGTGAGGTTCGCGCGGCCACGCGCTCGTCGGGCACATACTGAACGTTGTCCGGCGGCAGGTAGTGATGCTCCGCCGTCATGTAGCCAGCGAAGAAGCGCCACTGCTCTTCGGCCAACGCACGGAGATAGATGCGGTCCTGCTCGACCAGCACCTCTCGGGTCGAACGGCGGGGGCGACTGAGCGCGTGGCTGACGAGCGGCGCCAGCACCCAACAGCAGGCGAAGGCGCCGGCAACCATCAGGCGCGATGGCTGACGAATCGCCACAGCAGCCACAATCAGCACGGCAACCGCCGGGCTCGCCGCCATGGCGCTCAGGAACGTCGAGGCGGACAACCCGACGTAGCGCGCCGTTGTTGCCGCGGCCGATTCCCATTCGAGCAGGCGACGCCTGGTCGCCACCAGCCGCACGATCGTCAGGATGATGGCGTGAAGCGTGTCCCAGGTCGTCTGCGCCAGCAGCACGATGTCGAGGGCGGCCCGGCTCGCCGCGGTCATCAGGTCCGCAACGATGACGCGCGCTGAGACACCGGCGCTGCGCATGGCCGACATGCCGGTGATCGTCTCGGCGGCGGCAATCACGATGGTCGACAGTGGCGCCGCGAGGGCCACCAGGGTCCACAACCACACCGGGTCCGGGAGCACGGTCCATGCGACGACCAGTGCTGCCAGCGTACCGGGAGCGATGAGGCTTCGACGCAGGTTGTCGAAGATCTTCCAGCGCGAGATGAGTGGCAGCACGTTACGCTGCCGTCCGTATCGCGTCGGCACCAGCGGCAGCATCCAGCCGAGAATCTGCCAGTCGCCGCGCACCCACCGGTGTCGGCGACGCGCGTAGGCCAGAAGATTCGCCGGGTAGTCGTCGACGACCTCGACGTCGGTCACCAGTCCGACGCGCGCGTACAGGCCTTCGAACAGATCGTGCGACAGCACGGCGTTCTCGGGGACGCGGTCGCCGAGCACGGCGGAGAACACGTCCACGTCGTACAGGCCCTTGCCCGTGAAGATGCCTTCTTCGAACACGTCCTGATAGACGTCCGACACTGCCGTGGTGTACGGGTCGACACCGGTGTGGCCGGCATACAACCGCGCGAACGGCGACCCGGCCGCACTGGCCATCGTCACGCTCACACGCGGCTGCAGAACACCGTAGCCTTCGACGACGCGATTCGAATGCGGGTCGATGCGCGCCGCGTTGAGGGGATGCAGGATGATGCCGACCAGCGTTCGCACGGCATCGCGCGGGAGACGCGTGTCGCTGTCCAGCGTGAGGCAGTAGCGAATGCCCTGCAGCAGGTCGAGCCTGCCAATCTGCACGCTGTAGCTGGTGTCCTGCGCGCCCCGAAGCAGGCTGTTGAACTCTTCGATCTTGCCGCGCTTGCGTTCCCATCCCATCCAGGCGTCTTCCGATGGATTCCACTGCCGATTGCGGTGGAAGAGGAAGAAGCGGTCGTCTCTGTGGTGCGTGTTCAGGGCCGTGATACCGCTGACTGCGGTGGCGAGAATGCCGGCGTCCTCCGGCAAGTGCTGCTCAACGGCGTCAGGAAAATCGGTCAGCACTGCGAAGTGGATGTTGGGATCGGGATTGGCGAGCGCCGAGACTTCGAGATGCTCGAGCAGTTGCTCGACACCGCTGACGCTTCCAAGCAGCGTCGGCACGATGACCATCGTCCGCGCTTCGGCCGGTATCCCGTCGTCGAGGCGCAGCCGCGGAAGCCTGGTCGGCTGGACGAGCATGGCGATCACGCGGTGCGCGAGCGCCATCACACATTCGCTGATGGGAATGACGTACGCCACACACAGCCAGACCTGCGCGGTGACGCTGGCTCCAGCGTGCGCGGCGGCACGGTCGAGCATCAGCAGTGCGAGCGCCGTCACGGCGGCAATCGAACCGAGATACGCAGCCGTCGCGTGCCTCGTGAAGGTGCTGCGCAGCCGCTCGCCCATCGACTGACGCCGACCGATCCGCTCCTCGAGTGTGGAGCGACCGGGCCCCACCAGGTAGTAGCCCACATGGCGACGCCGCTCGTCGCCCGATGTGCCTGGGGCTTCTGCCGCGAGCGATACGGCGGCTAGCGCCGCCTGCACCTGCGCGGTGCCGGTGTCGGGCGCGATCTCTTCAATGGCCCGTCGCTGGGCGTTGCGACTGGCGAAGTCCATCCGGTCGTACACGCCCGCGGGGTCGCGGCGCAGCACGCTCTCGACGTGACTCACGCCTTCGACAACCGGCGCCCAATCGAGAGACGCGCACAAGCGAAGGCTCGTGATGATGTTGGCCGCCAGCACCTGCGCAACGGCCTGGCGCTGGTGATCGCGCAGCACCACTTCGTCGGGCAGCAGGTGTCGCTCGGTGAGGTACTCGTCGATGGCACGCCGGAGCGCGATGTGGTCGCTCTCCGAGACGCGCAGTCTGTGCAGGAACTGACCGACAAACGACGGCCGTGCGATGGCGGGCCACTGCACGAGCGAGGGCGCGCCTTGCTGCTCCACCGCGTCGATCAACGCGTCGGCCTCGAGCCTCGCATTGCGTGACACGATGAGACCGCTGGCCACGCGACGCAGGTTCTCGACGAGCGCCATGCGAAGCGCGCTTGGCCACGCCCACAGCTCGCCAAGCGTCAATGGCGTGATGGTCTGGTACGCGCTGAGGAACGCCGTCAGGTTCTGTCGATCGATCCGGCTATCGGTGTGCGCCAGCAGCACGAGCGCCGCAGCGTAGACGCGTGGGGCCGCGTGTCCTGCATCGTCGATCAGATGCGGCAGTTGCCGATAGAACTTCGGCGGCAGGTCGCGCTGCAGCGTCTGAATCTCGCCCTCGACAAGATGGTGGTTGTCGAGAAGCCACTCACCCGCAGGTTCCAGCGGTCGTTTTGCGCGCACATCGTCTGCGAGCAGGTGCACGGCGTCGGCGATGAACGTCACGTTGTGCGCCAGATGCGCCAGCACCTTCGTCTTGTGGGGGCGCGATGGTGGAACGAGCGCGTGTTCTGCGGCAAGCGCTCGGGCGCGCTCCTGAAGGCGCTCGAAGTCGAGGACATCGAGGCGCACTGGGTCGCGCACCGTCGCCGTCTTCGTCAGATGTTCGAAGTCGAAGGGCACGTCAGCCGTCGTGCAATCAAAGTACCGACGAGACAGCGTGAGGCACCGCTGAGGCTGGCGCCATGGCGCCAGAGTTGCAGTCTGGTCTGAGTACCGCCACCTAGCGCCAGTCATGGGCGCGTCATACCGAGTCCGGGTAGATGGAGTCACACTATGAGCAATCCACCACACCAGTCTCAGGATCGGCGCCGTCTCAACAGGTCGCGCGAAGGCAATGTCGACATCGTCGTCGACAGACGAGCGTTGCTGAGTCTGTTCGATGACAACGGATTCACAGACGAGGTGACGCGGGTGCGTTCGACGCGCCTGTCGCTCGACACGCAGCCCCGTCGCGCTCCGGCACCGGCGGCCACAGCTGATATCGAACCACAGCCCTCTACGTCGGCAGGGCCGACTCCCTGGAAGGTGTAAGGAAGGTTGCGCGGGTGAAACCGAAGAGTTCCGACGCCCCGCTTCAGACCGGGGCGCCGGTGTGCGCAGCACTCGTTCCTGCGCATCAGAACGATCGCGATACCCGACGACCGCTAGTCCCGCAGGCGGGTCACCACCGCCGGACCGAAGAAGTGAATGTAGCGTCCGCCGTGCTCCTCGAGAATTCGCACGACAGGTTCGATCTCTTCGAGAACGTCCGGCCGCAGCACGCGGTCCGTGCGAAACGAGACGACGCAGTGCCCCGCCCGTAGCTCCGCATCGAACTGTTCCATCTCCGCACGATCAGTCGACCAGTGCGCTGCGCGCATAAATCGACCGAACACGCCGTGATTGTCGCCGTGCAGATCGAACTGCGCCGCTCCATCCACACCGCACACGACGTCCACGTCCAGCACATGCGCGACTCCGTCGAGGGCTTGTGACGCGTGCTCTGCGCCTTGCGGGTCGTCAAAGACGGCGACGATGCGATTGGTGGAGTTCGGGAGAGGCTTGGCTGCGTCGTTCGTGGCCTGGTCGGTCATGGGAGCGATCCTCCTGCTGCGTGACTGGTCTGAATGGCTGGCCTGGGAGAAGGCCCCGCCTTCTCCCAGATTCCGAATGGCGGGCGGTCACTCCATCGACTTCAGCTTGACCTCTGAGGCGACACGATGGACGCCTTTGACCGTGTAGGCCGCCTCCACCGCGTGCAGCTGTTCGAAGACATCGTCTGCATTGCCGGCAAGCAGCACCACACCCTTGTTGACCGACGCGACGTGGATGCCGCTCTTCGCGAGGTCGCGGCTGTTCTTCAGCGCCTGCTCAACTGACGACTTGATCATCGAGTCGTTCGACTCGACCGCATCCTCCTGCGATGCCGACACCACCTGCAGCAGGTTCTTCACGGACTTCACGCCCTTCACCGACTTGGCGACACTTTCCGCGCGCTCCTTCTGCATGGTGCTCGGCACATGTCCGTGCAGGGTCACCACGCCGTCCACCGTATCGACGTTCAGGTCGCCGGTGCGGAGTCCGTCGGTGGTCATCAGATCGATTTTGGCTTTCGCGGTGATCCACGCATCTTTCACCTGTGCGTGTGCCACGGGCACTGCGCCCACGCTGAGCGTTGCAACGACGGCGAGGGTTTGAAGTACTCGTTTCATGGCATTCCTCCAGTTACGTATCACGCCTCAACCTGTTGAGGCACCTGTCGTTGAGCAAATGCAGGGCCACGACCGACCGGGCAATGGGCTCGTGTCGAGGTCGCGGAGGTGCCGAGATTGGCCAGTGCACTGCTCACTCTGGAAACACGGCCGCATGCCAGACCCGCCGCAGCGTCGAAAACTGGGCGGCAAGATCTTTGAAGCGACGTAGCGCGGAGGAACTCATGAACGCAGATACCTTTGCAGGCCAGTGGAAGCAGCTGAAGGGCGAGGTCAAGACCCGCTGGGGCAAGCTGACCGACGATGACCTCACGCAGGCGGAGGGTAATTACGACAAGCTGCTCGGCGCCATCCAGGAGCGCTACGGCTATGCACGCGATCGTGCAGAGCGTGAGATGACCGAGTGGCTCGAGTTCCGCGATCCCAATCGGGCCTGAGTTTGCTTGCGTACGTCGTTTCGATGTCTTCGCGCATCGCGACAGCATCGTGCGACGTACGCCCCGTCCCTGCGCGTCAGCCACATCCACACGCAACCCCGAAGTTCTGGAGCACCCTGTGACCAATCTCTTTCGAACGGCGTCCATTTCCTGCGGCGTGATCGGACTCGTGGCACTTGGCCTGATGATGGTTCAGTCGCGACAACCGCAACCGACTGAAGCTGACATCGACGACACGCTCGATGCCTCGTTCCCGGCGAGCGATCCACCGTCGTGGACCAGCGGCATCGCACAGGCAGGAGACGCTACGCGCAAGCGCTCGCGCCGCCGTCGCTGAGCGCGTCTAGCGCGGGTGCGCCATGCGCTCCGGTTGCACCAGACGATCGAACTGCTCCGGGCTCATACCGTCTTTGATCGCCTCGGTACGAATTGACGTGTTGTTCTCGTAGGCCGCCTTCGCAATGCGCGAGGCACGGTCATACCCGATTGCCGGAGTCAGGGCCGTGACCAGCATGAGCGAGCGCTCGACGCCGGCTGCCAGGCCGTCGCGTCGCGGCTGCAGGCCAACAATACAGAGATCGGTGAACGAACGGGTGGAGTCGGCCAGCAATCGTATGGACTGAAGCACGCCGTACGCGATGACGGGCGTGAACGTATTCAGCTCGAGGTGCCCCTGGCTGGCCGCCCACGTCACCGCCGACTGGTTGCCGAAGACCTGCACGCAGACCTGGGTCAGTGCCTCAACCTGCGTCGGGTTGTTCTTGCCGGGCATGATGGACGAACCCGGCTCGTTTTCGGGCAGGACGAGTTCGCCAAATCCCGCACGTGGCCCGCTGGCGAGCAGGCGGATGTCGTTCGCCATCTTGAAGAGCGACACGCTGACGGAGCCCAGCGCGCTCTGCGCAAACGCCAGTGCGTCGCGGCCCGCGATCGCCGCAAAAGGATTGGCGGCGGGAACGAACGGCAGACCTGTTAGCGCCGCAATGCGCGCGACCACCTGCTGTGTGAAACCCGTCGGAGCGTTCAGACCGGTTCCAATCGCAGTTCCCCCCTGCGCCACTTCGAACAACTCCGGCAGAACGGAACGAAGACGTGTGCGTGCACCGTGCAACTGGGCGACGTAGCCGGAGAACTCCTGGCCGAGCGTCATCGGCACCGCGTCCTGCAGGTGCGTGCGGCCGATCTTGATGAGCGTGGCAAATTCCCGCTGCTTTCGTTCGAGTTCATCGTGCAGCGTGTCGAGCGCCGGCAAGAGCCTGTGCACCAGCAGTTCGACGCACGCCATGTGCACGGCCGTCACGTACGTGTCGTTCGATGACTGGCTCATGTTGACGTGGTCGTTCGGATGCACGGGCTGACGGCTTCCAATCACACCGCCCGACAGCTCGATGGCGCGATTGGCGATCACCTCGTTCGCGTTCATGTTGGTATGCGTGCCCGACCCGGTCTGCCAAATCACCAGTGGAAAGTGTTCGTCCAGGCGGCCGTCTGCCACTTCCTGCGCCGCCGCGATGATCGCACTGGCTCGGTCGACGTCCAGCCGTCCGAGCGACAGATTGGTCTCTGCGGCGGCTCGCTTGATGACACCAAGTGCGTGAATGATTTCGAGCGGCTGCCGCTCGACGCCGATCTTGAAGTTGCGCCGTGAGCGTTCGGTCTGGGCTCCCCAGTAACGACTGGCCTCGACACCTATCTCTCCCAACGCGTCACGCTCGAGACGAATGGCATGGTGCTCAGTCATCGCTGCGAACCTCGCTCACACGACGTGTTCTGTTCAAAGACGAGGACGGAGCAACGATGCTGCTCCGTCTCGGGTGGTGAGAGTGTCGTCGGCGGGCGAGAACGCCCACCGAGCGGGGATACATCGTGTAAGAGCAACGTGTGTGCCACGAAGCGATGCTCCCCGAGTGGTGCGAAGCGCGGTCGATCGAGGACGATCGGCTGTCCTCGCACAGCGCGAGTCTTCCGCCATATACCGCGTCTGCCGATTCTGTGGTGGACGCGTGTCACCTGAGAACCGCAGCCACGCCTCGATGACGGAGCAGCACATCAGCGAACAAGGCAGAGCCTTGCCGGCACCTGAATTGCACAACACGCGACCGGAGGTTTCATGCGTCATATGTTCTCGACGTCGACGCGGCGTGCTGTGGTGTCGTTGCTGATGGCCGGGTCGTTCAGCGGTGTTGCGATCGGCCAACCGCGCGATCGCGACGATCGATGGGACCGCTTCAGGAACGGACGCTACGACGCGACGACGCGTCCCTCTGTCGTGGACGAAGGCACGTATATCAGTGTCCGCGCACGACAGAGCATTCGCGCGTCTCGTGCTGAAGACCGCGTCTACAACGCCGTCGTTGCTGAAGATGTGTGGGACAACGATCGTCGACTCGCGGTTCCCATCATTCCGCGCGGCGCCCCGGTGGAACTGCGTGTACGTTCGGCGCGTGACGGCGACCTGATTCTCGATCTCGACGCCGTTGTCGTTGACGGACGTCGCTATCTGGTGGACACCGCGGCAGTCCGCGCAGAGGGTCGCGTGAACGATTCGCACGCCGGTCAGATCGTCGGCGCTGGCGCGATCGTCGGCACCATCGTCGGCGCCATTGCAGGTGGCGGCAAGGGTGCGGCCGTGGGTGCCGTAACCGGCGCAGCGGCTGGCGGCGTTGGCGTGATGGCGCGCGGACGTTCGCTCGACGTGCCTTCTGGAGCCGTCATCACCTTCAGGCTCGATCGCGATCTGATCATGGCCGGTCAGGGTGGTCGACGCCGTTGATCTCCGGATAAGTCCATGCGCGTGCATGCGCCAGCCCGGACGTCCGCACCGGGTCGAAGTCTTGAATCGATATCGTCCGCCATCACTGCGTGGACCGGAAGCACGTCTGGCTTCCTCCTCGCAGTGGTGGTGGTGCTCGTCTGGGCGGTCTCCGGTCCCTTCTTCGGCTTCTCCGAAACCTGGCAACTGGTCATCAACACCGGCACGACGATCGTGACCTTCCTGATGGTGTTCCTGATTCAGCGCGCGCAGAACAAAGATGCGATGGCGTTGCAGCTGAAGGTGAATGAGCTGGTGGCGGCGACGCAGGGTGCCAGCAATCGCCTGATTGCCATCGAGAATCTGACCGAACACGAGCTGCACGTCTTGCGCGTGTTCTACGGGAAGCTGGCGGAAATGGCGAAGAACGACCAGGACGTGGCGCAATCGCACTCCGTCGAGGAAGCGCGCGAACGTCACCTGCGGAAGCGTCATGAGCCTCGCTCCGGTCAGCCGAGCGGACCAGCGACGGGCACAGCCCCTGGCACCACCAAGTAGGCGGCTCGATTCATCGCGGCACGACGGCGGGCGTGTCCTTGTTGAAGAGGCGGTGGCGGTCGACGCCGAACGACGGATTGGCGCGAACACCCGTGATTGTGATCGGAATGAACGTTCTCCCGTCTTTCCGGAAGAGTGCGTCGAACGGCTTCAGCAAGAATGCCTTCCAGCCACCCACTGCGCTCGAGATCTTGGCGTCCATCCACAACTGCCCGGCGAAGGCCAGCGAGCCGTTACGCACACCGTAGCGACCCTTGATTTCAACCATCGCGCCCGGCACGTCGAAGTTCAGCGGGTCGAGGTGTAACGCGGCGCGGTTCAGATCGAACTCGCCATAGAAGTCGGACCGCACCGTCTGCGGCACCGCGTCATCGTTCGGGCTGGCGCGCAGGCTCAGCGTCCGCAGCTTGCCTTGCACTCCGGGGTCGGTGAAGGTGCCGTCAGAGATCCTCAGGTTGCCCTTCAGTCGCAGACGGTCGATCACGTCGGGTTCGCCGGGAGGCAACTCGAGATGTGCGGAGAGCACGAGCCCTCCACGCATCGTGGGTCGCGGTGTATCGACGGCAAGCGGCAGCACGTCTTCCAGCCGTCCGTGCTTCATCGTGACGTCCAGCACGAGCTCTCTTCCCCTGGCTCCGGGCACGTGCAGCACTCCACCCGAGGCGGTCAGCGACGAGTGTCCGAACTGCGCGTCCACACGCGTGAGCGTCGTATCGCCGTTCGTCGCATCGACGATGGCTTGATACTCGGTGTCCAGCTTGACGGGATTGCCGCCGACCGTCAGCGCGAAGTTCGGCGTGGTGGTCTGCCCCGTCGCGTTGATGCGCTCGAGGCTGCCGTTGTAGCTGCCATGCGCCTGCAACGTTCCGGCGATGCCCTTGAAGACCCCGAGGTCTGCGTGGTCGAAGGTGAACTGTCCTTCGATCTGCGTCGCCCCCGGCGACTGCGCATCCCACGGTCCGAAGGTGCCATGCGTGACGACCTCGCCAGGAGGAATGGCATTGGTCAGCACCGTGTCGAACGCAATGGCGCGGTCGACCCGCACTTCATGAAGACGAAGCGTCTCCATGGACCAGACCCGCGAGTGCCCATTGGCATTTCGCGGAAGCACGGTCAGTGACGACCCGTCCGCAATGACCAGACCGACCTGCACCTTGTCCAACGCCTTTCCGAACGGACGCGCTCGCGCCTTTTCCGGCCGCTCGCCAGCCGACGGTCGCTCGACTCGCGGAATGGTGATCGCAAGACCGACCAGATTCGCTTCGTCGATGCCGCCTCGCAGCAGACCGCGAAATGTGCCGGTGAGAGTGAAGGATTGAATGGCGATGAGGTCAACGTCCGGACGCCGCTTATGACGCACGCGCAGCTGCGTTCCGGAGACCGAGAGATGCGGTCGAAACGCGACGCTGAGACCCTCGAGGCTGACGTTCGCGTCGAGGGTATCCGACAGGCCTCGTTCAACCTGCCGCTGCAGCTGTCGCATGGTGAACGGCACGCCCAGCACAACCAGCAGAATCAGCACGCCCGCCACGGCAGAGCCAACGAGCGCGATGACCACGGCCTTGCCGCGCATTCGACGCATGAGGATTTCGCTTGCCGTGCACGTCAGCAGCAAACGTGCCAGTGCCGCCCGGGCGGATACGACATCAGCTGGCCTGGAAACTGCAAAGCTCCGATTTCAGGATTTGCTCGATCGACTGACGATTCCAGACAAGAGCTGAATCGCCGAAAGATGGGAAGCGCGGTTCCACTTTTGGGCAGGACGTGACATAACCCTGCTGAGGAGCGGCGCGTGTCCGCACCACTCCTCCGGGGCTTGCTGATCGTCAGGGTTCAGATGGGCCGACGTCCCTGGATGATTCGCACGAGCATGACCGCGATCGCCAGCACCAGGAGAATGTGGATGAAACCGCCCACGGTGTACGCGCTGACCATGCCAAGGACCCACAAGAGCACCAGCACCACTGCAATCGTCTCGAGCATGTCATCCCTCCTCTGTGTCTTGGTCGACCGGGACTCAGCCGCGCGACTCAGGTCCGGTGCGCATTGCTTCGGATGCCGCATCGATGACGCTCGACACGCGCTTTTCGACCGAGGCGGTCGCGGCGTCCACGGCGTCTTTCATGTTGTCCATCTCAACGCCGGCGCGCTCGGCCATCTGTTCGACGTATCCGTTGATGGCGTCTCGCAGGTTCGTCACGCCTTCGGTGAGGTCTTGCCTCATGGCCTGGCCCGACTTGGGTGCAAACAACAGTGCGAGCGCCGCGCCGATAGCAGCACCCGACAGGAATCCAACGGTCAGATCATTCGACGACGACTCGCGGTTCTGATACATGAGCAGTGTCCTTTTCCACGCCGGTTGCGCGCGTCACATCGGTCGACGCGAACGACGGCGCCACAGTCCCCTCGCTGCGGCCAGCGCGGCGACGGCTACGAGTTGACGAGGTGTGCGGAGATGAGAGGCGACAGCGTCCGCAGCATCACTCACGCGGTTCAGAAGGCGTCCGGCGTCACCGGCGACGCGGCTGCTCTCCGATGAGAGACGGCCAATCGAATCGACCGTGTCTCGCACTTGTGGTACCACGTCGTGCAGCGCCTGCTGCACAGCGGCCATCTGCCGTCGCAGGTCCTCGGCGGCGCGGCTCCAGGCGCGAAACGCCAGCAGTGCGGCGCCCGCAAGCACCAGTGTCTGTATGCTCGATGCAACAGCGATTGTTACCAGCGCCGATTCACTGATGGTCATGCCGCTCTCCGTATCGCATATGAGCAGACTCCATGCCATCGACACAGAGGCTGAACGTTTCCAACCAGGGAACGCCACTACTCCAATTCGGCAGTGGCCTCCCGAGCACGACGCCCGCTCATGCATGTCGGTGACGCGCGAACGACCACTTGTGGAATCGTTCGTTCTTCACAGGTCCAGTTCTCACAGGTGACGACTACATGACTCAGACGATCAACGGACGCCTCGCCATCGTCGACGACGACGCGGCCTTTCTCGAGTACCTCTCGGTGTGGTTGAGTTCACGAGGATTCAGTGTCGAGCCGTTCTCGAGCGGCACGGGGCTGCTCGAAGGACTCCGTCGCGGCGCCGCGCCGGACATGGTCCTGCTCGACGTGCAGATGCCGGATCTGAACGGCCTCGATACGCTGCGCGCCATTCGGCAGCTACAACCGACCGCGCAGGTGATCATGCTGTCAGGCCGCAACGTGCCGGCGACGATCGTCGAAGCGGTTCGACTCGGCGCCGCCGATTACGTGCTGAAGCCTGGCGATCCGGACGGCGTCGGCGAAGCGGCACTCGAGGCCGCGATCAACAACGCCCTCGAGCGACAGGCACTGGCCGATGAAGTCGCGCGCCTGAGCGCACAGGTGCAGGAGGCACCAGACGGTACGCAAACCTGCTGGAGTCCAGACCGTGCAATGCAGGCGGTCATGACCATGGTCGAGCGCGTCGCCGACAGCGACGTCGACATCCTGATTCGCGGTGAGAGCGGCGTCGGCAAGGAGGTCGTCGCGCGCGAGATCCATCGACGGTCCGAGCGCCGCCTGCGGCCGTATGTGAAGGTGAACTGCGCGGCACTTCCCGCCGATCTGCTCGAGAGCGAACTCTTCGGACATGAGCGTGGTGCATTCACCGGCGCGGGCAATCTGCGCGTTGGCAAGTTCGAGTTCGCGCAGCGCGGCACGCTGGTACTCGACGAGATTGGCGAGATGGCTCCTGCCCTGCAGGCCAAGCTGCTCCACGTGCTGCAGGACCGCTCGTTCACGCGCCTCGGCAGCAACAAGGCAGTGGATGTCGACGTGCGCGTCATTGCCGCCACCAACCGCGATCTTGTGACGATGATGGCAGCGGGAACCTTCCGCGAGGACTTGTACTACCGGCTGCAGGTCATCGAGATCTTCATCCCTCCGCTGCGTGAACGGCAGAGTGAGATCACGCCGCTGTCGGAGTTCTTCCTGTCGAAGTACGCCGCAGTCTACCGGCGTCCGCAGGTGCGACCGTCGAGCACGCTGGTGCAGGCACTACGTCAATACTCGTGGCCGGGCAATATTCGCGAGCTCGAGAACATGATGAAGCGCTTCGTCGTGTTGCAGGACGAGGGACTGATCCTGGCCGAACTCGAGCGCAATGTGAGGTCGGCACCGCAACCCGCGCCAATACCGGAACCGGTGCACGCGGGTTCAGCCAGTCACGCGGCCGAGACACCAGCCCCGCACGCCACCACACACCTGTCCGACGGCCCGATCGACGTTCCTG
>Ga0209023_10005838_pt1 | contig 13256 bp, 14 predicted proteins | sample LakOneMetagenome_FD_187468 | JGI IMG/M metagenome (GOLD analysis project Ga0209023, IMG submission 187468) | Freshwater and sediment microbial communities from Lake Erie, Canada (SPAdes) (version 2) | ecosystem: Environmental > Aquatic > Freshwater > Lentic | place: Lake Erie, Canada... | reverse complement strand
GATCTGACCAGACCTGGTGCGGCTGCCACTTGACCGCTTGCGGCGGGTTGGGCTTGCCCTTCAGGAAGTCCTGGGCATAGGCCATCTGCGGCACAAACATCACCGCGTCCTTGGTCGCGGTGGCCACAAAGGCAGTCCACTGCCCTTTCTCTTGCGCCAGCTTGGCAAAGGCCACTTCCGCAGCGATCACCGCACCGGGATTGGCATAGCCCAGTCCATCGCGCGGATCATTGCGTTCGCGCGACAGCGCGGGCGAGGCCAGCAGTGCAAGCACTGCCACGGCAAGAATCGGTTTCCTCATGTCGCGCAAGCTAGCGCGCACGGGCTGCAAGCGCCAGCGGTGTCAGAGCGCCCCGTCGGACAGCGCCACTCCGGCGTTGCGGTGCGCGGCGACCAGCGCGTTGCGCAGCAGCACGGCGATGGTCATCGGCCCGACCCCGCCGGGGACCGGGGTGATCGCCCCGGCCACTGCTGCGGCCTCGGCATAGTCGACATCGCCGACCAGGCGCCCCTTGCTTTCACCCTCGGCGGGCGGCAGGCGATTGATGCCCACATCGATCACGGTCGCACCGGGCTTGATCCAGCTGCCCTTGACCATTTCCGGGCGGCCAACCGCGGCCACGACGATGTCGGCGCGCGCCACCACTTCAGCCAGGTCCTTGGTCCGGCTGTGGGCAATCGTCACGGTGCAGCTTTCGGCCAGCAGCAGCTGCGCCATCGGCTTGCCGACGATGTTCGAGCGCCCGATCACCACGGCGTCGAGCCCTGAGAGCGAACCGAGCCGGTCTTTCAGCAGCATCACGCAGCCAAGTGGCGTGCAGGGCACGAAACCCGGTTGGCCGACCGCGAGCCGCCCGGCATTGGTGACGTGAAAGCCATCGACATCCTTGTCAGGATTGATCGCCGCGATGACGGTCTGCTCGTCAAGGTGACCGGGCAGCGGCAGCTGGACCAGGATCCCGTCGACCGCATCATCGGCATTGAGCGCCTCGATCCTGGCGAGCAGCGTGGCTTCGTCGCAATCGATGGGCAGCTTGTATTCGAAGCTGTTCATCCCGCATTCGAGCGTCGCCTTGCCCTTGCTCTTTACATAGACCTGGCTGGCCGGGTCTTCGCCCACCAGCACCACGGCAAGCCCGGCCTTGCGGCCCGCGCTCTGCTCAAAAGTGGCGGCATAGTCTGCGATCCGGGCGCGCAGCCCTGCGGCGAACTGCTTTCCGTCAATTACCTCAGCGGTCATGAATAGGTCGCCTGAAAGACTGTCCATAGCAGCCATTGCAGAAAGCGCAGGCCGAACAACAGGACCAGGTAGGAAAAGTCCATCCCGTTCATTGGCGGCAAGCGGCGGCGGATCGGATTGAGCAGCGGATCAAGCACGGTCGAGAGGAAATTCCATGCCCCGCCGACGAATTGGTTGTGGATGCTCACCACGTTGAAGGCGAGCAGCAGGTAGAGCACGAATTGCGCGACGACGATCCACCAGACCGCGCTTGCGATCAGGCCCAGCGTTTGGAGGACTATCAAGAACAGTGACACGACCCGTTTCCTTCCCGTTTTGCCCTTTTCGAGGTGGGCGTTGTTTTGCCGGCGTCAAGCCCGGATCAGCGTGCCCGCCCCGCGTGAAGTGAACACTTCGAGCAGCATCGCGTGTGGCACCCGCCCATCGAGTACAACCGCAGCTTCGCACCCGGCCTCAACCGCATGGACGCAGGTTTCCAGCTTGGGGATCATCCCGCCCGAAATTGTCCCATCGGCCTGCAGCCGGGCAATGTCGGTCGGGGTCAGGTCGGTCATCAGCTTGCCGCCCTTGTCGAGCACGCCGGGAACGTCGGTGAGCAGGAACAACCGCGCTGCGCCCAGCGCGGCGGCGAGGGCGCCGGCCATGGTGTCGGCGTTGATGTTGTAGGTTTCGCCATCCTGGCCCGGCGCGATCGGGGCGATCACCGGGATCATCCCGGCTGCCGAAGCGGTTTCGATCAGGGTCGTGTCGACCGACTGCGGTTCACCCACAAAGCCCAGGTCGATCGCCTGTTCGATCTGGCTATCGGGATCCTTGGCGGTGCGCTGGACCTTGCTGGCGATCACCAGCCCGCCATCCTTGCCCGAGATTCCCAGCGCCTTGCCGCCAGCGCCCGCGATCCAGCCGACCAGTTCCTTGTTGATCGCGCCCGACAGGACCATTTCGGCGACTTCGGCGGTGGCCTTGTCGGTCACCCGCAGGCCATCGATGAACTTGCTTTCGACGCCCAGTTTCTTGAGCATCGCGCCAATCTGCGGGCCCCCGCCGTGGACCACCACCGGGTTGATCCCGACGGCCTTCAGCAGCACCACATCCTCGGCAAACTGGCGCGCGGCTTCGGGATCGCCCATCGCGTGGCCGCCGTATTTCACCACGAAGGTCTTGCCGGCATAGCGCTGCAGGTAAGGCAGCGCCTCGACCAGCGTTTCGGCCTTGGCGAGCATGACGCGCATCTGTGCAGGATCGAGCGAATTGGGCATGGTGCGCGCGCTTTAGAGGGTTGGCCGCAGAATTGAAGCGTTTTTGCGCATGAACCCTTTCCCCTTGATGGGGGAAGGATACCGCAGCTTGGTCGCTCGCGACTTAGCGGAGGTTGGAAGGGGGTGATCTCGCCGCAACTCGCAGCGCTGGACGAGAGCACACCCCCACCCAACTACGACTAGCGAGCAAGCTCGCAAGTCTGCGTATCCCTCCCCCATCAAGGGGGAGGACTTACCTGGCATCCAGCCAGCGGCCCAGCTGCACAAACAGCCAGATCCCCGGCGGGACCATGATTGTCGAGAGCACCAGCTTGGACAAGATCTGGCCTTCCATGATCTGCACGATTGGCAGGTCCTGGCCATAGAAGCTGATCGTGATGAAAATCACCGTATCGACGATCTGCGAGAGCAAGCTGGCGATCCAGGCCCGCAGGATCAGCGCCTTGCCCTGCCCGCCCATCAGCCGCGAGAACAGGTAGACGTTGAGCGTCTGCGACGTGCCGTAAGAGATCAGCCCGGCAAACTGCATCCGTGCGCCCTGGCCAAGCAGGCGGGCGAAGGCATCCTGATCGTGCCAGAACGGCGCGGGCGGGACGATCTGAATCACCAGGGTCAGCAGCAGCATCGAGACGATCAGCGGCACGAAGCCATAGCGCACCAGCTTGTTGGCCATATCCTGCCCGAACAGTTCGGCCACTGCCGAACTCATCACCACCAACAGCAGAAAGGCAAAGATCCCGCTTTCAACCGCAAGATCGCCCAGCAGAGGCCAGTGCCCCAGCGCGGCCAGCTTGGTACCCAGCACCCCGGCGAGCACGCACAGCCCCCCGTAAAGCAGCGAAAAGATGAAAAGCGAGCGCGGGAAAGCGGCGGTCTGGTTCTGCATTGCGAAGCTGTAACGCGGGTTTTGCGCAAGGGGAAGTGGGAGCACATTTGACTGTGCGGACAAACCGGTTACCTCTGCCGGGCAACTGACTTTCGGGGGAGCGCCACTACCATGCAGCATCTGATGAGCCTTGCCGGGATCGCCCTTATTTTGGCGGTAGCCGTTGCGCTCTCGTCCGACCGCAAGGCGATCCGTCCGCGCGTGGTAGGAGCAGCCTTTGCGCTGCAGGCCGGGTTTGCCGCGCTGGTGCTCTATGTGCCGTGGGGCAACCGGGTGTTGCAAGGCATCTCTGGCGGGGTAGCTGCGCTGCTCGGCTATGCCGGCAAGGGCACCGAATTCCTGTTCGGTGCGCTTGCCTCGGACAAGCTTGGGCAAAACTTCGCGATCCAGGCGCTGCCGGTGATCATCTTCTTCGCCGCGCTGATTTCGGTGCTTTATTACCTCGGGATCATGCAACTGGTGATCAAATGGGTTGGCGGGGGACTGGAAAAGATCACCGGGATTTCAAAGGTTGAAAGCCTTTCGGCGGCTTCGAACATTTTCGTGGGCCAGTCGGAAAGCCCATTGGTGATCCGGCCCTACCTCGCCGCGCTGACTCCCAGCCAGCTGTTCTGCCTGATGACGGTGGGCATGGCCGGCGTCGCGGGCACAATCCTGGCGGCTTATGCCAGCATGGGGATCCGGATCGACTACCTGGTCGCCGCCGCTTTCATGTCGGCACCAGGCGGAATCGTGATGGCCAAGATCATCATGCCCGATCCCAAGGGCGAAAAGCTGGTCGAGCCCGACGAGATCAAGATTCCGGATGAAGAGGAACGCCCTGCCAACGTGATCATGGCCGCCTCGCAAGGCGCCCAGACCGGGGTGCGACTGGCGGTGATGGTCGGCGCGATGGTGCTGGCCTTTGTCGCGCTGGTGGCACTGGCGAACGGTCTTGTGGGTACGGTGGGGGGCCTGTTTGGGTACCCTGACCTGTCGTTCCAGATGGTGCTGGGTTACGTCTTCGCGCCCGTGTTCCGCCTGCTTGGCGCGCCCGACTGGACCGAAGCGATGCGCGCCGGCGGGCTTTTCGGCACCAAATTGGTGCTCAACGAATTCGTCGCTTTCATCGACCTTGGCACCGCCAAGGACCTCTCGCCCGCCACGGTCGGGATCGTCACTTTTGCGCTGTGCGGGTTCGCCAACTTCAGCTCGATCGCAATCCAGATGGCGGTGACCGGCAGCCTGGCCCCGGGCCAGCGTCCGGTGATCGCCCGGCTGGGGCTGAAGGCACTGGCGGCGGGCAGCCTCTCCAATTTGATGAGCGCGGCTTTGGCGGGGTTGTTCCTGAGCCTGTCAGCCGCAGGTTAACGCGGGTTATTCCTCCAAAGCCGAGGGAAACCAAGTAGTTTCACGGATACAAACCGGCGGCCCTGGTCCGGCATTTTCGGGCCATGCCGATCCTGCTCGCCCCGCTCGCCGCCGCCGCTTTCGCGCTTTGCGCTGAGCCCCCCCGCACCACTTGCGTCGTCGATGGCGACACCTTCTGGCTGGGTGGCGAGAAGATCCGGATCGCCGATATCAATGCGCCCGAAACGCATTCGGCCGCCTGCCCGGCCGAACAGGCGCTGGGCGAAAAGGCAACGTGGCGGCTGGTCGCCTTGCTCAACGCCGGGCCGTTCACGTTGGAGATCGAAGGTCGGACAAGCGACCGTTATGGTCGCGCGCTCAGGGTGGTGAAGCGCGGCAATCGTTCGCTCGGTGAGCAACTGGTCAGCGAAGGGCTAGCCGAAACCTGGAAGGGCAAACGCAGCGACTGGTGCGCCATGCTTGCCGGAGGTGCCCGCGCCCGCTAGCCACGGGAAATGTCCTGGTTTCGCCGCCGCAATGACTATGGCCGTGTCCTGCCCAGCCACCAGTGGCAGGGTATTTCGCGCGCGCGCCGCATCTGGGACACGCTCAAATGGTGGCTGGGCGCCGCGCTGATCGGCGGGCTGTGCTGGACCTATTTCGCCGATGTCGGGCGGATCGGCCCGGTGACCATGCCCCCCGGTCCGAGCGAACGGATCGAGGTGAATTTCAGCCGCTGCGGCGCGGGCCGCGCGGAAAACTGCGTGGTCGACGGCGACACTATCAAGCTGGGTGCGCGCACGATCCGAGTGATCGGGATCGACGCGCCCGAGATCCATCCGGCGCGCTGTCCCGAAGAACAGGCCAAAGGGGACCAGGCGGTCGAACTGCTGCTTGGCATGGTCAACGCGGGGCCCTTCACCCTGGCCGGCCCCTACCCGCCGGTGCATGACCAGTACGGCCGCGAACTGCGCCACCTGCTGCGTGCGCGGCCCGACGGTTCAGTGCAATCGATGGCCGATGACATGGTCGCCGCGGGCCTGGCCCGTCCCTACTTGAACGGATCGCGCAATCCGTGGTGTTATGCGCAGTGACTGAAACGGGAAGGAATTGAGATGTTGTTCATCGAGGGCTGGATCAAGCTGGGCGAAGGCGAATTCGCCAAGGTCCGCGATGCCGGGATTGCGATGGTCAAGGCGACCAACGAAGAAGCAGGCTGCCTGCACTATGCCTTCGCGCAGGATATTGCCGATCCCGACCTGATCCGAATTTCCGAACGCTGGGAAAGCCAGGAAGCGCTCGCCGCCCATTCGGCCAGCGCGCACATGGCCGAGTTCAACAAGGCGATGGGCGGGGTCAAGCGCGAAGGCGCCGACCTGTGGCTCTACAGCGCCGAAGCCGTACGCAAGCTGATCTGAATGATTCGCCAGCTCCTCGCGCCGCTGGCTGCGGCGGCGCTCGCGCTGACCCTGCCCGGCGCGGCCGCTGCGCAGGCTCCGGCCACCGCAGTGGCGGACGCGGCCGAGCTTGCGACCCGGTTCGATCCGCCGCTGGGCAAACCGCTGCGTTACAAGCTGACGCAGGAAAAGGTCCGCGATGGCTCTTCCGAAAGCTCGGTGATGGAGCAGGAGGTGACCTACACGCGCGGTAGCGAGGGCGTGGTGATGACGCTGCGCCCGCTGCGGGTGACCACCGGCGGGACCTCGATCGACCTGACCGACCCCAAGGCGCCACTGCCGCCGGCGTTTAAGCTGCTGACAGCACCGGTCGCCTTCGATCTCGACAGCGATGGCGCTATTGTCCGAGTGCGCGGCTGGGAGGACTATAAGCGGAACCTGATCGCCGCGATCCCGGAAATTGCCGCGTCCGCCGAACCTGTCGTAGCCAAGCGCCCCCAGACCGAGAAGTTCATGCGCGACTTCTTTGGCAAGTACCTGGCGGCCAGCGCCGAGGATGCCCCGCAACTGGTGCTGAAGGGCTGGCCTGACGTGCTGGAATTGATGGGAGCAGCAGCCCCAGCGGGCAAGGTGGTTGAGCTGAAAACAGTTGCCGCAAGCCCTCTGTTTCCTGACCCACTGAACTACAATGTCAAGCTCACCATGAGCCAGCAGCCGAGCGGAATTCTGCGGATCGAAGTCACCTCGGTGCCCGATCCAGCCGCGCTTAAGAAACTGGTCAGTAGCCTGGTCGATCCGATCATCAAGTCCGCACCACCGGATGTAAAAATGGACCGGGGCGAGATGGAGCGCACCATTGCAGGAATGGACCTGACCATGACCATGGTGGTCGATCTCGACGCCAAAACCGGCCTGGTCCGCCGCGCGGTGCTGCAAAAGAACATTCAGCTCGATGACAAGACCGCTTTCGAGCGGGTCACGATCGAGGCGATGTAGCGCTCAGATCCCGCCGTACCACTGGTACCCGCGGGCATCTTCCCAGTGCCCGCCGCCGCCACCAAAGAGCCCGGCGAGGCTTTCGCGCAGTTCGATCCGCATGATGTATTTGGCCTGCTTGTAGCCGAGCTGGCGCTCGACCCGCAGGCGGATCGGTGCACCGTGGGGTTCGCCCAAGGGCTGATCGTTCATCCGCCAGGCGAGGATCGTCTGGGTGTGGAAAGCGTCGACCAGGTCGATCGATTCGTAATAGGTCGCGCCTTCGAGCACGTCGGCGCAGTGGAACACGGCGTATTTGGCATTGGGAAGCAGCCCGGCCATTTCCAGCACCTTGCCCAGCTGCGGCCCCTGCCATTTGCCGATCGCACTCCAGCCCTCGACGCAGTCGTGCCGGGTGATCTGGGTGCGTTGGGGCAAAGCCTTGAGAGCTGTGAGCGGCAAGGTCAGCGGCTGTTTGACCAGCCCATCGACCCGCAGCGCCCACTGGGCAAATTGCTCGCCCAGATGCTTGCGATAGGCCGGATCGGCAACCGAAATGCTGCCATTGGCCTTGAACACCGGCGACATCTCCGCTTCGGTGAATTCCTTGGCGAGGCTGTTGCCCATCAGCAGGCGGTGGGTGCGCTGGTTGAGCCCGGTCGCGCCCTTCAACACACCGCGGAAAGTCTCGCTGTCATTGAGCCGGTCGCATCCGCCCAGCAGAAGCCCGCCCGCGCCCGCAGCGCCGATCCCGATCAGTTTGCGGCGTGAGACGATCATGGCAGTTCCTCCCGTTCCTTGGGCGATTCAAGCGGCAGGCGGTACCACCCGGTCAGCATCGAGCGCACCTCGTTGATCGGCCCGGCCAGCATGACCATGGCGATATGGACCAGGAAAAAGGCGACGAGGCCGGCCGCGCAGAGAAAGTGGATCGAGCGCGCCGATTGCCGCCCACCGAACACTTCGACCAGGAAGGGAAACGCCGCATTGAGCCCCGGCGACATGGTCAGGCCGGTCAGAATGATCCCCGGCAGCATCACCAGCAGGACCGAGCCATAGGCCAGCTTCTGCAGGATGTTGTAGTTCAGCGCCGCCGCCCCGGTCGGGAACCGCAGACGGGCATGCTCCTTGATATCCTGCCACAGGTGTGAGGGCGTTAGCTCTGCCAGGCGCGGGGCAAGGTCTCGGCGTAGATGCCCGCGCACCAGCCCCCAACCGAGGTAAAGCGCCAGCGCGGTGCCCAGCACCCATGCGAAAGCGAAATGCCAGAGCCGCGCATCGGCCAGGCTGTAGTGCGAAGGGATCGTGACCGCCGGAGGGAAGGGAATGCCGCCATTGATATGCGACAGATCGAGCCAGGCAGCGTCCGGCCGCTCGGGCGGGTTCGAACCAAACTGGCCCCAATAAAGCCGCGGATGGGCGTTGAAGATCATCAGACCGCTCATCAGCATCACCGTGACCGTGACCACATTGGTCCAGTGCCACAGCCGGGTGACCAGCGCATGACGCTTGACCAGATCGCCACCTTTCGGCCCCGGCACGCTATCGTCTAACTCGTCGTTCATCCCCACCTCGTCGCTTTTCAGGCAGCCTATCGCGTACACAGGTTCGTTGCAAACCCGGGTTTGGTTACACCCGCGCGTACTTGCCGCAGCAAATTTGCTCGCCTAGGCCGGTGCAGGGGAGAAACTACGTGCCGAACCGGCAACCAAGCCAGCACCATCACCTGATGCCGTTCCTGGCGGTTGCCGCCGGGATCGCCAGCTTTTCGGTGATGGACGCCTTGATGAAAGGCGCCAGCCTTGAGGTCGGCGCCTACAACGCGATGCTGTGGCGCTCGCTGCTGGGAGCCTCGCTGATGGCTCCACTGTGGAAGCTTTCCGGCGGAGTCTGGCCGCAGCGCGCAGCCTTGCGGCTCCATGCGCTGCGCGGCCTGAACGGCGCGATCATGGCCACGATGTTCTTCTATGGCCTCAGGTTTCTGCCGCTGGCCGAAGGCATGGCGATCAGTTTCATCGCTCCGCTGATCGCGCTCTATCTGGCCGCGGTCTTGCTGGGTGAGAAGATCGAGCGCCGGGCGATCTTCGCCTCTTTGCTGGGCCTGTCCGGAGTAGCGGTTATCACCGGAGCCCGCCTGGGTGGGAGCGGCTACAGCAGCCAGGCCGCCTGGGGGATCGCCGCGATCCTGGGCTCGGCCGTACTCTATGCCTGGAACCTTATCCTCCAGCGCCAACAGGCCAAGCTTGCCGCGCCAGTCGAAGTAGCGACCTTCCAAGCCCTGTTTGGCTCTCTGTTTCTGGGCATGTTGGCGCCGTGGCTGGCTGTGCAGCCATCAATGGCGGTGCTGGGCTATGTCAGCGGATCGGCCGTGCTGGCCGCCATTTCGCTGATGATGATTTCCTGGGGCTATGGCCGCGAAGAAACCCAGGTGTTGCTGCCATTGGAATACAGCGCCTTTGTCTGGGCCGCGCTGTTCGGCTGGCTGATGTTCGGCGAGGCACTGACAGCTCCGACCGTGGCCGGCGCGGTGCTGATCGTGATCGGCTGCTGGATTGCGGCACGCGGACATACCGAGCAGACAGCGCTTTAGCTCGCAGGGGGCTTCGACAAGCTCCATTTTCGCTCGACTCTGCCCTTGACCTGACGCCCAAACCCGCGCATCGGCGGCGCCGACAGACGGCCTTGCTGCACCGCGAAAAGGGGCGCGCGCGGCAGGGTCTCCAACCCAGGAGACTTATTCGCATGACCCAGGTCGGACAGGACACGCTCGGCACTCGCTCCACGCTTAGTGTGGGCGGCAAGGATTACACCTACTATTCGCTGAAGAAGGCCGCGGCCAAGCTGGGCGATATCAGCCGCCTGCCCTTTTCGATGAAGGTCCTGCTGGAAAACCTGCTGCGCTTCGAGGACGGCGGCTTCACTGTCTCCACCGCTGACATCCAGGCGATTGTCGACTGGCAGAAGAACCCGGCCGAAAGCTCGAACGAGATCCAGTACCGCCCGGCCCGCGTGCTGCTGCAGGATTTCACCGGCGTGCCCTGCGTGGTTGACCTCGCCGCGATGCGCGATGCGATCGCCAAGCTGGGCGGCGACACTTCGAAGATCAACCCGCTGGTCCCGGTCAACCTGGTGATCGACCACTCGGTGATGGTCGACGAGTTCGGCCACCCCAAGGCCTTCGAGGAAAACGTCGAGATCGAATATCACCGCAACATGGAACGCTATGACTTCCTCAAGTGGGGTTCCAAGTCGCTCAACAATTTCTACGCGGTCCCCCCGGGCACCGGGATCTGCCACCAGGTCAACCTGGAAAACATCGCCCAGACGGTCTGGACCTCGACCGACCAGAGCGGCGCCACAGTCGCCTACCCCGACACTTGCGTTGGCACCGACAGCCACACCACGATGATCAATGGCCTGGGCGTGCTGGGCTGGGGCGTCGGCGGGATCGAGGCCGAGGCGGCGATGCTGGGCCAGCCGGTTTCGATGCTGATCCCCGAAGTGGTCGGCTTCAAGCTGACCGGGTCCTTGCGCGAAGGCGTGACCGCGACCGATCTGGTGCTGACCTGCACCAATCTGCTGCGCAAGCACGGCGTGGTGGGCCGCTTCGTCGAATACTTTGGCCCGGGCCTCGCCTCGCTGAGCCTCGCCGACCGCGCGACGCTGGCCAACATGGCGCCTGAATATGGCGCGACCTGCGGCTTCTTCGGGATCGACGACAAGACGATCGACTACCTGCGCCTGACCGGACGCGAGGAAAGCCAGATCGCGCTGGTTGAAGCCTATGCCAGGGAGCAGGGCTTCTGGATCGATGCCAATGCGGCCGATCCGGTGTTCTCTTCGACGCTCGAGCTCGACATGGGCTCCGTGGTTCCCTCGCTCGCCGGGCCGAAGCGTCCGCAAGACCGGGTCAACCTCGAAGATGTCGACGATGTCTTCGCCAAGGACATGGCCGAAACCTACAAGCGCGCCAACACCCGCGTGCCGGTGACCGGCAAGGACTTCGACATCGGCGACGGCGACGTGATGATCGCGGCGATCACCAGCTGCACCAACACCAGCAACCCCGGTGTGCTGGTCGCCGCCGGCCTCGTCGCCAAGAAGGCTGACGAGCTGGGCCTCAAGCCCAAGCCCTGGGTCAAGACCAGCCTCGCCCCCGGATCACAGGTGGTCACCGACTACCTGGTCAAGGCCGGGCTGCAGCAGCACCTCGACAACATCGGCTTCAATCTGGTCGGCTATGGCTGCACCACCTGCATCGGCAACTCGGGCCCGCTCGCGGAGCCGATCAGCAAGGCGATCAACGAGAACGGGCTGGTCGCCGCTGCCGTCATTTCGGGCAACCGCAACTTCGAAGGCCGCGTCTCGCCTGATGTCCGCGCCAACTTCCTCGCCAGCCCGCCCTTGGTGGTGGCCTATGCGCTCAAGGGTACCGTGATCGACGATTTCGTCACTACGCCGATCGGCACCGGCAAGGACGGCCAGGACGTGTTCCTCAAGGATATCTGGCCGAGCAACCTCGAAGTCGCGAGCACCATGGCCGCCTGCGTCACGCGCGAGATGTTCCAGGCCCGCTATGCCGACGTCTACAAGGGCGACGCGCACTGGCAGGCGATCAATGTCACCGGCAGTGAAACCTATCAGTGGCGCGCCGGTTCGACCTATGTCGCGAACCCGCCCTATTTCGAGGGCATGTCGATGACGCCCGCCCCGGTGCAGGACATCGTCGATGCCAAGCCGCTGCTGGTGCTGGGCGATTCGATCACCACCGACCACATCAGTCCGGCCGGCAACATCAAGGCTGATAGCCCGGCGGGCCAGTGGCTGATGGAGCATCAGGTCGCCAAGGCCGACTTCAACTCTTACGGCGCGCGCCGCGGCCACCACGAAGTGATGATGCGCGGCACTTTCGCCAACATCCGCATCAAGAACGAGATGGTTCCCGGCATCGAAGGCGGGATGAGCAAGTATAACGGCGAAGTCATGCCGGTCTATGACGCAGCGATGCGTCACAAGGCCGATGGCACGCCGATGGTGGTGGTCGCCGGCAAGGAATACGGCACCGGTTCCAGCCGCGACTGGGCGGCCAAGGGCACCAACCTGCTGGGCGTGCGCGCGGTCATCGTCGAGAGCTTCGAGCGCATCCACCGTTCGAACCTGGTCGGCATGGGGGTGTTGCCGTTGCAGTTCAAGGACGGTGAGAGCCGGACCACGCTGGGCCTCGATGGCGACTGCACTTACACCATCCACGGCGTCGCCAGCCTGACCCCGCGCCAGGACGTTACAGTCGAGGTGACTCGCGGCGACGGCAGCCAGTTCAGCTTCACCGCGCTGTGCCGGATCGATACCGCCAACGAAGTCGAATACTTCATGAACGGCGGGATCCTGCACTACGTGCTGAGGAAGTTGGCCAGCTGATCCTCCCCTTGGGGGAGGGGATCATCGGAACGATGGTGGAGGGGTACGGGCGAGTGATCCTGACCCCTCTGGCCAGCTCAAGCCGCCTGCCCGCAAGGTTGTGACCACTTGCGCGTACCCCTCCACCATCCCTGCGGGATGGTCCCCCTCCCCGTTCCGGGGAGGATTGTTCATCGCGCTTTCAGCAGGCGGGGCGCAGGATTTCTCTCCGTAACCACGGGAGAAGTCCGATGCCCCGCCTGTTCCTTTGCACCCTTGCCCTGGCGCTGGCCGCCCCCGCCGCCGCGCAGTCGCTCCAGCCCGCCAACCCGCAGATCGATTACAAGGGCTTCGTCAAACTGGCCCAAAAGCTCGAGCCGGTGCGCGAGGCGCATCGGCTGCCGTGGGGCCAATTTATCGCCAAGGCCCGCAGCGAAGGCGCACTGCTGCTCGATGCCCGGTCGGAGCGGGCCTACAACCAGGGGCACATCAAGGGCGCGGTGAACCTGCCGTTCAGCGACTTTACCGATGCCGCGCTGCGCGAGGTCATCGGCAAGCACCCGAACCGGCCGATCTATATCTATTGCAACAACAATTTCACCGACAACATGGCACCGGTGGTGACCAAGCGGGTCGACATGGCGCTCAACATCCCGACTTTCGTCAACCTGCACGGCTATGGCTATGGCAATGTCTGGGAACTGGCCGGGCTGGTCTCGACCAAGGACCTGGGCGAAAACTGGGTGCGCGGCAGCGGCTAATAAGAAAAGGGC
>Ga0209023_10005837_pt1 | contig 13258 bp, 10 predicted proteins | sample LakOneMetagenome_FD_187468 | JGI IMG/M metagenome (GOLD analysis project Ga0209023, IMG submission 187468) | Freshwater and sediment microbial communities from Lake Erie, Canada (SPAdes) (version 2) | ecosystem: Environmental > Aquatic > Freshwater > Lentic | place: Lake Erie, Canada... | reverse complement strand
CCAGCCGTGCCAGCGCGATGAGCGCGTCCTCGTCGACCGGTCCACCGCTGAACAGCGTCGCCGGATGGCTGATCAGGTCGGCCCAGGCGCGCAGCTGTGCGGGTGCCGGTTCGTCGAGCGGCCGGTTCAACACGACACCGACGGCACCGTCGGGCGTGTGCTCCAGCATGTACAAGACCGTGCGGTCGAAGTTGGGGTCGGTCAGCGGGGGAGTGGCGACCAGGAGTTGCCCCTTGCACGGACCTCCCGGCTGAAAGAAAGTGCTGTCGCTCACGTCATCATTCTGCACCCCAGGCGTCTCACATTGGTTCCCCCTGGAACCGACAGGAGAACAACAACGCCATGTGGAAGCAGAACCGCCGCCGGTTTCCCACGTTCCTCATCCCCCTCACGATCGTCGTCGGCCTGGTCGCCGTCGCCGCCACGATGATCGGCCACCTCTTCGGTACGCCGTTCGAGACGAAGAAGGTCGACCACTCGCCGCCGCCGGTGCTCGTCGATCTGCGCAACCTTGCCGACTACCACGCCGCCCAGGCGCAGTTCGAGGTCACCATCGACCAGGAGCAGGACGTGCAGTGGCTGCCGTCGGCGATCGCCGGTGAGCGCGTGCAGTTCATCGCTGTCGGCACCGTCGACGCAGTCGTCGACTTCGGTCATCTCGGCAGCGGCGCGGTCATGCTGAGCGCAGACGGCACCTCGGTGGTCGTCACCCTGCAGCCGCCCTCGCTCGGCGACCCGGTGCTGGACCACGATCAGAGCCACGTCATGAACCGCGATCGTGGCCTGTTGAACCGGGTCGGTGGCATGTTCAGCGACAACCCGACCAGCGAAGCCGACCTCTACAAGGCAGCGTCGGCCAAGATGGCCACCGCCGCGGCAGCCACCGATCTGCGCCAGCGGGCCGAGGACAACACCAAGTCGATGCTCTACACGCTGCTGAAGAACCTCGGTATCCAACACGTCGACGTACGGTTCCAGGTGTCCAGCGCCGGCCTGTGACCGTGTGCGCCGGCGTGCGGAACCCCCGCAATGTTGCATGACAATGCAGATGTTCGTATAGTCATGCGTCATGATTCGAGTCGGCATCATCGGGGCGTCGGGCTACACCGGCGCCGAGCTGCTGCGGCTGTGCGCCCAACACCCTGAGTTCGAGGTGGTCTATGCCACCGGCGACACCCAGGCGGGCACACGCGCTGCCGCCCTGTACCCAAGCCTCGCCGGGCGTTACCCGACGCTGATGTTCGAGGAGTTCGACGCGGCGCGCGCCGAGGGCCTCGATGTGGCGTTCCTCGGGTTGCCGCACGAGGCCAGCATGGCGTTGGCGCCGCAGCTGGTCGGCACGGTCGGCTGCGTCGTCGACCTGTCGGCCGCATACCGGCTGAAGGACGCGTCGCTGTACCCGCAGTGGTACGGCTTCACCCACGATCAGCCGGCACTGCTGGCTCAGGCGGTCTTCGGCCTGCCGGAGCTGCACCGGGCAGAGCTCGCCGGCGCTCAGCTGGTGGCCACACCCGGCTGTCACGTCACCGCCGCCACGCTGGCGCTCGCCCCGCTGGTGAAGGCCGGTGTGATCGAGACCACCGGTGTCGTGATCAACAGCATCACCGGCGTGAGTGGTGCGGGTCGCGCGCTCAAGCACACGTCGCTGTTCTGCACGGTCGACGAAGACGTCACTGCCTACGGGCTGCTCGACCATCGGCACACACCGGAGATCGAGCAGGAGGTCGGTGCGCAAGTCCTGTTCACGCCGCACCTCGCCCCGCTCAGCCGCGGCCTGCTGGCGACCTGCTACGCCCGGCCGGTCGGATCGGTCAGTACTGCCTCGCTGTTGGGCACGCTGCGCGACGCCTATGCGAACGAGCCGTTCATCGTGATTGGCGAAGCGTCTCCGTCCACCAAGGCGACGCTGGGCAGCAACACCGCCCACCTGACGGCCCGTTTCGACGAGCGCACCGGCACGGTCATCGCGCTGTGTGCGATCGACAACATTGCCAAGGGCGCGTCGGGCGGCGCCGTGCAGGCGGCGAACGTCGCACTCGGCCTGCCCGAAACGGCCGGGCTCTCACTGGTCGGGCTGTACCCATGAGCATCACGTCCGCATCCGACAAGGCGGCGATGCTGGTCGAGGCACTGCCGTACATCCGTCGTTTCGCCGGCCAGGTCGTGGTCGTCAAGTACGGCGGCAACGCACTCGCCGGTGCCAGCGAGGGCGACGCGCTCGCGCTGTTCGCTCAGGACATCGTGCTGATGCACCAGGTGGGCATGCGCCCGGTCGTGGTGCACGGTGGCGGCCCGCAGATCAACGATCTGATGACTCGGCTGGGCAAGAAGGCGGAGTTCCGCAACGGCCTGCGCGTGACCGATGCCGAGACGGTCGACATCGTCCGCATGGTGCTCATCGGCCAGGTCAACCCACAGTTGGTGGCTGCGATCAACGTGCACGGCCCGCTTGCCGTGGGCGTCAGTGGCGAGGACGCCGGGCTCATCCGGGCGACCGCCCGCGACCCGGAGATGGGCTTCGTCGGCGATGTGGAGTCGATCAACCCGACGATCCTGACGGGCCTGCTCGACGAGGAGTTCATCCCGGTTGTCGCCACGATCGGCACCGACGCGCATGGCCAGGCGTACAACATCAACGCCGACACCGTGGCGGGCGCGATCGCAGAGGCGTTGGGTGCCGAGAAGCTGGTCTATCTGACCGACATCGAAGGCCTGCGCCGCGTGGTCGACGACCCGGCCAGCCTGATCCGTCAGACCACGCCCGACGAACTCGACGCACTGATGGCCGACGGCACGATCGCCGGCGGGATGATCCCGAAGGTGGAGAGCTGCGTGCACGCGGTGCGCAATGGCGTGCGGCGGTCGCACATCCTCGACGGTCGGATCCCGCACGTGCTGTTGCTGGAAGTGTTCACCGACGAGGGGATCGGAACGATGGTCAAGTGACTTCGCACGCATTCGAGACAGCCGGGCAGGATCACTGCCCGTTCATCCCGGTGTTCGGGGCACCGCAGGTCATGTTCGCCCGCGGCGAGGGCACTGAGCTGTGGGACGTCGACGGAAAGCGCTACCTCGACTTCCTCTGTGGCCTGGCGGTCACCTCGCTCGGTCACTGCCATCCGGCCGTCACCGCCGCGATCGCGCACCAATCGTCCACGCTGCTGCACGTCAGCAACCTGTTCGCCAACGACATCGCACCGCAGGCAGCGATCCGCATCAACGCCCTTCTCGCCGAAGCGACCGGGGAACACGGCCAGGTGTTCTTCTGCAACAGCGGCGCCGAAGCGAACGAGGCCGCGCTGAAGCTGGCCCGCAAGTTCGGCGGCCGCGGCCGCCATGCGGTCGTGAGCGCGTACGGATCCTTCCACGGACGCACGCTCGCCTCGCTCGCCGCCACCGGGCAGCCGGCGAAGCACGAGCCCTTCTTCCCGATGCCCGACGGCTTCCGTCACGCCACGTTCAACGACATCGCCGCGCTCGAGGCCGCCATCGACCCATCGGTCGCGGCGGTCCTGCTGGAGCCGGTGCAGGGCGAGGGTGGCGTGCTGCCCGCCGACCCGCAGTACCTCCGCGACGTCCGCGCGCTGTGCGACGAGCGCGGGCTGTTGCTGATGATGGACGAAGTGCAGACCGGCTATGGCCGCACCGGCAAGTGGTTCGGCTTCCAGCACGCCGGCATCGTGCCCGATGTGGTGACGATGGCGAAGGCAATGGGCAACGGCTTCCCGGTCGGGGCGATGTGGGCCAAGCGCGACGTGGCATCCGTGTTCCAGCCGGGTGACCACGGCAGCACGTACAGCGGTACGGCGCTCGCTGCGGCGGTCGTCAACGCGGTGATCGACGAGATGCGCCGCATCGACGCACCGGCACTCGCGGCCGCTCGTGGCGCCGAGCTGTCTGCCAAGCTGGCGGCGATCCCAGGCGTCGCCGGCGTGCGCGGTGCCGGCTTGCTGCTCGCAGTCGAGTTGGCGGCCGGTATCGACGCCAAGGCCGTGTACTCACGCCTGTTGGCCAATGGTCTCGTGACCAACGCGGTCACGGCGACAGCCCTGCGGCTCGCGCCGCCCTACACCGTCTCCGACGAGGAGATCGACGAAGCCGTCGCGATCATGCGCGACACCATCCAGGAGTTCCTCTCATGACCCGCCACCTGCTCGACATCCCCGACCTCACGGCCGACGAGTTGCGTCACGTGCTACTACTCGCCGAGCAGCCCAACCTGCCGCAGGTGCTGGCGGGCAAGGGCGTGGCGTTGATCTTCGAGAAGCCGTCCAACCGCACGCGCCACTCGATGGAGATGGCCGTCTTCGAGCTCGGTGGTCACCCCGTCTACACCCGCGGCGAAGAGGTCGGCCTCGACGTGCGCGAGTCGGTGGAGGATGTCACCAAGGTGATGTGCGGCTACCACGGCATGCTCGCCGCCCGCGTGTTCGCGCACACGATCGTCACCCGCATGGCAGCCGTCAGTCCGGTGCCGGTGGTCAACATGCTCAGCGATCACTCGCACCCGCTCCAGGCCCTTGCAGACGTGCTGACGATGCAGCAGGTGCACGGTTCTGTCGTCGGCCTGCCCGTCGCGTTCGTGGGTGACTACAACAACGTCTCCCGATCGCTCGGCGAAGCGCTCGTCATGCTCGGTGGCTCGCTGACCCTCGGCTGCCCGGTCGGGTATCACGCCGACGACGTCGAGCTCGAACGGCTCAACGGCCTCGGCCCGGGCTCGGTCACCCAGGTGCACCGCCCGGCCGATGCGGTGGCCGGCGCCGTCGCCGTGCACACCGACAGCTGGACCTCGATGGGTCAGGAGGCGGAGAAGCAGCAGCGCAAGGTCGTGTTCGAGGGCTACACGGTGGACAACGCGATGTTGTCCCACGCGGCACCCGGGGCCGGCTTCTACCACTGCCTGCCGGCGTACCGCGGGCTCGAAGTCGCCGGCGAGGTCATCGACGGCCCGCAGAGCCACGTCTTCGCCCAGGCACACAACCGCCTGCACGCCGCCCGCGGCGCGCTCGCCTTCCTGATGGGGGTCCGGGCATGAGCTCGAAGGTCCAACGCCAACAGGCGATCTCGCGGCTGATCGGCCGGCATGCGGTCACCAACCAGCCGCAGCTGGTCGACTTGCTCGCGGCCGACGGCATCGCAGCCACCCAGGCAACCGTGTCGCGCGACCTGGAGGACCTCGGCGCCGTCAAGGTGCGCGTACCCGGTGGCGAGACCGTCTACGCGATCCCCGAGTACGAGCCGGCGAGAATCGCCCCGGAGGATCAGTTGCGGCGTGTCATGGGGGAGTGGGTCGCGGAGGTCAAGCGCAGCGGCCACCTGGTGATCCTGCGCACCCCGCCCGGTTGTGCGCACGTGGTTGCGTCCGCCTTGGACCGCAGCGGGATGAACGGCCTGCTCGGCACCGTGGCCGGCGACGATACGTTGCTGTGCGTGGCTGAGGAAGAATTCGGTGGCGTTGCGCTGGCGTCGTACCTGCGAGACCTGGCAGGGTTGTCATGACGGCGGAGAACGGCAAGGCACTGTGGCATGGCCGCTTCGAGGGTGGCCCGGCGGCAGAGCTGATGGCGTACACCGAGAGCCTGTCGTTCGACCAGCGCCTGTGGCCCGACGATGTTGCCGGATCAGTGGCGCACGTGCGAGGCCTGGCCCATGTCGGCATCCTCAGCGAGATCGAGCGCGACTCGGTGCTGGCCGCGCTCGACCAGGTGTCCAAGGAGATGGGCGACGGCGCCTTCCAGTACGTCGCCAGCGACGAAGACATCCACACCGCGGTCGAGCGGCGGGTCACCGAACTTGCCGGTCCGGCCGGCGCCAAGCTGCACACCGGCCGCAGCCGCAACGACCAGTCCGCCACCGACGTCCGGCGCTGGTTGAAGCGTGAACTGCTGCGTGTCGCCTCGCGCATCATCGATCTGCAGGACGTGCTGTTGCAGCGCGCGGTTGCCGCCGAGGGCACGTACCTGCCCGGCTACACGCACCTGCAGCGGGCGCAGCCAGTGCTGCTCGCCCACCATCTGCTCGCGCACGGCTGGGCGTTGGGCCGCGATGTGGAGCGCATCCTCGACGCGCTCGAACGGATCGACGTCTCGCCGCTCGGTGCCGGCGCGCTCGCCGGCTCCTCGCTGCCGCTCGACCCGGACTTCACCGCGGCCGAGTTGGGCTTCGCTGCCCGCTTCGAGAACTCGCTCGACGCCGTCGGGTCGCGAGACCACGTCGCCGAGGCCTTGTTCGCGCTCACACTGGTCGGTATCAACCTGTCGCGCATCGGCGAGGAGTTCGTGCTCTGGACCTCGGAGGAATTCGGCTTCGCCAAGCTCGACGACGGCTACGCAACAGGTTCGTCGATGCTGCCGCAGAAGAAGAACCCCGACATCGCCGAGCTCGCCCGCGGCAAGGCCGGTCGCCTGATCGGTGACCTCACCGGCTTCCTCGCGACCATGAAGGGCTTGCCGCTGAGCTACAACCGCGACTACCAGGAGGACAAGGAGCCGCTGTTCGACGCGGTCGACCAGATCTCCCTGGCCCTCGGTGCGATCACCGGCATGATCGCCACGGCAACCTGGGTGCCGGCGCGCATGCAGGCTGCGGCCGACAGCGAGACCGGCTCGGCAACCGACCTTGCCGAGTGGCTCGTGCAGCGCGGCACACCGTTCCGCGATGCGCACGCGATCGTGGGCCTGCTCGTGCGTCGTCACCTGGCCGGGGAGGGCAGCCTGCGCGAGCTCGTCACTGCCGAGCCGTCACTCGGCCCCGACGCTGCGGGGCTCGTGGCGCCCGGTGTGGCGGTGCAGCGACGCACCACGCCCGGTGGGGCCGGCCCCAAGCCGGTGGCGGTGCAGCTCGAACGGTTCCGTACCAAGGTCACAGAGTTGCGTGCAGCGGTTACCGGCGACGTTCGCTGAGCGCGACGCCACCGTCGTGGCGCCGGAGTTGTTGCACAAGTTGCTGCGCGTGCACGGCACGCTGGCGCGCATCACCGAGGTGGAGGCGTACACCGCCGACGATCCGGCCAGCCATTCGTTCCGTGGCCGAACAGCCAGGAACGCACCGATGTACGGCCCGGCCGGCAACTGGTACGTGTACTTCATCTACGGCATGCACCACTGCCTCAACCTCGTCACGGGCATCGAGGGTGACGGCCAGGCGGTGCTCATCCGAGCGGTCACCATCGATGGCGTCGCACCGCGGCTGACCACCGGACCCGGCCGACTGACGAAGGTGCTCGGCATCGATCAGACCTTGAACGGGCGGACGGCGGAACTGTTCGATGACGGCGTCATCGCGCCAGGCGAGATCGTCGTCGGTCCACGCGTCGGCATCACGAAGGCGGTCGACCTGCCGCGTCGTTGGATGGTCCGTCCCGGCTGACGTAAGTTGAGGGGGATGGTCAAAAACGCAACGTCACGCCCGGTCAGCAAGGGCGACCGTTCCCCCTCGTTGACGCCGGGGGGCATCGAGCACTTCGAAGTCTCGCGAGCGGTCGAAGCGGCGAAGCTGGCGAAGCTCACCGCAGTGCGCGACGTGCTGCACAACGCCGGGCGCGACGAGCTCGCGTCGGTCGCGCTCTGGGTCCAGGCCGTGATGGCCGGTGCGTCGCCGGACGAAGTGTCCATGCTGCGCAACGCCTTGCTGCAGCAGGACCAAGTGGTCTTCGGCACGCCGCCGATGAGCCCGGACGACGACCTGGTGGACGACTGGTCGACGTCGGTGTACCCCTACAAGAACCTGATGTCGCGCAAGGCCTACGAGCAGCAGAAGTACCAGTTGCAGGTCGAGCTGTTGAAGATGCAGGCGTGGGTCAAGGAGACCGGTCAGCGGGTGGTGATCCTGTTCGAAGGACGCGACGCCGCCGGCAAGGGTGGCACGATCAAGCGGTTCATGGAACACCTGAACCCGCGCGGCGCGCACGTGATCGCGCTCGAGAAGCCGACCGAGGCCGAGCGCGGCCAGTGGTACTTCCAACGGTACGTGCAACACCTGCCGACCGCCGGGGAGATCGTCTTGTTCGACCGCTCCTGGTACAACCGCGCCGGCGTGGAACGGGTCATGGGGTTCTGCACCGACGACGAGTACACGGAGTTCATGCGGCAGGCTCCGGAGTTCGAACGCAACCTCGTGCGCAGCGGTGTGCACCTGATCAAGCTGTGGTTCTCCGTCAGTCGCGGCGAGCAGCAGCGTCGCTTCGCCGAACGTCAGCGTCACCCGCTGAAGCAGTGGAAGCTCTCGCCGATCGACCTTGCGTCGCTGGACAAGTGGGACGACTACACGCGGGCGAAGGAAGCGATGTTCTTGCACACCGACACCTCCGACGCGCCATGGACCGTGGTGAAGAGCGACTGCAAGAAGCGTGCCCGCCTGAACGCGATGCGCTATGTGCTGCACAAGATGCCGTATTCCACCAAAGACATCGACCGCATCGGCCCGGTCGACCCGCTCATCGTCGGGAGCGCCGGCGCGATCTTCGAGCAACTCGATCGCGCCACCGCGAAGCCGGCGCCGAAACTGCACAAGTAACGGCGCCGACCCGCACACGGGCAGCAGGCCAGGTCAGGTCACCTGGCCCATCACGTCGGTGAGCAGGTTCGTCTGTTGGCTGGTGAGGATGCACACCTTGCCGGCGTCGACGCCGGTCGTCGGAACCTTGACGATCACCTGGTTGGCACGGGTGATCGTGGCGGCGTAGTTGAGGCTCGACGTGTTCGGTTGTGCTGCATCGCACGGGAACACCGTCAGGTAGCCGTTCGCCGCCGGGGCCACCGCGGTGATGTTGAGCACCACCGCCTGGGCTGCAGCGGAGACACCCCCACGTCCCGTGACCTGCACCTTGGTCACGGACCCGGCCGGGCGGACGGTGTTGACGCCGTCGTCGGCCGGGGTAGCGGCGGTCGGCCGCGAGTCGAGCAAGCGAGCCGGTGGCAGTGGCACCATCGTCGTGCCGGTGGGCACCGCTCCGCTGATGTCGGCGATCACGTTCAGCGCAGCGCTCGCGTACACGCAGATCGTGCCGGAGTTGCTCAGCCCTGTGAACACCGCGTTGGCGACGGTCGTGCCGGCCTTGACGTTCAGGCTCGACGTCGTCGGCACGGTGCCGCAGGGGTACACCGTCACATATCCGTCGGCGCCGGCACCCGGCACCGTCACGTTGAGCATGACCGCGGTGGTGCCGTTGGCGACGCCGCCGCGACCGGTGATCTGGAACGTCTGCGAGGTACCTGCTGCAATCACGCCGGTCCGGCGGGCGAGGCCGTCGTCGGTGTCGCCGTTGGGGCGCGTGTCGACCAGGCGCTTCGGCGGCAGCGCCTGATAACGCGAGGCGGCGGGCATGTAGCCGTTGACGTCGACGATCACGTTCGACGCTGCGCTCGTGAACACGCACAGCTTCCCGTCGGTGCCCAGCGGCACCGTGGCGGCGTTGGCGACTGTCGTGTTGGCGGCGTAGTTCAGCGTGGAGGTCGACGGCACCGGGCTGCCGCACGGGAACAGAGTCACCCACCCGTTGGCAGCACTGCCGTTGGACGTGACGTTCACGGAAACAGCCAACGCATCCATGGGAATGCCGGTGCGGCCGGCGACCCGCAGTTCGTACGTCGAACCGGCGGCGCGGGCACCGAGGTTCTGAGCATCGCCGTCGACGGTGACGACCGAGTTGCTGCTCAGGCCGGTGGTGGGGTCGGTCGTACCGTTCGCAGGCCGTGTGTCCATCAGTCGGGCCGGCGTGATGGGCTGGTACACGGGCGACGGCTGGAGCTCGAAGGCGCCGATGTCGCACACTTTCGAGCCATTGCTGTCGCCGTCGAGGATGCGGAAGGGCACTTCGTCGACGGGGTCGGTGACGCCTCGCTGGTCGAACTGGGCGCAGTAGGTGCTGTCGCCGGTGTCCACCGCCGGGCTCGTCACCGGGAGCGCGTGCGTCCGGGTGGTGCCGCCGTTCATCGACAGCGGGCGGAGCTTCGGGTCGGTGTTCTGCATGTCGCCGAACTCGTTGACGCTGCAGCTGAAGTCGCTGATCAGGTTGTGACCGAGCGAGGTGTTCTGACGGAAGGCGCTGACGGTCGAGCAGTTCGAGTTGACCGGCACGCCGGTGTTGGTGTTGACGTTGTTGGCGACGATCGTGTTGCGAAGGTGCAGGTTGGCGGCGAAGCCCGTGGTCTCGCTCTCGATGCCGCCGCCGCGGGTGCTCCCGGTGGAGGTGTTGTTGGCGACGGTGACGCTCGACAGGTACGTGTCGCCCTCGTTGTGCACGCCGCCACCCTTCACCGCCTTGTTGCCGGACACCGTCGAGCCGACGATGTTGCCGCCGGTGCCCGATTCGAACAGCAGTCCGCCACCGCGTCCGTAGGTCGCACCGTTCGCGGTGTTCCCGGAGAACAGCGAGAAGAAGCCGTCGAAGTACGGGCCGTCGGAGTAGACGCCGCCACCGCCCGTCGAATTGGCCGTGTTGTTCGACACTTCACTTCGGTAGAGACCCATCGTGCCGCCGGCGTAGATGCCGCCGCCGTTCTCGTTGGCGGTGTTGCCCGAAACGACACTGTCGTACATGGTCACGCTGGTGCCGCTCATCACGCACAGACCGCCACCGGCCGCTGCATGGTTGTTCAACAGCCGAACATGGTCCAAGGTCGCCGATCCGTCGAAGATCTGGACGGCGCCGCCACAACCGTTGCTGTTGCCGCCCTGCAACGTCAGGCCCTTCAGTGTCAGCTCACCGGAGTTGTTCTGGAAGATGCGGGTGTTGGGTGCGGCGATCAGCGTGACCTTGCCCTTGCCGTCGATGGTGAGCGGGCCGTCGGTGGTGTACCCGGAGTCGAGCTGGATCGACACCGGCAGCGGCCCGCAGTTGAAGTCGACGCGTTGCGTGTAGTCGGTGAACGACGCCTTGAGCGCCGCCAGTGTGCACGATGCGGCGGTGCCGTCGCCGATCGTCTTGTTGCCGGCGTTGGGGGTTGTGAACCGTTGGGTCGCGCCGACGACCTGGCCGCCGCCGGATGGCTGGTACCGCGCTCGCCAGTAGTACGTGGTGTTCGGCTGGATGGCGAACGGACCGGATGCCGGCACCCAGTTCGTGTACATCTCCGGTGCTGCATAGCCGCCGGGCACCGGGCCGCTGTCGGTGAACAGGGTCGGCGTGAACGACGAATTCGTCGCGATGTCGAACAGGATCGTGCCCGTCTGTGCGGATGGCTTGTACACCGTCACAGTCGAGATCGTGTTGAAGTTGATCGAGTTGGGGACTGGCGTGAACACGGTCGAGGGGGTCGCGTAGAGCACGGTCGGCGTGCTGCCGTTGAACACGAACAACCCCATCTGCGGTTGCAGCGTCGGGTTGTCCCAGCCGTCGACGACGTGCACGAATGCCTTCAGCAGCGCGTTGCTCTGCAAGACGGAGCTGCGGACGGGGAACTTGAACGTCCAGGTACTGCCCTGTGCGAGCGGCCACGTGTTGGCTGCACCGTTGTCGGGCGACGGGTACCACAACGCGCCGGGGTGATACGGCGACGGCTGCATGCTCTGGGCGCAGACGTTGGCGGGTTGGGCCTGGTTGCCGGCGAAGCACTGGATCGGGCTGCTCGGGGCGACGTTGAGCGTGACTCCTGCCGGGAGCACGAGTTCCACCGACGCATGCTGGCCGCCGCAGGGGTAGCCCAACCCCGCGAGGTGGACCTCGACGTAGAACGTCTGGTTCAACCCGGGCAGCCCGTTGTCGGGATCGGCGTAGAAGCCGATGTACGTGCCCAATCCGGCCTCGTACAGCGGCGAACCGAGGGCGATGCTGGCGCAGCTGATCACGCCGGAGTACTGGATGTCACCGGCGTAGAGCTGCACTCCCGCGGCCTCCGCCACGGGCGTGTGGAGCGCGAACGGGCCGGCCATCGTCGCCAACAGGGTGGTGACGGCGACGAGCAGTGTGCGCAGGACGGGTGTGCGACGGGTGTGCCAGTTCATGGAACGCATGGTCGTCCTTCGAGGTCGGTGCCGCATCGGGGGAACCCCCGAAGTTGGTCAGGGGGTGCGCCGGCCCAGGTGGGCGGCCAGCTCCGTGCGCGAGCGGAGCCCGAGCTTGCGGAAGATGCGAGTGAGGTGGTGCTCGACCGTCTTCGGGCTCATGAACAGGGCTGTCGCGACCTCGGCGTTCGTGCGGCCGTCGGCCACCAGGCTCGCCACCTGCTGTTCGGTTGCGGTCATCTCGTCGGGTTCGCCGCGCTGACCCAGCCGTGCCAGCTCCTCGCGGGTCCTGTCGATCCATGGCGTCGCGCCGAGCCAGGTGAACTCGGCGAGTGCTTCCTCGAGCCGTAGCCGCGCCTGCGTACGTTGGCCGGCGCGTCGGTTGCATGCGCCGGCCGCCAGCAATGCGCGCGCCCGCTGGAACGGCACCTGCACCAGCGACCACTGCTGCAGCGCTGCCTCGAAGGCTGCCGCGGCTTCCTCCAGCTTGCCGTTCGCCGCGTGCACCAGGCCGGCGGAGTACGCGGCGTTCGCGAGCGGGCGCGGCTCGCCGACCTTGGCGGCCATTGCCGCCAGGTGGGTGACGACTCGTTCGGCGGTCTCGAGGTCGCCGCTGGCCACCAGTGCTTCCACGAAGTCGGCCCGGAACGGTGTCGCGCGCTCGTCCACCACACCGAGTTCGTCGGCGAACCGTTCCGCGGCGGCATAGGCCAACGCCGAGATGTGCGGCTCGCGTGCCGCGAGGGCGACGCTTCCTTCGGCGACGGCGCGAAGGTGTTGACGCAACAGCGTTGGTGGCACCGAGCCGCTCGCGTGCCGGTCGAGGTGGCGCTGGGCGGCGGCGAAGTCGCCGCGCCAGGCGCAGAGCACGGCCAGGTCGGCCAGCTCGTCGGGGCATTCGTCGGCGGGCCCGCTGCCGTGGTTGTAGTCGATGGCGTCGGTCAGGGCCTTGATGGCGGCCTCCCACTTGCCGTCGCGCATCCAGATCTGCGCCAGCGTCAGCAACGACAGCGCGACGCCACTCAGTGACCCCTGCGCCGAGTACCACTCCATGACAGAGCGTTCCAGGCGTTCCGCCTCCTCGTGCAGGTCGTGGATGCAGAGCTGCTCCGAGAGCGAGGTGGCCTGTTGCGGCTGGGCGAGGCGGATCAAGTCGTCACGATGTTCCGCGACACTTACAACATCCCTCTGATCCACGCCGACGAAAGTGCGTTGTTCCTTGGCGCGCTGGAAGGCGTGTCTGACCCCGAGGTCAAGCGCAAGACCATTGGCCGCCTGTTCATCGACGTGTTCCAGAAACACGCGCATGAGG
>Ga0209023_10005835_pt1 | contig 13262 bp, 14 predicted proteins | sample LakOneMetagenome_FD_187468 | JGI IMG/M metagenome (GOLD analysis project Ga0209023, IMG submission 187468) | Freshwater and sediment microbial communities from Lake Erie, Canada (SPAdes) (version 2) | ecosystem: Environmental > Aquatic > Freshwater > Lentic | place: Lake Erie, Canada... | reverse complement strand
ATATCGAGGTCTAGAACCCCGTCAAGACATAAAAGCGGGCAGTGCGCCACACGGGGAACCCCGGTCGGCGCACTGCCCGCTTTTCTCGTAGCTGCTGTGCTGGTGCTGGTGCTGGTGCTGGTGCTGGTGCTGGTGCTGGTGCTGTGTGGCGGCTTACGGCTCCAGGCGCGTCGGGCCGCGGAACAGGTACGTGACCTCGCGGATCGACGCCTGATGCAACATGAGCATCAGCACGCGGGCCAGGCCCATGCCGAATCCACCGTGCGAGGGAACGCCGTAGCGGAAGAAATCGAGGTAGCCCTCGATCTCCTTCGGGTCAAGGCCCTTTTCGATCGCCTGTGCTTCGAGCACCTCGATGCGGTGCTCGCGCTGGGCTCCGGTGGAGATCTCGGTGCCGTTGAAGATGAGGTCGTAGCTCTTCGTGACGCTCTGGTCGCCGTCGTGACGCATGTGGTAGAACGGGCGGATGCTCGATGCGTAGTCGGTGAGGAACACGAACTCGTGCCCGAACGTCTCGGCCACGTACGCGGCGATCTGGCGCTCGCCCTCCGGGTCCATGTCATCGTCGTCGCGAGGAACCTCGTAGCCGCGGCTCTTCACGATCTCCTTCGCTTCGGCGAGGGGGATGCGCGGGAACGGCTGGGTGGGAACGCTCACCTCCACGTCGAACAGGGCCTTGACCTCGTCGCCGTGCTTCGCCTTGACGGCGGTGAAGCCCGCCACCATCAGGTCTTCGTGCAGCTGCATCACGTCTTCGTGGCTGTCGATCCAGCTGATCTCCGAGTCGATGCTGGTGAACTCAGTGGAGTGTCGGCTCGTGAACGAGGGATCGGCGCGGAATGCCGGGCCCACCTCGAAGATCTTTCCGAAGCCTGCGGACTGCGCCATCTGCTTGAAGAACTGCGGGCTCTGCGCCAGGTAAGCCTTCGTGTCGAAGTACCCCACCTCAAACAGCTCGGCACGGGACTCGCTCGCGCTCGCCATCAGCTTGGGCGTGTGCAGCTCGATGAAGTCGTGCTCGATCCAGTACGTGCGCAGGGCGTGCTCGAACGTGGTCTGGATGCGGAAGATGAGGTTCTGCTTCGGGTTTCGCAGGTCGAGGAAACGCCAGTCCATGCGCTTGTCGAGGCTGGAGTCGGCCGCGATCGGCGTCTCGGGGATGGCGGCCGACACCACGGTGAGGGTGTCGAGCTTGATTTCGATGCCGCCGAGCTTGACCCGCTCGTCGTGCTTGAGCTGACCGGTCACGGTCACGAAGGTGCCCTGAGCCAGACCGGAGATGCTGGTCGCCGGCTCGTCAGCAACGACGACGCCATCGGCATCCGTGGTGCGGGGATTGACGAGCTGAACGGCGCCGGATTCGTCTCGGAGAACGACGAATTGCACCTTTTTCTGGTCTCGTACGGTATCGACCCAACCGGACACCGATACGGGGCCGTCGTCGAGAGCGGACAGGTTCTTAATCACTACGCGCGAAGTCACAGACTTGAGTTTAGCCGCCCGCCTCACGGCAAATTCGCGGGCGCCCTGTCCATAGACTAGGGAGGTGGTAGCCAGTCAAGTTCATCTCGTGCGTCATGGAGAGGTTTTCAACCCCCAGGGCGTGCTCTACGGCAGGCTGCCGAACTATCGACTTTCTGAGTTGGGAACGCAGATGGCCGAGGCCGCTGCCTCGGAGCTCGTCGCACGCGGGCGGCCCGTGGTGCGCGTAATCGCCTCACCGCTGCAGCGGGCACAGGAATCGGCGGCCCCCATCGCGAAGGCGTTCTCGCTGGAGCTGCATACCGACGAGCGCATCATCGAACCCACCAACCACTTCGAGGGCAAGCGGATGCGCGGTGAAGGCGGCGCGCTCCGTGACCCGCGCAACTGGCCCTACCTGGTGAACCCGCTGCGCCCGAGTTGGGGTGAGCCGTTTCGTGCGGTTGCCGACCGCATGCTGGCAGCGATCGACGACGCATGGAACTCCGTGGACGAGGGCGACGTCGTGCTGGTCAGCCACCAGCTTCCCATCTGGATGGTTCACCGCGCGCTCGCCCGTGAGCGCCTGGCGCACGACCCGCGCAGCAGGCGCTGCGCCCTCTCCAGCATCACGACCGTGTCGTGGCGCGGTGACCGCTTCGCAGAAACCGCCTACTCAAGCCCGGCCGCCCACCTACAGGTTTCGGCAACGGATGTTGGGGCCGTCTGATGCGCACACGTCGCCTCGTTCCGCGCCTTGCTCTCACCGGTCTGGTTTCGCTCGCCCTGCTGCTCAGCGGGTGCACGGCCGATCCGCTCGCTGCCCAGTACCGCGAGGGCAGCAGTAAGGGCTTCATCGCCGGAGACGGCAGTGTCACCGAGATTGCGGCATCCGCTCGCGGCGAAGCCGTTGAGTTCAGCGGAATCGGCGAAAAGGGCGAGACGCTCACCAGCGCCGACTACGCCGGAGAGGTGCTCGTGGTGAACTTCTGGTACGCCAGCTGCGCCCCATGCCGGGCCGAGGCGGCCGACCTCCAGACGCTCAACGCGCAGTTCGAGAACGCGGGCGCCTCCTTCCTCGGGGTGAACGTGCGCGACCAGGCCGCAAATGCCATCGCCTTCAACACCACGTACGGCATCACCTACCCCTCCGTGCTCGACGTGAACGACGGCGGCATGCAGCTGTCCTTCAGCGGGAGCATCCCGCCGAACGCCGTGCCCACCACTCTGGTGCTCGACAAGCAGGGGCGGGTGGCGGCGCGCATCCTGGGGCAGGTCACCTCGCCGTCCATCCTCGAAACCCTGATTCGCGACGCCGTGGCCGAGGAATCGTAGGCGTGGGCAACCCGTTCGGTGAGATCGTTTTCAGCGGTCCGTTGCTGTTTGCGATTCCGATCGCCATCCTCGCCGGACTCGTGTCGTTCGCCTCACCCTGCATCCTGCCGCTCGTGCCGGGCTACCTCGCCTACATCGGTGGTTTCGCCGACGGCAGCACGAGCGCGGCGAAGGGCGACCGCCGCGGACGACGCCGGCTGCTCGCCGGGGTGGCGCTGTTCATCCTCGGGTTCACCCTTGTCTTCGTGCTCACCGGAGTGGTGTTCGGTGCGGCCGGATTCTGGCTCAACCAGTACCGCGACCTGGTGGGCCGCATCGCCGGTGTGGTCGTCATCCTGCTCGGCCTCGTGTTCGTGGGCCAGTTCGGGGTGATGCAGCGCACACTCAAAACGCAGTGGCGTCCCAAGATGGGCCTCGCCGGAGCGCCCTTGCTGGGCGCCGTTTTCGCTGTGGGGTGGACGCCGTGCACCGGCCCTACGCTGACGGCCATCAACTCCCTCAGTCTCACCACGGGTTCCCCGTGGCAGGGCGGGCTGTTGGCGCTGTTCTACGCGCTCGGCCTCGGCATCCCTTTTCTCCTGATCGCGCTCGGTCTCAACTGGGCCACCGGAAGCGTCGCTTTCTTGAAGCGGCACATCCGGGCGATCAACCTGTTCGGTGGGGTCTTCCTGATCGTCATCGGCGTGCTCATGGTGAGCGGCATCTGGGGCGCCTGGCTCCTCGACCTGCAAGGGGTGATTGGCAACTTTGTCCCGGCCATCTGACCACTACGATTCCGCGCCCGCCTCGATGGCCGACGCCCAGATTGTGCAGCCCAAACTCGGTCTGAAAGGCTGGTTCCGCTGGTTCTGGCGTCAGCTCACGAGCATGCGCACGGCGCTGTTCCTGCTGCTGATGCTGGCCATTGCCGCGATTCCGGGTTCGCTCGTGCCGCAGCGCAGCTCCGACCCGAACGGCGTCACGCAGTATTTCACCGACAATCCCGACCTCGCACCCGTGCTCGACAAGGTGCAAGCCTTCGACGTGTACTCCTCGGCGTGGTTCTCGGCGATTTACATCCTGCTGTTCATCTCCCTGATCGGCTGCGTCATTCCCCGCACGAAGCACCACTTCCTCGCGTTGCGGGCGCGGCCGCCGGCAACGCCGGCCCGTCTGGCCCGCCTGGCGGGCTTCACGGTGCGCACGGCGCCTGCTGGAACGGATGCCGCCGCTGCGATCGCCTCGGCTCGAGGCCTGTTAAAGTCCAGCGGTTATCGCACCGCCCTGTTCGACGACACCCGGGCGGGTAAAACCTTCTCGGTCTCGGCGGAACGCGGGTATGTGCGTGAAACCGGCAACCTTGTGTTCCACTTCGCGCTCGTGGGTATCCTCATCACGGTGGGTTTCGGCGGCGGCTTCGGTTTCAGCGGCCAGCGCGTGCTGGTGGAGGGGCAGACCTTCGTGAACACCCTGCTCGCCTACGACTCCTTCAACCCGGGTCGGTTCTTCAACAGCGACTCGCTTGACCCCTACAAGCTCACCCTCGATGACTTCACGGTGGCGTATGAGCAGACGAACCTCAAGGCGTTCGGCCAGCCCCTCGACTTCACCGCCGACGTGACCGTCACCGATCAGGCCGACGAAGCCACGCCGGGTGTGGTGAAGGTGAACGGGCCCCTGCGCACCGGAGGCACCGACATCTTCCTGCTCGGCAATGGCTACGCGCCCACCATCACGGTGAAGGACCCGAGCGGCACCCCCGTGTTCACCGATTCGGTGCCGTTCCTGCCGCAGGACGCCAATCTCACCTCGCTCGGCGTGGTGAAGGTGCCTGACGGACTCGCCCAACAAATCGGCATGATCGGTTTCTTCTACCCGACCCAGGCCGAGTCGCAGTCCGGTACCTACTTCTCGTCGTTCCCCGACCTGGAATACCCGATGCTCACCCTGCGCGTGTTCGAAGGCGACCTGGGTCTCGACGCCGGCGTGCCGACATCCGTCTACTCGTTGAACACCGACAAGATGACCTCACTCACCGGGGGTGCCACGGGCGTGAAATCGCTCGAAATGATGCCCGGCCAAACTGTGGATCTGCCTAACGGTCTCGGCACCGTCACCTTCGACAGCGCCAGCCCGAACGCCGCGGCCAACGATTTCTCCACGTCCGTTCCGCGGTTCGCCTCGTTCGATGTGCACCGTGATCCGACGCAGGGCTGGGTTCTGCTGTTCGCCATGCTCGCGCTGTTCGGGCTGTTGACCGGGCTTTTCGTTCCTCGACGACGGGTGTGGGTGAAGGCCTCGGAGCAGGCCGATGGCACCGTTCGCCTCGAATACGCCGGGCTCGCCCGGGGTGACGACCCGGCCCTGGAGGCCGCCGTGACGGCCCTGGCCGACAAGCATTCCGCTCCCTTCAACCCCGCACCGGTTGTCGACCCCACACCCAAATCGACTTAGGCTTACATCGTGAATCTCAATGAGCTCTCCATCATCAGTTTGTACTCGGCGATGGCCATTTACGCGGTCGCATTCATCGCGTTCTCGATCGACCTGGCCAAACGCAGTGCGTCGGTAGACGCCGAGGCCCAGGCCTCGTCAGCCCAGGCCTCGTCAGCCCAGGCCTCGTCAGCCCAGGCCTCGTCAGCCCAGGCCTCGTCAGCACAGGCCGCGGGTCAGTCGACGCGCACTGCAGCCGGTGGTGGAACCACCACACTCACCCGGCTGAGTGCGCGAATGGACAACGACGCCGCCAGCCCATACGGCCGCTCGGCGAGCCTCCGCATCGGCGTCTCACTCACGGTGCTGGCCTGGGCGATTCACTTTGCGGCCACCATCATGCGCGGAATCGCGGCGGATCGTGTTCCGTGGGCCAACATGTACGAGTTTGCGATGACCGGAACCCTGCTCATCGTGACCGTGTTCCTGATTGTGATCACCCGAATCGACCTGCGGTTCCTCGGCACCTTCCTGACCGGCCTCGTGCTCGTGCTTCTGGGGGTTGCGGCGCTCAGGTTCTACGTGGAGGTCGCTCCGCTGCCGCCCGCGCTGCAGTCGGCGTGGCTCGTCATCCACGTGTTTGTGGCATCGCTGGCCACCGGATTCTTCGCGATCGGTTTCGCGTTGTCCACCATTCAGCTCTTCCAGTTCCAGCGCGAGAGCCTCGTGGCCGAGGCCAAGAGCGTGAAGCTGCGCTTCCTCGCCACGCTGCCCTCGTCGTTCACCCTGGAGAACCTGGCGTACCGGGTCAACATCATCGGCTTCATCCTGTGGACCTTCACCCTGATGGCCGGGTCAATTTGGGCCGAGAAGGCCTGGGGCCGGTACTGGGGATGGGACACCAAAGAGGTGTGGACCTTCATCATCTGGGTGATCTACGCCGGGTACATCCACGCCCGTGCCACTCGCGGCTGGCGCGGTTCACGCTCGGCGTGGCTCGCGATCATCGGCTTTTCCGCCGTGATGTTCAACTTCGGCATCGTGAACGTGTTCTTCAAGGGCCTGCACTCGTACTCCGGGCTGTGAGTTCCTCGTACTGAAACGACAAGACACCGGGCGGCAGCAGCCGCCCGGTGTCTTTTGTCGCTCTGTGAGCGGTGCCTGCTCAGTCCTCGAGCAGCGCGTAGGTGCGCTCGAGACGTGCAAGCCACCAGTCGCGGCGCTCGGGTGTGGCCGCGTACTTCTCCAGCAGCGCCGGGTCGGGGGTGACCCGTCGCACCGTGATGGCGCCGTCCACGGGAACGAGCGGGTCGCCCGTCACATCCCCGAGCAGCAGCGACGCCGTGGCCAGGCCGCAGTCGAAGTAAAGACCGGGAACAGCGGCGGCAAGATGCACACCCATCGAGATACCGATGGAGGTGTCGAGTGCGCTGGACACGACCACGGGCAGGCCGGTCTGGCCGATGATCGACAACGCAGCGCGGATGCCTCCGAGTGGCTGGGCCTTGATCACCAGGATGTCGGCAGCGCCGGCTCTGGCCACGGCGAGCGGGTCTTCGGTCTTGCGAACACTCTCGTCCGCGGCGATCGGGACGCCGAGATACGTGGTGCGTTCGCGGATCTCGGCCAGCTCGGGAACCGTGGCGCAGGGCTGTTCAACGTATTCGAGGTCGTAGGCGTTCAGCGCGTGGATGGCCTTCTCGGCCTCGTCCACGGTCCAGAGGCCGTTGGCATCGATGCGGATTCGCCCCTCGGGGCCCAAGAGCTCACGAACCTTGGCCACGCGGGCGATGTCGTCGGCAAGGGTCTGATCGGGGCTGGCTACCTTCACCTTGGCGGTGCGGCATCCGGGGAAGCGGGCGAGGACCGCTGCAACCTCATCGGGACCGACCGCCGGGATGGTCGCGTTCACCGGAATGCTGGTGCGCAGGGCGTGCGGCGCCTCGTTCCAACCGAAGTCGATCGTGGCGCGCAACCAGTCAGCCGACTCCGCGTCGTCGTATTCCACGAACGGCGAAAACTCGGTCCAGCCCTGAGGCCCCTCAACCAGAAGCGCTTCCCGACTGTCAATGCCGCGGAATCGGGCGACGACCGGTAATGCGACGACGCGGGCGGAATCGAGCAACTCGTTCAGTGAGGGCTTCATGTTTCCAGTGTGCCAGCCCAATGGTGTGTGTTAGATCACAAGCCGTCCGGAATGAAGGATTCGACAGAGTCACTCTGTGGTGCGCCGCCGTTGATTTGGGCGCTCACGAGAGTCACCGGGATGCCGGTCGCGATCAGCAGCATGGCACTCTCGTAGCGACCTTCTCCGGCGTTGACACTGAGCCAATACGGGATCCCCGTGGCCAGGGCGGTGTCGATCTCCACCTGGACGGATTCAAGGGATCGTGCTCCCAGCGAATACGGGCGACCGTCATAGACGATGTCGACTCTGCTCATGATTCCTCTTTTATCGAGACGAGTGTGCTTTCTCCGGCTGCGGCGGCGGCGTCGGTGACAGGGACCAGGGCCGCGGCGTGGGGCTCAGGAACGATCTGCAAGCCACCCGATGAATTCGCGGTGATCATCAGCGCTTCGACCCATTCGCGATTCAGCAGCGGTGATCGGCTGCCGAAGTATTTGTACGCGATCGGAATGCTCGGGTGCATCCAGATGGTACTTCGCCCTTCACCAGACTTCGGATCATCCCGCCAACTGAAGTAGAAGGCTTCGCCGCGTCGAAGTTTCGCCCCCACCACCACCTGGATGTGGGCCAGAACACGATCGTCGAAGTCCGCCGTCAGCGAGGAATCATAGGTCAGCTTTCCCATTTCACCATTCCAATGAATCAGTTGCTGCGACCATACGCCGAAATGCTGACCTAGTCCCTCAAATAATGTTCCAACCGTGGCACGTGTAAGAGGGCCAATGCCCGCTTCTCGATCTGCCGTACGCGTTCCCGGGTGACCCCCTCAATATGCGCGATTTGGTCGAGGGTGCGGGGCTCGTCACCGTTCAGTCCGAACCGGGCGCGCAGGATGGACTGTTCCCGGGCCGGAAGGGTGTCGAGGAAGAACTTGATGTCCGCGGCGCGGAGGGCGAGGGTGGCGTATTCGTCGGGTTGCGGCAGGTCGTCATCGATGATGAGTTCGGCCATGTCGCCGGCGCCGTCGCCCACCGGAGTGTGGAGGGAAATGGGCTCGTTGTCGTACTGGAGTAAACGCAAGACGTCCCGCACCGGAATCTGCGCGACCTCGCCGATTTCGCGGGGAGTCGGTTCGCGGTCGAGGGTGCTCGTGAGGTCGCGACGAATGCGCTTGATCTTATTGAGCTTCTCGGCCGTGTGCACCGGGATTCTGATCATGCGGGACTTGTCAGCCATGCCGCGGTGGATGGCCTGACGGATCCACCAGGTGGCGTACGTGGAAAACTTGTACCCGGTCATGAAGTCGTATTTCTCAACCGCGCGCACGAGCCCCATGTTGCCGTCCTGAACGAGGTCCATGATGGGAACGCCGCGACCGGAATAGTGCTTGGCGATACTCACCACAAGTCGGAGGTTGGCCTCGATGAAGTGGTTCTTGGCCCGGCGACCATCGTGAACGAGCCAGGTGAGCTCACGACGTTCCGCGGGATCAGCCGGCACCATGGACTCGGATTGGCTCACGAGCCGCGCGCCGGCGAACAGGCCGACTTCGATTCTTCGGGCGAGGTCCACCTCCTCCTCTGCGGAGAGCAGGCGGCCCTTGCCGATGCGGCGCAGGTAATCGCCGAAGGCATCCGTCGACGCTCCACCGTACTGCTCAGTTCGCGCGGCGGCCGCGGCGGCTGCCTTCGTGCGGGCAGTCAGCGCGGCTGAGGGTTGCGCGCTCGTGAGGTCTGCTTCTGCTGAAGTGGAGCTGAGAGTGTCTTTAGCCTGCGAATTCGTGCGACGTGTTGCCGCACGGCGTTCGTCCACGGTGACGGTCATTGCAGCGCCTTTCGGTCTACGGGCGAACCCGGCGAAGTGGAGAGGGAGCGAGGCTCGCGGTGGCACGGTTGAAAGAGGAAAAATAACTGCGTTCACGAAGGCGACCGAGGTTGGTCACCTCATAGGCCGGCCCGACCCGTTGGATGAAACCGAGTAGGCCGGCCGGGTCATTCTCGGCGGCGAGTGCTTTGGTCACGCGCCATTCCGTGGGGGAGAGTTCGGTGAGGGAGAGTTCGGTGAGGGCCACATCGGCCGGTAGCCCCGTCGTGGTCAAGGCTCTGTCGACGACGTCGTCGCTTTCGCCGTGGTTCTTCATAGCTGCCTTTCGGTCTTTTCCAATGCACAATTACATCTGCGAAGGACCCCTTCCTCAAGGGGGTTGACTTCGCGAATGGTCGAGCGTAACTTGCAAGATTTATGTGTCCCCACCGGAGGCTGGGGAACTCGGGCCGGTAGGCTAGTGCCATGACAAAACAGGTGTCCGAGATCTTTGACGCCAGCCAGTGGACACTCCCAACGGGCTTTGATTCCCTCGAAGACGTGACGTACCACCACGATCTGACGGGTCGCATCGCCCGCATCGCGTTCAACCGTCCCGAGGTACGCAATGCCTTTCGTCCGCGCACGGTCGACGAGCTCTACGCCGCGCTCGAAGATGCCCGAACCAACCCGCGCATCGGCGTGGTCCTGCTCACCGGCAATGGTCCCAGCGCCAAGGACGGCGGCTGGGCATTCTGTTCGGGTGGCGACCAGCGCATCCGCGGCCGGGATGGCTACAAGTATGCCGACGGTGAGACCGCATCCGGTATCGACAAGGCTCGCGGTGGTCGCCTGCATATCCTCGAGGTGCAGCGCCTGATCCGTTTCATGCCCAAGGTCGTCATCGCCGTGATTCCCGGCTGGGCGGCCGGCGGCGGTCATTCCCTGCACGTGGTCTGTGACCTCAGCATCGCCAGTGCCGAACACGGCAAATTCAAGCAGACGGATGCCGACGTGGGCTCCTTCGATGCCGGGTATGGCAGCGCTTACTTCGCCCGTCAGGTGGGCCAGAAAGCTGCCCGTGAGGTGTTCTTCCTCGCCCGTGAGTATTCCGCCCAGCGTGCGCTCGAAATGGGCGCAATCAACGCCGTCGTGCCGCATGCCGAGCTGGAAGCCACGGCTCTGGAATGGGGCCGGGAAATTCTCACCAAGTCACCCACGGCCATCCGCATGCTCAAGTTCGCCTTCAACGCCGTGGATGACGGCCTGGTGGGCCAGCAGGTGTTCGCCGGTGAGGCCACCCGCCTTGCCTATGGCACTGACGAGGCCGTCGAGGGGCGGGACGCCTTTCTGGAGAAACGCGAACCCGACTGGGCCCCGTACCCCTGGCAGTACTGAAACGGCTGGACGGGCGATGACGAGGCCGCTCCGGATCGTTCCCGTAGAGGGGCCGCAGGCGACGAGCCCGCTCGGGTTGATGGCGTTGTTGCGGGAGGCGCTCACGGCGAGCGGGCCGGCGCTCATGCCGGTGACGGCATCCGCTCCCGAGGCGCGTGAGAGTGTGCCGACGGTGCCACGACGTGTTGCCGTGGTCATCGAGACCTCGGGATCGACCGATGACCCCAAGCGCGTGATGCTGAGCACCGACGCCCTGCTCGCGAGTGCCGCGGCGTCCGCGGAGGTTCTCGGTGGGCCCGGTCAGTGGCTGCTCGCGCTGCCCACACATTACGTTGCCGGGCTGCAGGTGCTCGTGCGGTCGATCGCAGCCGAGACGGTGCCATTGGTGTTGCCGCCGGGGCATTTCGACCCGCAGCGGTTCATCGCCCTCGCTCAGAACCTGACGGAACCGGCACGGTACACCTCGCTCGTGCCCGTGCAACTGGCCCGCCTGGTGGCAGTGGCCGCCGGGGATCCACAGTCGCTGGGGGTGATGCGCCGCTTCACGGCCATTCTGGTGGGTGGGCAAGCCATTCGCCCGGAGCTCAGCGCCCAGGCCGAGGCACTGGGCCTGCGGATCGTGCGAACGTACGGATCATCGGAAACGTGCGGTGGATGCGTCTACAACGGTGTGGCCATCGGCAACACCCGGGTGCGGGTGCGGGACGGGCAGTTGGAGCTGGCCGGGGCTGTGCTTGCCGAGGGCTATCTGGCCGACCCGGGGCGAACCGCGGACCGGTTCGTCGACGACCACCTCGTGCGTTGGTACCGTACCGGGGATCTAGGTGAGGTGGATGCGGAGACCGGCAAGGTGCGCGTTCTCGGTCGTGCCGACAATGTGATCATCTCCGGCGGCGAGAAGGTGTCCCTTGACGCGGTCGAGCGAGTCGTGCGTTCGCTCGCGGGGTTCGAAGACGCCGTCGTCGTGGGCGCAGACGATGTGGAGTGGGGCCAGGTTCCTGTCGTGTTCGCTGCCGGGACCCGAATTGCACTCGACGAAATTCGCATGGCCCAAGCTGTCGTATCCGCGCTCGGTCGGGCGGCGCGACCAGCGCGGCTCGTGGTCGTGCCCACCATTCCCCTCCTCGCCTCGGGCAAGCCCGACCGTCGGGTCTTGGTCGCAAGGTTGTGATCGGCGCGATCACGTGCGCCGCGGTGATGCTCTCGCCTTCGATACACCCGACCGATAGAATCGGGGCGTGACAAACGGAGCGCGGCCAGTGCGGCCCAGACAAGAACGTATGAACCCTGCCGGCTCCTCGAAAGAGGCCCCCAAGACGCACGGGAAGTCGGGCAACCCGGCCAAACGCAATAACCCGGCCTATCGGGGGCACAACACGGCCAAGTCCGCGTCAGCGGGCGACTGGATCTCCGGAGCGCGCCTCCGCACGCTTCCGCTCGCGATCGCCCCCGTCGCCCTAGGCACCGGTGCCGCCATCGTGGCGAGCGATCCGGGCGTTTACCACCCCGTTCGCGCTCTTCTCGCCCTGATCGTGGCGCTCTGCCTGCAGATCGGCGTGAACTACGCCAACGACTACTCTGACGGTATTCGCGGAACCGATGATTTTCGGATCGGGCCGGCGCGGCTCACGGGCGGCGGAGCGGCAAAGCCTCGCACGGTACTTGCCGTGGCGCTGGCTTTCTTCGCGCTGGCAGCGCTCGCCGGCTTGACTCTTGTGGTGCTCACCCAATACTGGTGGCTGCTTCTAGTGGGCGTGGTCGCGATCGGTGCGGCCTGGCTCTACACCGGTGGTAAGCGGCCGTACGGCTACTTCGGTCTGGGCGAGTTGTTCGTCTTCGTGTTCTTCGGTCTCGTGGCCACGATGGGAACGACCTACGTGCAGGTGGGCCGCATCAACACGGAGAGCTGGCTGAGCGGTATCGGAATCGGGCTGATCGCCTGCGCCGTACTCATGGTCAACAACCTGCGAGACATCGAGACTGACACTGCCGCGGGTAAGCGCACGCTGGCCGTGCGGATCGGTGCCACCGGGTCCCGGGTGGCCTTCTGTGTCTTTCTGCTCGTGCCGTTCCTGATCGCGGGGTTCTTTGCCCTCTTCTACCCGCTCGGGTTTCTGTCTCTCTTCGTGCTGTTGATCGCTCTGCCCGCGTGCCTCATCACGGTGACCGGTCGCACGGCGGCTGAGCTGATTCTCTCGCTCAAGCTCACGAGCATCGCGGCCTTGGCCTACGGGGTGCTGCTGGCGCTGGCCTTCGCACTGTGATCTTCGCGTAGTCAAGCAGAGCCCATCTTCTCGCGCGCGGCCCGTACCCGGTCAGCTCATCAGAGTGGGCAATCCTCTGAGGCGGTGACGGGGATCGTCCACGGGTCGAGGTAGTGCCGGGGTGCTTGAGCTGGTGCTGTTTCGGCCGCAGGGATGGTGGTTCGGATGCGGGTGGCGGGGTGGGTGGCGTAGTGCTTGCCGGCTGGGCTGGTCCACCGGAGGGTGCCATCCTTATCTTGTTCGACCTGCCAACCCGTTTCGTGTTTCACCCGGTGGCTCCTCCGGCAGAGGTGGGCGAGGTTGGAGAAAACGGTTTCGCCGCCTCGTTCCCAGGGAATGGTGTGGTCGATGTCGCAGTCCTGCACGCGGCGGTTGCAGCCGGCCGCGCGGCAGGTGCCGTCTCGCAGTTGTAGCCAGCGCTTGAGGTCTTTCGGCACCTTGTACTTCGTGCGTCCGACGGA
>Ga0209023_10005834_pt1 | contig 13262 bp, 11 predicted proteins | sample LakOneMetagenome_FD_187468 | JGI IMG/M metagenome (GOLD analysis project Ga0209023, IMG submission 187468) | Freshwater and sediment microbial communities from Lake Erie, Canada (SPAdes) (version 2) | ecosystem: Environmental > Aquatic > Freshwater > Lentic | place: Lake Erie, Canada... | reverse complement strand
CCGCGTACTCGCTCTTGTTGCCGGTAGTGAGCAGCAGCCCGCCGAACTTGTTGCTCAATGCCATCAGCAAGGCGCCGCGGACGCGCGACTGCAGGTTTTCCTCGGTGGTATCGACCGGTTTTCCGGCAAAGGTTGCGGCGAGCGCGTCGAGGTAGCCTTGGAACGGTTTCTCGATCGGCAATGCGATCAGCTCCACGCCGAGCGCATCGCACTGCTCCTGGGCGAGGTCGTTGGACAGGCCGGCGGTGTAGCGCGAGGGCATGCGCACCGCGGTGACGTTGTCCGCGCCGAGCGCATCCACGGCGATGGCCAGCACCACCGACGAATCGATGCCTCCGGACAGGCCGAGCCAGGCCTTGTCGAAACCGTTCTTGCGGCAATAGTCGCGGGTGCCGCGCACCACCGCGCGCCAGGCCAGCGCGTCGCGGCTTTCGTCGCCATCCTGCATCCATTGCACCGGCAGGAAACGGCGCGACTCCACATCGAAATCGACCACCAGCCACTGGTCGGTGAACGCCGCCGCGGCCGGATGCACGCTGCCATCGCCGTCGGCCACGACCGAGGCGCCGTCGAACACCAGCGCATCCTGCCCGCCGACGACATTCAGATAGGCGATCGCCGCGCCGGTTTCGGCCACGCGCTGCGCCAGCAGCGCATCGCGCTGCGCGTGCTTGTCGCGCTCGAACGGCGAGGCGTTCGGCACCAGCAGCAGCCGCGCGCCCTTCGCCACGGTCGAGGCGATGGGCTCGGCGAACCACAGGTCTTCGCAGATGACCAGCCCGACCGGCACGCCATCGACTTCGAACACGCAGTCCTCGCGATCCGGATCGACGTCGAAGTAGCGGCGTTCGTCGAACACCGCGTAGTTCGGCAATTCGCGCTTGCGATAGGTCTGCTCGATGCCCCCGTCGCGCAGCACGCTGGCCGCGTTGTAGACCACCGCGCCCGCCGCCTGCGGCCAGCCGACCACGGCGACGATGTCGTGTACGTCCGCCGCGATCGTGTCCATGGCGATTTCGCAATCGCGCAGGAACGAAGGCCGCAGCAACAGGTCTTCCGGCGGATAGCCGCTGAGCGCCAGTTCCGGGAACAACACGATGTCGGCGCCATGTTCGTCGCGCGCCTCGGCGATCATTCGCGCGATGCGACGTGCGTTGCCGGCGACGTCACCGACCGGGAAATCGAACTGCGCCATCGCGATGCGCAGGGTCATGTCAGATGCCATGGGTCAGCATGTCGATAGCATCCATGATGACGAGCCTGTCGCGCGACAGATCGGCCACCGGTTTTCCCAGCATCTGCAGAGTCACGCTGGTGATCTGCGCGGTATCCATCACCATGCGCTTGCCAGCCACGGTCAATTCAGGCATCAGTCGCTTGATGCTGCCGCCCGCATGCTCGGACGTGACCATGGGGATCACCACGCGAGAATCAGCCGTCTCGATCAGGTCGCTTTGCACGTTCAGCCAGTACGGTATCGATTTGCGCGACGTGGCATCGGCGTTGGCGTACACGACGAACTGGCTCACTTGCCGGCCCTGGCCTTGAATGCACGCACGTGATCGCCGGCAAGCCCGTCACGTGCGATACGCGCGTTGTACGCGGCGATCGCCTCGCGGTTCTCTTCCAGCCATTGTTCGCGCTTGCGCGCCCGCACGGCTTCGTCCAGCGCCTTTTCCAGCGTGGCGGACAGGTTGATGTCGAGCGCCTTCGCCGCGTCCAGCAGTTCGGCATTGACGCTGAGGTTGGCCGCTCGCTTCGCGTAGGCGGCCCGCTCTTCCTTCACGCGCATGGGCTGATCCTTTATTGATACGCATTAATCATGCGCATTATGTCCGCGCATGTCAATCAGGCAACAAAAAAGCCGCCCGGAGGCGGCCTTTGCTTGAGCGATGACAGCAGATCCCTCGGCCATGCCTCGGGATGACCTGCTGCGCAGGTCACTTCGCCAAACGTTTCGCGATCGCCGCGCCGAGGTCGCCCGGCGACTTCACCGTGGTGACGCCGGCCTTCTCCATCGCCGCGAACTTGCCCTCGGCCGTGCCCGAACCGCCCGAGGCGATCGCGCCGGCGTGGCCCATGCGCTTGCCCTTGGGCGCCGACGCGCCGGCGATGAAGCCGACGACCGGCTTGGTCACGTGTTTCGCGATGAACTCGGCCGCTTCCTCCTCGGCCGAACCGCCGATCTCGCCGACCATGATGATGCCCTCGGTCTGCGGGTCGCCCTGGAACAGCTTCAGGCAGTCGATGAAGTTCAGGCCGTTGATCGGGTCGCCGCCGATGCCGATGACCGTCGATTGGCCGAGGCCCGCGTCGGTGGTCTGTTTCACCGCCTCGTAGGTCAGCGTGCCCGAACGCGACACGATCGCGACCTTGCCCGGCATGTGGATGTGGCCGGGCATGATGCCGATCTTGCACGCGCCCGGGGTGATGATGCCCGGGCAGTTCGGGCCGACCAGCACCACGTCCGGATAACCCTTCAGCGTGTTCTTGACCCGCAGCATGTCCAGCACCGGGATGCCCTCGGTGATGCAGACGATGACCTTGATCCCGGCATCGGCCGCTTCGAGGATCGCGTCGGCCGCGAACGGCGGCGGCACGTAGATCACCGAAGCGTTCGCGCCGGTGGCCTTCACCGCTTCGGCCATGGTGTTGAACACCGGCAGGCCGAGGTGCTGGCTGCCGCCCTTGCCGGGCGTGACGCCACCGACCACTTTCGTGCCGTAGTCGAGCATCTGCTGCGCGTGGAAGGTGCCCTGCGAGCCGGTGAAGCCCTGCACCAGCACCTTGGTGTTCTTGTCGATCAAAACGCTCATGGAATTCGAGTCCTTGGGAATTGACGCCTTCCCCCGCCTGCGGGGGAAGGTTGGGATGGGGGCAACCCTTGCGTGATTCGCCCCCACCCTAGCCCTCCCCCGCATGCGGGGGAGGGAATTGAGAAAATCAGGCGACCGCAGCGACCGCCTTCCTCGCGCCGTCGTTGATGTCGTCGGCCGGGGTGATGGCGAGGCCGGAGTTCTTCAGCAGCTCCTTGCCCTCGTTCACGTTGGTGCCTTCGAGGCGGACGATGACCGGGATCTTGACCCCGACTTCCTTGACCGCGGCGATGATGCCGGCCGCGATCATGTCGCAACGGACGATGCCGCCGAAGATGTTGACGAAGATCGCCTTCACCTTGTCGCTGGAGAGGATCAGCTTGAATGCCTCGGTCACGCGTTCCTTGGTCGCGCCGCCGCCGACGTCGAGGAAGTTCGCCGGTTCGCCGCCTTCGAGCTTGATCACGTCCATCGTCGCCATCGCCAGGCCGGCGCCGTTGACCATGCAGCCGATGTTGCCGTCCATGGTGACGTAATTCAGGTCGTACTGGCTGGCGCGCACTTCGGTCTCGTCTTCCTGGCGGATGTCGCGCATCGCGGCCAGTTCCGGGTGGCGGAAGGTCGCGTTGTCGTCGGAATTGATCTTGCCGTCGAGCACGGCGAGGTTGCCGTCGGTGAGGATCGCCAGCGGGTTCAGCTCGACCAGGGCCAGGTCCTTCTCGTTGAACAGCCTGTACAGGCCCAGCATGATCTTGCTCAGCTGGCCGACCTGCTTCGCGTCCAGGCCCATGGCGAAGCCGAGGTCGCGGCATTGGTAGGGCTGCAGGCCCTGCACGAAGTTCACGTGCAGCGTCTGGATCGCTTCGGGCTTCTCGTGCGCGACCTGTTCGATGTCCATGCCGCCTTCGGCCGAGGCGATGAAGGTGACCGCCTTGCTGGAACGGTCCACCAGCACCGAGAGATAGAGCTCCTTGGCGATGTCGGTGCCTTCGCACACCAGCACCGAATCGATCGGCAGTTCGACACCGGCGGTCTGGTAGGTCGCCATCTTCGTGCCGAGCATGCCCTTGGCGTAATCGCGGACCTCGTCGAGGCTCCTGGCCAGCTTGACGCCGCCGGCCTTGCCGCGGCCGCCCGCGTGGATCTGCGCCTTGATCACCCACAGGTCGCCGGGAATGGCCTTGGCCGCGTCGACGGCCTCCTCCGGCGTGCGCGCCACGCGCCCGGCGGGAACGGCGATGCCGTAGTCGGCGAAGAGCTGCTTCGCCTGGTATTCGTGGAAGTTCATCTGTCACCCTGGGAGAGGAAACCGGCACCCGTCCGGTCTTGCCCGCGAAGGTCGCGGCGGGCATGGGCGGGAGCCCGGCATTGTCGCCGATGCGCCGGGCGCGGGCAAAACCGTCCCCGGGCGTGCCTATACTCGGAACGATTCCCACGGAGCCGCCCCCGCGTGCCCATGCGCAGTCGCGAACCGCTGCCGATCGCCGATGCGCTGCGTCGCGAGCTGTATTTCTTCAGCCTCTATCGCGTCTTCGAAGCGGCGCTGCTGGCGCTGGTGCTGTTCAGTCCGTTCGGGTTCCTGGCCGGGGACCCGCGCCTGCCGCTGCTCGCGCGCGGCGTGTCGTTCCTGTATCTGTTCGCAGCCCTGGTCCTGTTCCAATGGGCGCGGCGCAGCCAGGGCCTGCGCTGGCAGGTGCTGATCGGCACCGCCATCGATATCCTCGCCGCCACGCTCGCGACCCACGCATTGCCGGAAGCGGCCTCGGGCATCGCCCTGATGCTGCTGTTCAACATCGGCTCGGCGGCGCTGCTGCTGCCGCTGCGCTTCGGCCTCGGCGGCGCGCTGCTCGCCGGCGGCGCGCTGACCGCGGAATACCTGTGGACCCAGTTCGGCGACGGCGCGCAACCGCGTCCGTTCGCCGAGGTGCTGATGTTCTCGGTGAGCTTCCTGTCCATCGCCATGCTCACCTACATGCTCGGCCAACGGATGCGCATCAGCCACGCACTGGCCGAACGCCGCGGCGCCGAACTCGCCGACCTGGCCGCGGTCAACGAACTGATCATCCGCCGCCTGCACGCCGGCGTGCTGCTGGTCGACGGCGAGGGCAGCGTGCGCCTGGCCAACGAAGCCGCCGCCGCATTGCTGGGGGAAACCGCGGGGCGCAGCATCGGGCTACTCGCGCCGGAGATCGCGCGCCGGCTGCGCCAGTGGCGATCGGAGGGCAAGGCCTCCGACGTCCCGCTGCGGCTGGGCACCGACCAGGTCGAGGTACTGCCACGCTTCGCCGGCCTGCTCGGCAACAGCGACATCGCGCTGGTGTTCCTCGACGATGCTTCGCAGGTGTCGCGCCGCGCCGAATCGCTGACCCTGGCCACGCTCGGGCGCTTTTCCGCCAGCCTCGCGCACGAAATCCGCAATCCGCTCGCGGCGATCAACTACGCGGTGCAATTGCTGGAGGAATCGCCGCACATCCCCGCCGGCGACCGCCGCCTGCTGCAGATCGTGCACCAGCAGTGCCAGCGCACCAACGACATCGTCGAAAGCGTGCTCGGCCTCGCCCGGCGCGAGCGCGCGACGCCCGAGCAGATCGACCTGGTCGCGTTCTGCCGGCGCTTCGCCGCCGAGTTCCGCGAAACCCTGCCCGAGGGCACCGGCCACGTGTCCGCGGCCGGCTCCGATCTGCGCCTGGCGGGGATGATCGATCCGCGCCACCTGCACCAGGTGCTGACCGTGCTGGTGCAGAACGCGCTGCACCACGGCCGCCAGCCGGGACAGGCCGCCCTGGTCACCCTGCATCCGCACCGCGAGGGCGCGAACCCGGTGGTCGATGTCACCGACCGCGGCCCCGGCATCCCCGAGGGCGCGGCCGCGCAGCTGTTCCGCCCGTTCTACACCACCTCCGAGCACGGCACCGGGCTCGGCTTGTACATCGCCCGCGAACTCTGCCAGGCCAACGGCGCCCGCCTCGACTACATCGCGCGCGGCGCCGCCACCGGCAGTTGCTTCCGCATCACCCTTCCCGCGGCGAATCCGCTGCTGCACGGGTAGCAAAACGTGGCGTGTTCGCGGCGGATTGTTTAAGGTGCCGGCATGGCCGAGACCCCCCGCTCCGCGCTGATCGTCGACGACGAACGCGACATCCGTGAACTCCTCGTCCTCACCCTCGGCCGCATGGGCCTGCGCACCGAAACCGCCGCCACCGTCGCCGCCGCACGCGCGATGCTGGCCAAGGATCGCTTCGACCTGTGCCTGACCGACATGCGCCTGCCCGACGGCTCGGGCATGGAACTGGTGCAGGAACTGGCCGCGCGCCACCCGGAAACACCGGTGGCGATGATCACCGCGCACGGCAACCAGGAAGCGGCGGTGGAAGCGCTCAAGGCCGGCGCCTTCGATTTCGTCAGCAAGCCGGTGGACCTCAACGTCCTGCGCGGCCTGGTCCGCCAGGCGCTGGAACTGGGCGAACACCGCCGCAGCGAAGGCGCCAGCGCGCGTGCACGCTACGGGCTGGGACGCCTCGGCGGCGATTCCGAACCGATGCAGGCCCTGCGCCACACCATCGCCAAGGTCGCGCGCAGCCAGGCGCCGGTGCACATCACCGGCGAATCGGGCACCGGCAAGGAACTGGTCGCGCGCACCATCCACGCCGAGAGCGGCCGCGCCACCGGGCCGTTCGTGCCGGTCAACTGCGGCGCGATCCCGGCCGAACTGATGGAAAGCGAATTCTTCGGCCACAAGAAGGGCAGCTTCACCGGCGCGCACGCCGACAAGACCGGCCTGTTCCAGGCCGCCGAGGGCGGAACCCTGTTCCTCGACGAAATCGCCGAACTGCCGCTGCCGATGCAGGTGAAACTGCTGCGCGCGATCCAGGAAAAATCGGTGCGCCCGGTCGGCGCGCAGGCCGAAGTGCCGGTGGACGTGCGCCTGCTCTCGGCCACGCACAAGGACCTCGCCGCCCTGGTCGCCGATGGCCGCTTCCGCCACGACCTGTACTACCGCATCAACGTGATCGAACTGCCGGTGCCGCCGCTGCGCGAACGCGGCGGCGACCTCGACCTGCTCGCCGGCGCCACCCTCGCGCGGCTGGCGGAAACGCAGGGACGCACGCCGCCGCAACTCGAACCCGACGCGCTGGCCGCGCTGCACGCCTATCCCTTCCCCGGCAACGTGCGCGAACTCGAGAACGTGCTCGAACGCGCGATGGCCCTGTCCGACGGCGACCGCATCGGCATCGCGGACCTGCACCTGCCCAATGCCGCCGCATCGGCGCCGCGCGCGGTGACGCCGCCCGCGGCCACGCCCGCGCCGACCACCGACCCGCGCCAGTTGAATCCGTTCGACACCGCCAGCAGCCGCCTGCCCGAATTCATCGAACAGATGGAACGCGACGCGATCCAGCAGGCGCTGCAGGACAACCGCTACAACAAGACCCGCACCGCCGCCGCGCTGGGCATCACCTTCCGCGCGCTGCGCTACAAGCTGAAGAAGCTGGGAATCGATTGAAACCGCCGCCGTCCCCGGCCAGCGCCATCGCGGATGCCCTGCGTGCAGGCATCGACATCGGCCTGCTCGAAGACAACCTGCGCCTGAGCCACGAGCAGCGCGTGCTGCAGCACCAGGATGCGCTGGATCTGGCATTGGCCCTGGAACGCGCCGGACGCGCCCTGCATGAGCGACCTGCAACGCCTGCTGCAACGGCTGGATGACGCCGGCATCGAGTTCGTGCTGGTCGGCGGCTACGCCGCGATGCTGCATGGCTCGAGCCTGTTGACCCGCGACGTGGATGTCTGTGCGGCGCTGACTCCGCACAACATCGAAAAACTGCGCGAGGCATTTCGCGACCTTCACCCGCAGCACCGCCTTTCCATGCCGCGCAAGTCCTTCCTCGACGAACCTGCACCCGGAACGACGCTGAACAACCTGTACCTGAGCACGGACTGGGGCGCACTCGATCTGCTCGCCAGCATCACCGGCGTCGGGGATTACGCCCGCGTGGCCCGCGATGCGGTCGAAGTCGAATTGTTCGGCCGCCGCATTCGCGCGATCGGCCTGGACGACCTCATCGCAGCCAAGGAAGCGCTGGGTCGCGACAAGGATCTCATCGTGGCGAAGGAACTGCGCGCCATCCGCGAAAAGCTGGAAGGCGGCTGAAACGCCCTCCGTGCGTGGGTAATACTCTGTCGCTGCAGGTGGCATCCGCATCACCTGTCGCAACATCGGGGGAACGCAATGGGTGAACAGGGAATGGCGAACGGCACAAGGTCGCGCGCTGCGCTACAAGCTGAAGAAGCCGGGCATCGATTGATGCCGCCCATCGCGGCGTGTCGTCAGGGAATGCGAGCTTGGACGTGGTACGCACTCGTCGCCATCGTGCTGTTCTCCGCATGGGTGCAATGGACTGCGGTGCGCGAAACCCGCTTCTACAACCTGGGCGGGCCGGATGCCGGATCCTATTTGTCCTATGCATACAACCTGCGCGAATTCGCGACGTATTCGCGCAGCCATACCTGGACCGAAACCCGGCCGTCGCCGCCAATCCCTGATGCTGTAAGCCCGCCCGGCTATCCGCTTTTCCTTGCCGCGTTCCTGCGAGGCGGACCGGACTATGCCTTCCATCAGCGCGTGATCTCGGCGCAGGCCGGACTGGGCGTGTTGACGACGCTGCTGGCGTTTTTGCTTGCATTGCGCGTGGCCGGACCGGGGGTCGCCTGCGCGGTCGGCATTCTGGTGGCAATGACGCCGCACCTGGTGACCATCAGCACCTACTTGCTGACCGAGTCGCTGTTCACCTGCCTGTTATTGGCAGCAACGCTCGCGCTGGTGATCGCGCTGCAACAGCGCAACCGGGTATTGCCCTGGGCGCTTGCGGGATTGATGTTCGGCGCGAGTTGCCTGGTGCGGCCCACGCTGCAACTGCTGGTTCCACTCTCGCTGCTCGTGGTGATCGCGGTTCCGCGCTATCGGCCGTGGCTGAAACAGGTGGCGATTGCCGTTGCATGCGCCTGTGTCGTCCTGCTCCCGTGGTTCACCTACAAGGCCTCGCTGCGCGCAAACCCGGACCAGCCTGATTTGTTGCGCGCAACGCTCTACCACGGCTCGTTTCCCGATTTCATGTACGACGGCGATCGCGGGACGAAAGGTTTCGCCTACCGCTTCGACCCACAGGCCGCGGAGGTGATGTCCAGCTACGCCGGGCTCGGGCATGTCGTTGGCCAGCGGATGGCAGCCGATCCCCTGCGCTACCTGCGCTGGTACTTCTTCGGCAAACCCAAGGCTTTCCTGTCCTGGGACAACGCCTCGCCAGGCGCGGGCGACGCCTTCATCGAACCCGTGGTGGATTCGCCCTTCTTCCACCGCACCTCGTTCCGGCTGATGCATGCCTTCATGTATGGCTGGCACTGGCCCTTGATGCTGCTCGGCATTGCTGCGGCGCTCGCGGCATTGCGGAGGCCAGGCCTCCTCGGGGCCGGCGTCGATCCGCCATCGCTGCGATTGGTGTCGGCATTGGCCATCACCGCCATCGCCCTGCACATGATCGGTGCGCCTTATCCGCGCTACGGCATCCCGTTTTGGCCGCTGTTCTATCTGCTGGCAGCCACGGGGCTGGCCTGGGCCTTCCGCGCCCTGCGCGACAGGCTGAAGAAGCCGGGCATCGATTGAACACGTCCTCCCCGTTCACGGGAATCTCTCGTCTCCCTCCCCCGCTCACGGGGGAGGGTTGGGGTGGGGGCAAGAACACACGATGCGTTGATGCATGCCCCCATCCCGGCCTTCCCCCGCAGGCGGGGGAAGGAGCAGAAGCTGACCCGCCGAAAAGTGACGCGATGGGTCAGTTGTCGCGCATGGATTGCAGTTTCGCTTCCCGGAACGTGATCACCATCGCATTCCATCGGCCGTGTCCTGCTTGGCACGGCTCCTGCGTTCAGTACCATGCACGTGCCCTTCCGCACGGGGACCCACGGACCGGCTAGCTGGCGTGTGGGGCATGTGGATATCGAAAACCACCCTAGGGGATACACCATGAAGAAGATGCAAGGCTTTACCCTGATCGAACTGATGATCGTCGTCGCGATCATCGCGATCCTCGCCGCGATCGCCATCAGCCAGTACCAGGACTACGTGATCCGTTCGCAGGTCTCGGAAGGTTCCTCGCTGGCCGACGGCACCAAGACCGCGGTCGCCGAGTACTACAACAACTACAGCGCGTTCTCCGGCACCTCGAACGCCTCGTACGGCCTGGCCTTGCCGGCTTCGATCACCGGCAAGTACGTCGACAACGTCGATGTGTTCACCACACCCGGCAAGATCCAGGTCACGTTCAAGGGCGCGGCCCCGGCCAACACCAAGATCCAGAACAAGATCCTGATGTTCTCGCCGATCACGCACGAGGGTTCGATCGAGTGGAACTGCGGCACCACCGCCGGCACCACCGTCGACAGCAAGTACCGCCCGACCGTCTGCCGCGACTAAGCGTCCGTCAGCCAGTCGTATCGAAAGGCCGCCGCAAGGCGGCCTTTCTTTTTGCCCAGCGCACGGGATGTGATGCCGGTCACGGGTAGCCCACTCTGGCACGCGGCTTGCGTTCATGAATGCCACGGGGACTCATCCGCGACGGAACCGCGGCCAATGCCAGGGGGCAACACATGAAAACGCAGCGCGGCTTCACCTTGATCGAACTGATGATCGTCGTGGCGATCATCGCCATCCTGGCCGCCATCGCCATCAGCCAGTACCAGGACTACCTGATCCGTTCGCAGGTGTCCGAGGCGTCCTCGCTCGCCGACGGCGCCAAGACCGCGGTCGCCGAATACTGGAACAACTACAGCGCGTTCTCCGCCAGCCAGGCTTCGTACGGCCTGGCCGCGCCCACCTCGATCGTCGGCAAGTACGTGAGCAGCCTCAACGTCACCACCGCCGGCACCGGCCCCGCGCCCGCCAATGGCCAGATCACGGTCACGTTCAAGACCACGGCGCCGACCAATGCGAAAATCTACGGGCAAACCCTGACCTTCTCGCCCATCACCCACGCCGGCAGCATCGAATGGGTGTGCAATCCCTCCAGCGCGATGAGCGGCAAATACGTGCCGACCGCCTGCCGGAACTGATTCACTCGCGTGCCTCCCGGTCGCGCACCACGACCGGGCCGGCTAGGATGCCAAGGCCACGGTTCGTGGCCTTTTTGTCGCGCCCATGACGCCAGCCACGATCCGCCGCAGCGCGTTGACCGCATGGATCGGTCTCGCCGCGTTGCTGTCGCTGGCGTGGTTCGCCTACCGCCCCGGCTTGCATGGCGGGTTCCTGTTCGACGATTTCGTCAACCTCGACGCGCTCGGCGCCGGCGGGCGCATCGACGACTGGGCGGGGTTCTGGCGCTACCTCACTTCCGGCACCGCCGACCCGACCGGACGTCCGCTGGCGCTGCTGAGTTTCCTGCTGGACACCCGCGGCCCGGCCGCGGATCCATGGCCGTTGCTGCGCGGCAACGTGCTGCTGCATTTGTTGAACGGCGCGCTGCTGTTCGCGTTGCTGCGGCAGTTGGGGCGGCGGCTGGAGGAATGTCATCCTGAGGTGAAGCCGAAGGACCTGCCTTCCGAAGAATCCACGGGGAAGGGCAACAGCAGGTCCTTCGCTACGCCCAGGATGACAAAAGTGGACGCCGCCGCATTGCTCGGCGCCGGCCTGTGGACGCTGCATCCGCTGTTCGTTTCGACGGTGCTGTACATCGTCCAGCGCGAAGCGATGCTCGCGGCCACCTTCACCCTGCTCGGCCTGCTGGCCTGGGGCCACGGTCGCGCGCTCATCGCGCGTGCGCCGCGCGCGGGCGCGATCTGGATGATCGGCGGCATCGGCCTCGGCACGCTGCTGGCGATGTTGTGCAAGGCCAACGGCGCGTTGCTGCCGCTGCTGGCGTGGGTGTTGGACGCGACGGTGTATCGCGGCGATACCGATACGTCGTTGGCGAAGCGATTGCGCTGGCTGTTGCTGGCGTTGCCCGGCCTGCTGCTGTGCGCCTGGGTGCTGTCGAAACTGGCGCAGTGGTCCGCGCCGATCGAATCGCGGCCGTGGACCATCGGCCAGCGCGTGCTGACCGAACCGCGCGTGCTGCTCGATTACCTGCGCCTGCTGCTGGTGCCGCGGGTGCTGTCCAACGGCGTGTACAACGACGCTTATGCGTGGTCCACCGGCTTGCTGCATCCGGCATCGACCTTGCCGGCGCTGCTGGCGGTCATCGCACTGGTCGGCGCCGGCTTCGGACTGCGCAATCGCGCGCCTGCGCTTGCGGCGGCGCTGCTGTTCTTCTTCGCCGGCCACGTGGTCGAGTCCACGGCGATCCCGCTGGAGCTGTATTTCGAACACCGCAACTACCTGCCGGCGCTGCTGCTGGGCTGGCCGTTGGCGCGATGGATCGTGCGCTGGCGTGCATCGCCCGGATTGCGTGGCGCCATCGCCGCGGGCTTGCTGGCGATGCTGGCCGCGATCACCTGGCAGCGCGCCACGCTGTGGGCCGACCAGCCGCGCATGGCCGCACTGTGGGCGGCGACGAACCCGGGCTCCTCGCGGGCGATCGCGACGCAGGCGCTGTTCGCGATGCATGCAGGCCGTCCGGACCTTGCGATGGCGACGCTGTCGGCTCCATGGCGGCAACGACCTCACGACCTGCAACTGGCGCTCAACTACGCCAGCGCGGCGTGCATGGTGCGCGGCCCGACACTCGCCGACATCGCGGCGATCACCGCGGCGCTGCAAGGCGCGACCGAAGGCGACCAGCTGGTGTATCGCTGGCTCGGCAATGCGCTGGAACTCGCGAACGCCGGCGGTTGCCCCGGCGTCGGTGTCGATACCGTGGAACGCTGGACCCGCGCCGCGCTCGCCAATCCACGCCTGGCCGCGATGCCCGGGCGCAGGCAGGACCTGCATTCGGTGCTGGGTCGCATCGCGCTGGCGCGCGGCGATGCGGATGCGGCCTTGCGCGAATTCCGCAGCGCGCTCGACGCCTGGCCGACGCCCGACGCGGCGGCGCAACAGTCCGCCTTGCTCGCATCGAGCGGACACCCGGCGCAGGGGCTGGCCCTGCTCGACCATTACCAATCGATCGCGCCACTGCGCAAGCGCGCCCGCGGATGGAACATGCAGCACCTGCACCAGTGGGTGCTCGAACGCCAGGGCTACTGGCCGCACGAGTTCGCCGAACTGCGGCGCGAGATGCGCGAGGATCTCGCGGCGCAGGCGCGCGTGCAATGAAGAATCCGCCTTCGCCGACCCTTCGTGCCCCCATCCCGGCCTTCCCCCGCACGCGGGGGAAGGGGCAGGGCCACAAGCGGGGGAAGGAACTGCATGACTCCCTCCCCCGTTCACGGGGAGGGTTGGGGTGGGGGCACATCCCGGTTCGGGATGACGGCATCATGATCCTTCTCGACACCGCAGGATCCGCAGGGAGCACGCAT
>Ga0209023_10005833_pt1 | contig 13263 bp, 11 predicted proteins | sample LakOneMetagenome_FD_187468 | JGI IMG/M metagenome (GOLD analysis project Ga0209023, IMG submission 187468) | Freshwater and sediment microbial communities from Lake Erie, Canada (SPAdes) (version 2) | ecosystem: Environmental > Aquatic > Freshwater > Lentic | place: Lake Erie, Canada... | reverse complement strand
AGTATGATTAGGAATTCCTTTACTTTCAACATAAAAATAATTGTTATCCCAAGAAGTAGCAACATTTGGAATAAAAGGTTGGAACGCTGCATTAACAAAATAAGGATCGGTTGTTGAAACAATTTTTTTTGCAAAACTATATAATATCATCAGCAGTCCAACTCCAAGAATTGGAGACAAATATTTAGATTTTGTTTTATTTCCATATTTATAATACCAAAATGTAAAGGCTAATAACACCAACATAATACCAGAAATTTTTTCATTAAAATGTGTATTTTCCTTTGTAATGGTAGTGTTGTTGATCTCTTCAACAGACTCTTGCTTATGTAAAACATAAGATTGATCTTCTTTGGATAGGGAAGTTACTGGATAACTTGTAATGTTGTTTTGGGCATCTTCAATATATACTTTTCCATTTTTCATCATCGAAAATGATCCGTCAATATATAGGTGGTTTTTTTGAATGTTCCAATGTCTTAAAACTTGATTTTGATAATTGATTGTATGTGAAAACATACTCAAACTCAATATAAAGGCTATTAATGTGATGACTTTTTTCATATTACTTGAAATTATTAATTATCGTTTTAAAATTACTTTTCCAGATTTTTCATCTCCATTTTCGCCTTGAATTTTAAAAATGTAAGTCCCATTAGAAATTTCTGTTCCTGAATTATCTGTCCCATCCCAGTTGACTTGAAATTTACCTTCGTTGATGAAAATATTTTGCACTAAATTTTTGACTATTTGTCCCAACTCATTGTATATGATGATATTTATTTTTTCTGCAGATTTTAAAGAGAATTCTATTTTTGTTTCTTTAGAAAATGGATTTGGGTATACCATTTCATCGACGTAGTTAGAATTCCAAATTACAGGAGAACTATTGCTCAAAGTGTAACAGTTATTTAAACCGATAGTATACGTAGCAGCTATATCTTTATTATGACGTGTAGCGTTTTCACTTGCAGGAAGGTATGCTCTTACATAATCAACTTGTATTTGTGTGCCACTAACGGTTACTCTTAAATGACCAGAATTGGCAACAATCTGCCCAGCAAGATACCCATAAGTAGCCGCTTGTGAAGGGTAATTGAAATTAGGTAAACTTGGCTGAGGTGTCTCTTGATACACTAAACAATCTTTGTCTTGTTTATCAAAAAAATGATCATGTCCGTGGAAGAATATGGTAACATGATTATCGGTTAATAAATCTTTTATCGGTTTATACCATCCTGGTCTATTGGTAGCAAAACCTGTTGTAACTCCATCAGCATTCATTCCTCCCCATTCATATTTATCAGCATATTCTATACCACCACGGCCTTCGGCATCTCCACCGATTATTTGATGGGCAAAAATAAATTTGAATTTAGCATTACTATTTTCTAATGTAGTTCTCAGCCAATTGTATTGTGTTGTTCCAAGTGACCAATTCCATCCTGTAGTTGCAGTTGGCTTTGGATTGGTATACCAATATGGGTCAATAACAATGAATAAAGCATCACCCCATGTCCAAGAATAATAAGCTTTTCGTTGTCCAGAAGTATTGTTAGGTCCTACATAATTTTGATTGGTTATATCTCCCGAGAAAAATCCATCTGGTCCAGGATTCATAAAATATTTTTGTCTTTCTTGAGTTCCCCAAACGGCAATATTATCAGAAGTTCCATTTAGGTTCCATCCTGCTTCGCCTTCGTGATTCCCTAAAGCAATAAATAATGGTACGGAATGGCATATATTTTCATAATAAGAGCGAAGTAAGTTGCATCGATAAGGAATAGTGTCATGAGGAACAGTATTCGTAGTTGTATTTTTTAATTTATCAGTCATTAAAAAATCACCTAAATCAATCATAAAATCAGGATTGTCTTCCAATTGATTTTGCAAGCATCTTTGATACAAAGCAGGGTCTGAAGAAGAATCAAGGTGAGGATCGGCCTGCACTACAAAACTAAATACACTATTGAGTAGTCTTTGCGTATGAAAGGAATGTTCAGGACGTGTTAAAAAGTTTGTATCTCCCGGATTTCTATAAATAACTCGATAATAATATTTGGTATCGGGTTGTAGACCATTAATAGTTACTTCTGCGGGTTCATTAGCGGCAAATGTTTGCCAACTGGATAGCATTGGATAAGTACCACTTATGGTGCCATATTGCACAGCTATTTCTGCTGGAGTTAAAAAAAACATTTTTATAGAAATTCCGGTATCTCTTGGTTTACCTAAAATTTCAGGTCTGCTTATGGTTTGTGAATTTAGATTGTAATTTACTAAAATTAGAAATAGTGCAGTATATACGTAATTTTTCATTCTTTAGTGCTTAATAATTATTTTTTTAGTTAAATCTTTAATTCCATCAATTTGTAAAAAATAGATTCCATTAGGAATTATTTCGGTATTTAATTCGTTAGTATTAAATGTTACTATGGTTTGTCCGAGAATATTGGTAAGCTGATAATGATGATTTGTTGAATTATCCTCAAACGAAATATAAAGTTTATCATTTGATGGAATAGGATAAACCAATATTTTAGCATTTGGATTAGCGACTTCATTGTTATTCAAAGCACAAGATCCAACTGTATAGGAATATCCTATTTCTCCGTTGGTATGACCAGTAGCTCCAGTTGTTCCGGGTATATATGACTTAACATAACTTACCGTTACACAATTATTAGAGACCTCTACTTTTACATGACCTGTTCCGTCTAACGTTACATCGGTGTATGCTGAAGCGTTTGCACTATAGCCAAAAGTATAGGTAGCATCGCTTGGCATAGGTACTTCTTGATACACTACACCATTGAGTTGTTCTTTTGCAAATAAATGATCGTGACCTTGAAAGAAGATATCTACCCCTGTATCTACAAATACTTGATGAATTGGTTTTCCCCAGCCTGGTCTATATTGATCAAATTTATATTGATTGCCTTGCATCCCTCCCCATTCATTACCAGTAGCAGTAGCAATTCCACCTCTCCCTTGTCCGCGAGTATGATGTGCAAAAACAAACTTATGGGTTGCGGTACTATTTTCTAGCAAATTCCTCATCCATTGATATTGTGTGTACCCAAGCGTCCATTCCCAATTTAGAGGTTTAGAACCATCTACTGGATTAGTTCCTGGATAAATTTCTGTTCGATATACATCCAACACCACAAATAACGCATCTCCCCAAGTCCAAGCATAATAGTTTTCTGGTAAATCCATTCCGAAACCTTCAACATTAGTATTCCCACTATAAAAACTATTAGGAAACGGATTAGGATAATAATATTTCCTCCATTGTGTTCCCCATACTCCAATTCCATTAGGAGCAGCAGGCAAATTATTAGTTGCTGTTGTATAAATCCCATTCACATTTAGATAATAATCATTTTCGGCATCATGATTTCCCAAGCAGATATAGAAAGGAACAGAATTACATATTTGACCTAAATATTGTCTGTAGTTTTTATGTAAAACATCCATATCAGCACTAGTGGTGGTGGTTGGTGTATGGTCATCTCCAAAAATATCTCCTAATGAAAGCATAAAATCTGGGTTTTCCGCTGCTTCATTGGCTAGTGTTACTTGATATATAACTGCATCTGAATAACCACTATATAAATGTTCATCTGCTTCTACTGTAAATGTATAGGAACTTCCTGGAGGGCGTTGTGTGTGAAATTTATATTCAGTAGTTGGTGTATAATTTGAAGCTGTCACAGCTTTATACTGCATTCTGTAATAGTATTGTGTGTTTGGGTTTAATCCTGTTAAATCTATTTCATCAGGTACATCAGCAGTATTATTGTATATTATAGTAGTGTTTGGATAACTCCCACTTTGTGTCCCATATTCCAGATAATAAGTAACATTTTGGTTGAATAAAATACTTGCCGTTATGGTATTATCTGTTGGTCTTCCTAATATAATTGATTTTTCTTGTGCATTATTTTTATATGCTAAAAATAAGAACACTAAAAAAATAATATTATTTTTAAATGGTATCATTTTCGATGTCTATTTTTTATCTTCTTGTTGGTTGATTGTCAGGTCTAAAATAATCTCGAATTTCTTTTACTAAATCTTGAAATTTATTTAGCTGTTCTTCATTGCAAACAGCTTTTAGTTTTTTTGCTTGTTCAAAATGTAATAATTCAATTTGATATTCGTTTTGAGAAACTTTTTTTGCTAACTGAATAATTTTAGTTTCATTAGAATTTTTATTGAACATTTCTTGGTTCATGGCATCTTTATCTTCACGAATAATTTCTTTTAAAGCCGCCTGTTTTTCAAAATTTTGCTTTCTAATCTCATCAAATTGTAACACTTGATTGTTAGTTAGATTTAGTTCTTTTTTTAGAATTAAAGAAACGGCTTTGTACTCTTCATTTTTAGGAAAAAGTAAAGGTTCGTGTCTTGGTTTCATTTCCTTGAAAATAAAAAAACCAAGCAATATAATATTGAGAACAACTAAAAGGATAATTGTTCTGACAAATATTTTTTGTTTTGCAAAAATATCCATTGGCTAATTGTTTGAAGTTATCAATAGTTCGTTGGCAATAGTTCTATATTTAGTGCCTTTATCCTGTGATTTTGTATTTTCAGCTTTTAATGAATTTAAAATAAATCCAGCATTCATTATTATTAAAGCAACTATAATTAAATTGTATTTTGAAACATAATTTGATTTAGAAAGCCTAGAACTATCCAATTTATTTTGAAAATTTACTTCCCAATTTTCTGATGGGTTAATAGCTTTTATAGAATCAAATTCTTGGATTATTTTATTTAAATCTTCTGTTTTCATATAATAAGATATTTTATATAGACGTTTCTTTTTTTTAATTCTGGCATTTTTTAATCATTTTTTTTAATCAAACTTAAATCTGAAGTAACTTTCTTTTTGGCCCTATAAATCAAGCTTTCTACAGCAATGGTTGTGGTTTTCATAATTTCTGAAATTTCTTGATTGGTAAAACCATCAATTTTACTTAATGTAAAAGCAATTCGTTGATTATCTGGTAATTGATTTAGAATTTTGTTGATTATTAAAAATGAATCCGAAGTTTCTAAATCAGCATCAGGTTGTTTTCCTCCAGCTATCCAATTGGTAACTTCATCAATATGAAGTATTTTTCCAATAGAAGAAATTCGTTTTTTTCGGTTGCGTTTTTTTATTGCGTCTAGACTTTTGGTTACAGCTATTCTATAAATCCAGGTTGAAATTTTAGAATCACCTCGAAAGGAATGAATAGATTGGTATACTTCTACAAAAACATCTTGTGATACATCTTCTGCATCTTCTTTATCTAATAAAAAACGATAACAAGTATTAATAACATTGTTTTTATACAAGGCTACTAATTCATTAAATGCTGTTCTATCGTTCGCTTTTAGTTTTTCTATCAACTTATGATGTCTTATCTTTTTTATAAGACGATTATTTATTTATAAACTGGCGAAAAGATAAAAAAATAAGAATTATTATTCTATTTTAATTCGTAATTTTGCATCACATTTTATAAAACACACTAAAAAAATATAGCATGAGTTCATTTGACGTAGTCATCATAGGTTCAGGACCAGGCGGATATGTTTCGGCAATTCGTTGTGCCCAATTAGGTTTCAAAACTGCAATTATCGAAAAATATTCTACCCTTGGTGGTACTTGTCTTAATGTAGGATGTATTCCTTCTAAAGCGTTATTGGCATCTTCACATCATTATGAAGAATTACAACATTTTGCTGATCACGGAATTGAAGTTTCGGGAGAAGTTAAAGTGAATTTGGAGAAAATGATTGCTCGTAAACAAGCGGTTGTTGACCAAACTAGTGGTGGCGTTAAGTTTTTAATGGATAAAAATAAAGTTACGGTTTTTGAAGGATTAGGTTCTTTTGTTGATGCTACTCATGTGGCTGTGGCCAAAGCAGATGGAACTTCGGAAACCATTGAAGCCAAAAATATCATTATTGCTACAGGTTCTAAACCGTCTAATTTACCTTTTATAAAATTGGATAAAGAGCGCATCATTACTTCCACAGAAGCCTTGAAATTGCCAGAAGTACCTAAACATTTAGTGATTATTGGTGGTGGTGTTATTGGTATCGAATTGGGACAAGTGTATTTAAGATTAGGCGCTGAGGTTTCTGTAGTTGAATATTTAGATCGAATTATTCCCGGAATGGATGCAGGTCTTTCTAAAGAATTGACTAAAGTGTTGAAGAAACAAGGTATGAAATTTTATACGTCTCACAAAGTACAATCGGTTGACCGTAAAGGAAAGTCAGTTACTGTTAAAGCCGAAAATGCTAAAGGAGAAATTATTACTTTAGAAGGTGATTATGCTTTGGTTGCTGTTGGTCGTCGTCCCTATACAGACGGATTGAATGCTGATAAAGCAGGAGTGAAGCTAACCGAAAGAGGTATGGTTGAAGTGAATGATCATTTGCAAACTAATGTTTCGAATATCTATGCCATTGGCGATGTTGTTCGCGGTGCTATGTTAGCGCACAAAGCGGAAGAAGAAGGTGTAATGGTTGCTGAAATATTAGCAGGTCAAAAACCACATATTGATTATAACTTGATTCCAGGTGTGGTATATACTTGGCCAGAAGTAGCTGCTGTGGGTAAAACAGAGGAGCAATTGAAAGCGGATGGTGTTGCTTATAAAGCAGGAAGTTTTCCGTTTAAAGCTTTAGGAAGAGCTCGTGCAGGTGGTGATTTGGATGGATTTGTAAAAATCTTAGCCGATGCAAAAACCGATGAGGTTCTTGGGGTTCACATGATTGGTGCTCGTTGTGCCGATTTAATTGCTGAAGCGGTTACTGCAATGGAATTTAGAGCATCTGCCGAAGATATTTCTAGAATGAGTCATGCACATCCAACTTTTGCGGAAGCCATTAAAGAAGCGGCTTTGGCTGCCACTGAAAATAGAGCCTTGCACGTTTAAGTTAAAATTAGTTTCTTACATAACTAAACCTGACAGGATTTTGAATTCTGTTAGGTTTTTTTTTAACTACGCTGTAAATAATCCTTTATAGCTATCCCATTTGGCATAAATTAAAAATAAATTCCCCACAAATAAAGCAGTCGCTATTGCAATTCCTTTTGCCTCAGGCATTAAGATAACATTTATTAATAAAATGTTCAACGTAATTGGAATTAAAATTACAGCCCCAATTTTCATGAACTTTCCACTAATAATAGTTAATCCTGCAATAAGTTCCACAGACTTAGCTAATGGTAAAATATACTTGGAAGCCATAAAACCATCCATTACTGTTTTCATATCTCCAACAGGTGCTGGTTGATCCCCAAATTTAAAGAAATACGCTAGGGATGCAAATAACATAAGTCCACCCACAAGTAGTCTAACAATAAGTGTTGCAATTTTCATAATTTAAAGTTTAATTGGTTTGTATAACAAAGATAAGAGGTATTTAAAAAAGAAAAACCACTGCTAATGAGTGGTTTATCAACAAAGTTTTCAAGGTTTATTTTTTTATAAATTTTTTGTATCCTAGGTATCCCATACTCCCAATCAAAGCAAATGGCCATAATACCACTAGAAACGAAATGATGTTTTCTAGCATAAACCAGCCTGTTTTTATACTGTCCCACACTTGTAAACCAATATGCGGTCGATAGGCATTAACGCTTTTTTCATTTACCACCATTTCTTGTTTGATAGTTTGATCTTGATAAACCAATAGGGTTAAGGTGCTAAAGTTTACTTGATCTTTCAATGATAAATTTTCTAGTGTTTTAGAATCATTAGCTTCTTTTTTAGCGTCTAGGTTTTCTTCGGCATCTATTATTTGATTAAGTTTTTTGCCTTTGGTATCAATTCCGTTAGCGATTCTTTTTTCGGTGGTTGCACTTCTGTGTTGTGCCATTTTATTAGATAACATTTGTAAAGTTACATCATCTGCCTTAATCAGACGATAATGTAAAAAACCAATTTGCTTGGCTATTGTTTTGATAACCGTATCCAATTGGGTGTTGGGCACTCGAATGGTCATGTTGTTTTCAACGGTATATTTTGTAGTAACCAAAGTACTGTCGGGACTAATTTTAGTTTTGTCTTCATCGTTAATGGTGCTTTGTAGGTTGGTGTAAGTTACAAAACCACCAAACTTACTAGTGGCATCTTCAATAGCATTGGTTGATTTGTAAACATTTTTGACTTTAAATTTGATGTCGGCAGTTCTCACAAATTTACGAGTACTGTTCTTGGGTTGTGCTGCCGCTGATGATGAGATCACACTGGTGCTGTCGGCGCTCATTTCGCTAGTGTCTGCCACAGCGATTGCGTTTTCTTTTTCTACTTGCTTGCAGGAAAATGCGATGCCAACTAGTAGCAAAGCAAATGCGAATTTGGTGTTTCTGTTCATGAAAATTCATTTTAAGTTATTATTGATGTAATTGTTATTAACTAAAAGATTATAAGTAGTTTTATTATCAATATTTAAAATGAATTTAAAGTGAGTATTGGTTTTGATTGGTTAAACTAAAAACCGTGCCAAAAAATTAAAAACTTAAGTTTAGCTTAAAATAAATTTGTTGTAATTTTGAGCAAATTAATTTTGTCCATTGAGAACCACTGTAACTAAAACTATTGCCAATCCATCCGAATTTAAAAAACAACTTTTGTTGTGGTCCAATCCGTTTAGAGAAGTAGTTTTTTTGGATTCAAATGAGTACCATCAACACTATTTTAGTTATGATTGCATCGCAGCCGTTGATGCGTTTACGTCTCTTAAAACCGACTACGAAAAAGCTTTTGAAGATTTATACCAATACCAAAGTCAAACCAAAGACTGGTTGTTTGGTTATTTGTCATACGATTTAAAAAATGATACCGAAAAGCTACAATCCCATAACTTTGACGGTTTAGAATTTCCAGATTTATTTTTTTTTCAACCCAAGAAGCTTTTTTTGCTAAAAGGAAACCAACTTGAAATTCAGTATTTACACTTGTGCGATGATGAAATGGAAGATGATTTTAATGAAATTATCACCATAACAACTCTTGAAGACTTTGTGACTTTGCCTGAAATTGATATACAGCAACGTATTTCAAAAGATGATTACTTGTCTAAAGTTGAGGTAATGCTTGAGCATATCCATCATGGCACTATATATGAAGCCAATTTTTGTTTGGAATTCTTTGCCCAAAACGCACTAATTGAACCTTTAGAAGTCTATCAAAAATTGAATGCTATTTCAGAGCCACCATTTGCGGTGTATTTTAAAAATAACCATCAGTATTTGTTATCGGCTTCACCAGAACGCTTTTTGAAAAAAGAAGATACCAAAATAATTTCTCAACCCATAAAAGGCACGGCCAAACGACATTTGGATACTGTTTTAGATGAACAATCCAAAGACGAACTTGCTGCTAACCCTAAAGAGCGTTCTGAAAACATTATGATTGTTGATTTGGTTCGCAACGACTTATCGCATACAGCGACAAAAGGATCGGTTGCAGTTGAAGAACTTTGTGGTATTTATTCCTTCAAGCAAGTGCATCAAATGATTTCAACTGTGGTCTCTACGGTAGATCATACTACTTCACCGATAGAAATTTTGAGAACTACTTTTCCTATGGGAAGCATGACTGGAGCACCAAAGATTTCCGCAATGACTATTATTGAAAATCTTGAAGAAACCAAACGTGGATTATATAGTGGAGCCGTGGGATATTTTACTCCGAATGGTGATTTCGATTTTAATGTTGTGATACGAAGTATATTGTATAATGCTAAAAATAAATACGTTTCATTCTCTGTCGGAAGTGCCATTACTTCGTTATCTGAACCTGAAAAAGAATATGAAGAATGCTTGTTGAAAGCCAAAGCTATGTTTGCTGTTTTGAGTTAATTATATTTCTTACTTTTGAAAGATGCTACAAAAATTACAAAACCACTTAGTTACGAATTTTCCTTTTTTATTAGGAAAACGCTTGTTTGTGGCGGTTAGTGGTGGTATTGACAGTATGGTTTTATTGGATTTGTTTTATAAAATGAATTATGATATTGCTGTTTTGCATTGTAATTTTTCTTTAAGAAATTCTGAAAGTGATGGCGATGAGGATTTTGTGAAAGCGTTTTGCAAGGAAAAGCAAATTCCGATTCATATTGAAAAGTTTGATACGAAACAATTTGCCGAAGATTATAAAGTCTCCATTCAAATTGCTGCACGAAAGTTGCGTTATGGCTGGTTTTATGAGCAATTAGCGCAATATAAATTTGATTTCATATTAACAGGTCATCATCTCGACGATAACTTAGAAACCTTTTTAATCAATCTTTCTCGCGGTACAGGTTTGGATGGATTGACTGGAATTCCGGTGCAAAACGATCAAATTGTTCGTCCGTTATTGCCTTTTTCTCGAGAAGATATTGAAAAGTATGCTAAAGAAAATGACGTGTCATGGCGCGAAGATTCTAGCAATGGTTCCGATAAATATTTACGCAATAAGATTCGTCATCAAATTGTTCCTGTTTTAAAAGAAATCAATCCAACTTTTTTGGATTCTTTTCAAAAAACACAAAATTATTTAAAGGAAGCACAATCGATTGTAAATGATGGAGAATACGTTATTTATCGAGAAGTTGTTACAGAAAAAGAAGACGGAACTGTTTGGTTTGATTTGAAAAAACTACTTCAATTGCCAAATTACGGCGCCTATTTGTACCAATGGCTCAAAGATTTCGGATTCACTGCTTGGAACGATATTTATGCTTTAGCACAAGCACAATCGGGTAAACAGGTATTTTCAGAACACTATATTTTATTGAAGGATAGGGATTTTTTAATCCTTTTTGCTCATGAAGAAAAAACAGAATCGGAAGTATATTTGATAGAAAAGGGACATAAAGACGTTAAAGTTCCCTTAAATATCGCGTTTTGTAATGTAAGTGACATTTCGGTTACCGATGCAAATACTATCTTTGTTGATGAAGATGTGTTGCAATTCCCGTTAACAATTCGCAAATGGAACGAAGGCGATTATTTTTATCCATCGGGAATGCAGGGCAAAAAGAAATTGAGTAAGTATTTTAAAGATGAAAAAATGTCTTTAATTGATAAATCAAGTCAATGGATTTTATGCTCTGAAAATCAAATTGTTTGGGTAATTGGTAAACGACAAGACGAACGATTTAAAATAACAAAAAAAACAACAAATAAACTACAAATACAACTGCAGTAATGAGGAAAATAGTTTTTATACTTTTAGCTTTTTTAGCTTTTGCAACTGGAAATTCTCAGGTTAAACATCCGGTAAAATGGACTTCTAAGCTTGAGAAAGTTTCGGATACCGAATTCAACTTAGTTATGAATGCCACAATTGAAGAAGGTTGGCACATGTATTCTCAATTTACTCCAGCCGATGGTCCGTTGGGTATTACTCTTACATTTAAAAATCAAAAAGGCAATTTCGAATTGATTGGTAAAGCAAAAGAAACTCCCTATAAAAAAGAGTTTAATAAAGATTTTGGAGTAGATGAATATTACTTCGAAAACAAAGCTACTTTGATTCAAAAGGTTAAAATTATTAATCCTAAGAATTCTAAAATTGTGGTCAATGTTGACTTTCAAGCGTGTCAAAATGTATGTGTAAATGATAATGTTGACTTGAGTTTTGTGTTGCCAGTTGTAGCTAAAATATCTGAGAATCCTGCTGTAAATTCTATTGATACCACTCAAAAAAGCGTAACAAAAGTAGATTCTTCTGCTTCAGAAGTTAAAAAAGCAACAACTTCTCCATCTGCTTCCAAACCTAAAAAAGAAGAGAAAAAAGGGTTGTGGAAAATTTTCTTTTTAGCATTTTTAGGTGGCTTCGCTGCATTATTAACTCCATGTGTGTTTCCAATGATACCCATGACGGTGAGCTTTTTTACCAAACAAAGTAAAACGCCAGCGCAAGGAAAACGAAATGCCATTATTTACGGAATTTCAATTATTGCTATTTATGTTGTTTTGGGATTAGCCGTTACGGCTATTTTTGGTGCCGATGCTTTAAATGCGCTTTCTACTAATGTTTGGTTTAATGTAATATTCTTTGTTTTGCTGGTAGTTTTCGCGACTTCATTTTTAGGAGCATTCGAAATTATGTTGCCAAATTCATGGGCCAATAAAGTCGATCGACAAGCAGATAGAGGCGGAATTGTTGGTATATTGTTTATGGCTTTAGCCTTAGCTATTGTATCTTTTTCATGTACTGGACCTATCGTTGGAACATTATTAGTTCAAGCGGCTTCTAGTGGAGGTATCGCTCCTGTGGTTGGGATGTTAGGATTTTCATCGGCTTTGGCGTTACCTTTTATGTTGTTTGCGATGTTTCCAGGTTGGATGCATTCATTACCTAAATCGGGTGGATGGTTGAATACTGTTAAAGTTTCGTTAGGATTTTTAGAATTGGCTTTAGCGTTCAAATTTTTATCCAATGCCGATTTAGTATTGCAGTTGCATTATTTTGAAAGAGAAACATTTTTAGCCATTTGGATAGCTATTTTTGGTACTTGGGGAATCTACTTACTGGGAAAAATTACGCTTCCTCACGATTCGCCTTTAACCCATATTTCAGTAGGTCGATTGATGTTGGCATTGTTAGTTTTATCTTTTACATTTTATATGATTCCCGGACTTTGGGGCGCTCCTTTAAAATTAATTAGTGCTTTTCCACCGTCTGAAGAATATAGTGAAAGTCCGAATGGCGTTGGTGGTTCATCTGGATTTATATCGAATGAAAAATTACCTGATGGGGCAGAACGAAACAAACACGGATTACTTTTTTTTACAGATTATGACAAAGGATTAGCGTATGCTAAAGAAGTTAAAAAACCTGTACTATTGGATTTTACAGGACATGCTTGTGTGAATTGTAGAAAGATGGAAAATAATGTATGGACTGATGTTAATGTTTCAAAAATTCTGAAAAACGACGTAGTTATTATTTCATTGTATGCTGATGATAAAAGAGATTTACCCAAAAACGAACAGGTTATCTCAAAATCGACAGGTTCTGAAATTATTACGATTGGGGATAAGTGGACAGACTTTATGATTACTAAATACAAAACCAATACACAACCATTATATGTTTTGGTTGATGCCGATGGAACGAATTTAAATACCGAAACACCAACTACTAGTTATGATCCTGATGCAAAATTATATGAAAATTGGCTGAAAGAAGGTTTGGCAAATTTTAAAAAATAACATAACTTATTATATTTAAAAAAGTCTGTTAGTACAAC
>Ga0209023_10005832_pt1 | contig 13263 bp, 18 predicted proteins | sample LakOneMetagenome_FD_187468 | JGI IMG/M metagenome (GOLD analysis project Ga0209023, IMG submission 187468) | Freshwater and sediment microbial communities from Lake Erie, Canada (SPAdes) (version 2) | ecosystem: Environmental > Aquatic > Freshwater > Lentic | place: Lake Erie, Canada... | reverse complement strand
CATCGCCTGGATGCTGCTGGCCGTTGGCGGCGCCGGCGCGCTCGCAAGCCCACTCATGCCACACGACAAACCCAGCGTTCAGGACATCTGCCTGGTGCTCGGGTTTGCCGTTCTTATCGTCCGCACACGCGTCAAGGAGGGATGACATGCATCTGTCTGAAATCACCAAAGCCATCAATGCCGCGTACGAACTGCTACCCGGCCGCATGGACAGCAAGGAGGCACGCGTACTGCTGCTGGCCATCGGCCTGCAGGAAAGCCGCTTCGAGCACCGCCGCCAGTTGGGCAACGGGCCCGCACGCGGGTTCTGGCAGTTTGAACTTGGCACGCGCGAGAGCAAGGGCGGTGTATGGGGCGTGTTTCTGCACCCCGCCTCTGCGGGCTACCTGCAGCAGCTCTGCGTAGCCCGGGGAGTCACGCACTGGCCGCTGGATATCTGGCGCGCCATCGAGCATGACGACGTGCTGGCGGCCGGCCTGGCCAGGCTGCTCATCTTCACGGATGCGCACGAGCTGCCGGCGGTGGACGACGTCGACGGCGCCTGGCAGCTGTACCGGTATCGCTGCTGGCGGCCCGGCAAGCCACATCCGCAGACGTGGCCCGCCTATCACGCGCAGGCGCGTGCATTTGTGCTGGGGGTCGCATGATCCCGCGCCCGTTTCCTGTCCGCGTCACCTACTTGACCGAGCTGCTGCTGTCTCCAGTCGGCAACGGCGACGAATGGGTGCACCGCGGCGAGTTCATCGCCCGCATCGAAACGGTGGACGGCGAAGACTCCGTGACTATCACCATCCCCGTGGGCACGGCCACCGACCTTGGCAGCATCCCCAAGCTACCCGTGGTGTTCTTGGCCTTCGAGGGCAAGGCCCGGCGCGCGGCTGCGCTGCACGACCGCCTCTATGAACTGCAGATGCCCCGCGACTGGGCGGACATGGTGTTCTTTGCCGCGCTCGAACACGAGGTCAACGACGTGGAGCAATACCTGATGTGGGCCGCCGTGCGCTTGGGCGGCGCGGCCTATTACGCAGACCCGATTCCCCAACCAGCCCATGCGGCAGAAAGAGAAGCACCATGAAGAAATCCATCCTGGCCCTGGCCATCGCGGCCGCCCTGTCCGGCTGCTCCAGCTTTAAGGTGGGCGCGGGCTGCTATGTGCCGTACGGAGTAACCGGGCAGTGCTCGGCGACGACCGTGGAGCCGCACTTGCCTGCTACTTTTCCCGAGGCGCCCAAGGCTGACGAGAAAAGTTAATTTTTAGTTTGGAATGCAGGGTGCCCATGCAATACTGTGAATTGAACCCCGCCCAGAATTGATCTGGGCAAAGGGGTTTTGATTCATGGCCGGACGTCATGCACATCGGTCATGAGGCTCTTCGTGTATGTATTTTCTACTTATCAAACCATGCTTAAAGCAATAATCCTGGCCACCCTAGCAATGCTCTCCAGTTTTGCAATGGCAGACGGCCGTTGGTACATGGTGACTGCCCAATGCAAAGCGCCAAATGAAAGTGTGGTCGAGTTCATCGCTATTACTGAAGGTGATGGCACAGAGCGATCAAAAGACAACGCTCGGTTTGGGTTCTCTAGCGCAATGGAAGCGGGGCACACAAGCAAGGAATGTATTGAGCCGAAAATTGAAACCCGAAATAGCGCCGCCTATTTCGTTGGGAACTCCCGTGCTGAGGCGGAAGGCTTTCTAGCCAAGGAGCTCGCAAGGTATTCGTCAGGCCCTGCCATCGTCATGGACTTCGACGCCATCAAAAAGAATCAGGTGGTAACTGAGCAGCGTCGTATTGACGGGGTCAAGCAAGCGCTCCAAATGCAGGAAGATGCAAAGAAGGCTGCGGCTGAGGCAGGCTCTGCCAAGGGCGCTGCTGCTAAGAAAAAGCTCGAGGCCTATTGCAAGGCCGAAGGTACGGCTAAGGGGGATTGCAGCTGCCCGCAACCGAAGGGTGCTAAAGCCTGCACGAAATGATTCAGATTCGAAAATCTGCTTGATAGGGCGGCAGGGGATTTCGCCCGCGTGAATTTTGCCGCAACGTGGGCGATTCGAAGGAGCCGCCCGCCCCGTCATGCCCACCGAAGCCCTGCGCCCGGGCGCCACCGTGTACCAGTACGTGCAGGCGTCCACGGCCGAGATCGAGCGCCGCGAGGGCTACGAGGTGCAGCTGGTGGCCGCCCTGGCTATCTGCACGCGGCCCGTCGAGCCAGTGCCCGCGAAGGAGCCATTGGGGCTGCGGGCGGCCTGGCCGAAGTAGGGCGGCCAGAGCGTCAGGCCTTCACGGCCGCTTGACGACGTGTCCGGAGCTGCACGCAAGATTCATAGGCGTCCGCGACGTCCGACAGGTGCATCTGCATCGGAAGTTCATTGCCGGGTACGAACACCTTGAACCAGGTACTTTCCTGGTCGACCTCGATGAAAGCGAACGCAGTGATGGGCGCGGCCTCAAAGGCATCATCGGGCACCATCTGAACCATCTGCGGATAGCCAGGCTTCACGCTCTTGATGCGCGCGAGATTCTGCGTGTCCCGGGTGTCGAACACGTAGGCCGCCTGGGGCGCGACAGCCTGCCGTCGCGCCAACTCGTTGAGCCGCGTCTGCCAGCCCGGGCCGGAGGCCTTCAGCGCCACCAGCACGTCCGGGTCAAACCGGATGTTCGTGGCCACCTTGGGGTTCTCCTTCACGGAGCCCTTGGGGCGTCCGCCCTTGGCGCGCGCGGCAATGCTCTCGGGCGTGTGCACGGCGCCGACTTTGCCCGCTTTCAGTTCGGCCAGGGACTCGCGCAGGCCGGGGATGGCCTGGCCTGCATCGGCCTCGATGGCCTGGGCCACCGCGTCGGCGTCCAGACCTTGCAGGTCTTTCAGGGACTTGATCATCTCTTGATCTCCTTCGGAAGAATGTTGGCCTTCTCGGCCTTCGTGTACACGGCCACCAGCAGCACGATTTCCTCGGCGGCGACGTTGAAGTACACCACGCGAGCGCCACCGCGCTTGCCCTTGCCTGCCACCGTCCAGCGCACCTTGCGGGCGCCCTGTGCGCCGGGGATCACGTCGCCCGCTTCGGGGTTCGCTGCGATGAAGGCGATGAAGTCCAGGCGGTCGGCTTCGCTCCACACGTCAGCGACTTGCTTCTGGAACAGGGGGGATTCGATGACGGTGAACATGGGTTTATTGTATCCACAAAATATCCATTGCGGCTGATGTTTTTTTGTAGATACAGAAAATAATTCACTGTTCGCTTGTCCAGTGGTGCAAAATCTCGCCATGCCGTCCGACCAGCTCGTTCAAACCGCCATCGCCCTATTGGGACCCTCGGCCATCTGGCTATCGCAGAGCCGCAGCCTGCGGTGCCAGCGCTGGGCCTGCATCGTGGGGCTCGCAAGTCAGCCGTTTTGGTTCTCGGCGGTGTGGGACAGCGGCCAGTGGGGCGTCGCCGTGGTGGCCGTGGTGTGCGCCCTGGCCTGGCTGAAGGGGCTGTGGGTGCACTGGATCGCGCCACGTCCGCCGGCGGGTGTGGGCACCCTGGCGCTGCCGCCAGAGAGCAGGCTGAAATGATCGAGATGGGCGTCGACAACGGCATCCTGGTGAAGATCCGGGGCGATGACATAGCAGCCGGCTCGCACATGCTGCCTACGGCTGGACCAGGTCAGCCGCCCGAGCTCTCCGCTGTGGTGGATACTCCCGGGTTCGGCAAAGTGCGGATCACCTACCGACTGAGAAAGGGCCCTCGCAGGATGAGCGGCCTATGGTTTTGGACCGCATGCCACGCCGTGGCCGTGCCATCTCCTGAACCCCTGAGCGCTGATGATCCTGACCCTGCGAATCGACAAGATAGAACCCGGGAACTACCGGGCCCAAGTATTTGACGGCAGGGAGGAGCTGGGCGAGTTCGGCGCCCCCGGCATCGCGGCCGCCATCCGCCAGTGCGCCGGCCAGGCCATGCCGGACCTGTCCGGGTATCACGTCTGGTACGAGCACGTGTGCGCCGGCACCATCCCCATGAGCAACATGCGCATCGACCCGGACGGCATCGCCCAGCGTCTGATGAGCCTGCACGGATCGGTACGGGGCTGACGGCTAAACTGTGCCTCGAACTGGAGTCACCATGCCGTCAACGCGCCGCGCCCATCAGGGGTTCATTCATCAAGGCGAATTTGCCTCATACCTCATCGAAAACGGATGGATGCGCGTCACATGGGATGGGTGGCCAAGTGCTCTCCACGAGGTCAAGGCAACTCCTACGAGGGAACTGGCCATGATGCTGCTGGTGCAAATGCCGGAGTGGAAGAAAAAATATCCTGCGGATGGGTTTGCTGAGACTGATCGCAACGAAGGGCCGTAGCGACGAAAGTGCACCCCTCGCAGGGAACTAGCCGGGGAACTTTGCGGGGATTGCTGTCTGTGTATGGGGAGTGTCTTACTCTGCCAACCCGACAGGTGCCGACCGAAATCCCCGGGGAAAGTGGTTCGAGTCCAATCGCGCCTACCAAGTTTTTCAATCGAAGCAGACCAGGCTTCGAATCCACTGAAAACTTGGCAACACAAGCCGCTCCCTCAGAGCGGCTTTTTTGTTTCCGCTGCAGACACGCCATGCCAGTTCATGAGGACGTGGCATCGTGCAGTTGCTCCGCCAAACCTCTTGGACCCGTTGTAACTCTTCCTGACGATTGGCTTTTGTCTGACATGTCGGCATGCACTGCCACGGTAACTTCAAGGCTCCACAGAGAGAAGGGTTACATCATGAATATCTCGTCCAATCCGCAAGCCGCTGGCCAACATGTCGTGGACACCGACCCCGAAATGGGCATGTACGACATTCGGGTGTTCTGGCTTGCCGCCTTTGCGTCTGTATTTGCCGTGTTGATGGTGGCCTACTTCAAGATGGGCTACCAGTTCTGAATGCCAAATCGGGGCTTTGTGTTGCACACCGTGTTGATAGGACGGGTGCGCAGACGTCATACTCCCTGATCCATTCAAGGAGGAGCTGACATGGCACAAGACCCCAACATCGCGCTGGCGCGCACATTGCATCAATCGTGCGTGCTGGCAGCAGCTCAAATTCAGGAAGCCCAGAGCTTGGCGACTGAGCTGTTTCCCTCGGCCGCGATTTCTCGCGCCGACATCCTGGGCATCGCGCAGGTGATCGCCATCAACCATGCCGCGTTGTCCAGCGGCGGTTCGTCCGCGAAATGAGCCGGGGCTCAGGCCCACACCCATTCATCACGGCTCGCTCGAGCTTGGCACCTAATCATTCGTGATTGGCGCCAGCTAGGCCAACGCCAGCGGTTGAGCTGGCATCGGTCTACGCAATCCAAATCAGTTGAAATGAGGCGGTGGGTCTTGCACCGGCGGCGTTCCGGGCTGGGCTGGTGGGTCGCCTTGTGGGGACTCCGGTGTCCACGGGAGCGGGTTGTCTACCGGAGGAAACGGTGGAACCGGGGAGGGGGCTGGAGTTTCCATGGATGTAGTCCTTTGATGAAAAGTTGGCTGCGTCTAAAAGCCGACCTTACCGGTGGCCGCTTCGGCTTTGTGCCAGCGAACATCCCGACCAAGCCCTGGCGAAGAGATGACACGCCACGTCGCCAAGCTTGCCGATGGGCCGTCACACGCCCTCGCCGAAGTTGGCGATACCTGCAGTTGGCGGGCCCTCAACAGGCATGCGCACCTGCGGCAGGCAGTCCGGATATTCCCGCTGGATAAAGGTGACCAGCGCCTCGCGCACCCGGCAGCGCAGGTCGAACGCCAGGCCCGACGACCGGGCCGACACCAGCACGCGGATCTGGATGGTGCGCTCCGTCACGTCGGTCAGCTGCAGCACATTCACCCGCTTGTCCCACTCGGGCGCGGCGTCCAGCACGCGCTGAAGCTCGGTCCGCAGCGGGTCTAGCGGCAGCCGATAGTCTGCGTACAGAAACACCGTCCCGAGAATTTCTGAACTGGTGCGCGTCCAGTTCTGGAACGGGTGCTCGATGAACCACTGCAGAGGAATGATCAGCCGCCGTTCATCCCATATGCGCAGCACCACGTAGGTGGACGTGATCTCTTCCACACGCCCCCATTCGCCTTCGATGATCAGCACGTCGTCGATGCGGATGGGCTGTGCCAACGCAATCTGCAGGCCCGCAATCATGTTGCTGAACACCGGCCGTGCCGCAATGCCGGCCACGATGCCGACCACCCCGGCCGATGCCAGCAGACTGGCCCCGACCTGGCGCGCACCAGGGAAGGTCATGAGCATGAGCGCCACCCCCGCCATCACCACGCCTGTCATCGCCGTGCGTGCCAGCACGCGGGCCTGGGTGGCGATGCGGCGGGCGGCGAGGTTGTCTTCCACGTCGGCAGGGTGGCGCGCCACGATGCCATCGGCAAAAGCCTGGATCGCCTTGATGGCTAGCCAGCAGGTACCGGCAATGAGCGCCAGCCCGTTCGCGTGCCTGACCCCTGCAATGTGCCTGAGGTCGTCGCTGGCGCCTTGCCACACGGCCTGCAAGGCAATCAGCGGCAGCAGCACGCGCATTACTGGAATGCATGCCACGACCACGGTGTGCACCAGCGGTAGCGGTGCAGTCACCCGGCGCAGCACGACGGCTGCGATGCGGTGGGCTATGGCTGCGGCCAGTGCCACCGCCAGGGCCACGAGCGCTGTGGACGACCACGGGGAGAGTGATGGAAACTCAACCATCAGACACACACCGCGCAAGGGCGGTCTGCCGGTGGCCGCAAAGGCCAGTGCGGGATAGGGATGCGGAGAAGCCGCTGACCTGCATGCCTAGCGAATCCACTGCCGCTTGGGACGGGGTGTGACGGTGACGTCCACTCCCTTGTGCACCGCGGGCTTGCCGGTTGCGGGGTCGACCTCCACCATGTCTTCCAGGGCAATTTTCTGGACGTCCGAATCGGTCTCGTTCTCCAGTTCTGCGAGAACGTTGCCGATTTCCTTCTCGGCCTTGTCGACCTTGGACGTGTTGCTGTCAGCCATGATGGTGTGCTTCCGCGGTATGTGTACTTGGCTCGATTGTCGGGAAACGGCTTTCCCTGCGATGTCAGCCAAGGCCGATTTCGATCTGTCGCCTGAGCGGGCCCAGCTTGGGCAATGATTGACATTGACGGCTGGGCCTGCATTGACCCCGACTGGGCCCGCGCTGGCCGGTCAGGCGGCATCCGGGCCCGCCGAGACTGCGGCGGGTGTCCCATTAGGGTTATCCTGCGCCGTCTGCAGGGGTTCGACTTCTAGAATCTGCTGCACTGCAATACAAGGGGTCCAACCCCGAGGAGTTCGTCGTGCCCGATTCGCAAAGCGCCGCTGCTGCCAAGACCGTTCAGCGCGTGATCAAGAAGTACCCCAACCGCCGCCTGTACGACACCACGACATCCACCTACATCACCCTGGCCGAAGTGCGCCAGCTGGTCATGGACCGCGAGCTGGTGGTGGTGCGCGACGCCAAGACCGGCGATGACCTGACCCGCAGCATCCTGCTGCAGATCATTCTGGAAGAGGAAGCCGGCGGTGCGCCGATGTTCACCGAGACCGTGCTGGCCAACATCATCCGGTTCTATGGCCACGCGATGCAGGGTTTCATGGGTGCATACCTTGAAAAGAACGTGCAGGCCTTCACCGACATCCAGGCCAAGCTGGCCGAGCAGTCGCAAAGCGTGACGCCCGAGATGTGGGCCCAGTTCATGAGCCTGCAGTCGCCCATGATGAAGGGCATGATGGGCAGCTATGTCGAGCAGTCGCAGTCCATGCTCACGCAGATGCAGGAGCAGATGCAAAAGCAGACGGAGCAAATGCTGGGGGCGTTTGGAATTAAAAGATAAGTAGAGAGAAGACCCCCTGAGCCGCTGCGCGGCTTCCCCCAAGGGGGACGCCTCCGGTGGACCGGCGGAGCCGGATCCACGGCGGCACTGGCCTGAATCGCGCCCGTTTTAAGCATCCCCTTGCAGCGTAAATCCTGCGATGGAGGGATACCTCCACCGGTGCAACGCCGGAACTGGGACAATACGGGGATGAGCGAAGTACTCTCCCCCACGAAAACACCCAAAGTCGGCTTTGTATCCCTAGGATGCCCGAAGGCTTTGACCGACTCCGAACTTATCCTCACGCAACTGAGCGCTGAGGGCTACGAGACCTCCAAAACCTTCCACGGCGCCGATCTGGTCATCGTCAACACCTGCGGCTTCATCGACGATGCCGTCAAGGAAAGCCTGGACACCATCGGCGAGGCCCTGGCCGAAAACGGCAAGGTGATCGTCACCGGCTGCCTGGGCGCACGCGCTGGGGCCGATGGCGGCAACATGGTGCGCGAGATGCACCCCAGCGTGCTGGCCGTGACCGGGCCGCATGCCACGCAGGAGGTCATGGATGCGGTGCATCTGAACCTGCCCAAACCGCACGACCCTTTCATCGACCTGGTGCCGGGCGGCTTTGGTATCGCGGGCATCAAGCTCACGCCCAAGCACTATGCGTACCTGAAGATCAGCGAAGGCTGCAACCACCGCTGCACGTTCTGCATCATCCCGTCGATGCGCGGCGACCTGGTCTCGCGGCCCATAGGCGACGTGCTCAGCGAGGCCAAGGCCTTGTTTGCTGGCGGCGTGAAGGAGCTGCTGGTCATCAGCCAGGACACCTCGGCCTATGGCGTGGACGTGAAGTACCGCACCGGTTTCTGGGACGGCAAGCCCGTCAAGACCCGCATGCTGGAGTTGGTGCAGACGCTGGGCGAGATCGCCGAGCCCTACGGCGCCTGGGTGCGGCTGCACTATGTGTACCCCTACCCGAGCGTGGACGAAGTGCTGCCGCTCATGGCCACCGGCAAGGTGCTGCCGTACCTCGACGTGCCCCTGCAGCACAGCCACCCTGACGTCCTGAAGCGCATGAAGCGCCCAGCCAGCGGCGAGCGCAACCTGGAGCGCATCCAGCGCTGGCGCGAGGTGTGCCCCGAGCTGGTGATCCGCAGCACCTTCATTGCGGGCTTTCCGGGCGAGACGGAAGAAGAGTTTCAGCATTTGCTCGACTTCGTGCGCGAGGCGCAGATCGACCGCGCGGGCTGCTTTGCCTACAGCGACGTGAACGGTGCCGCCGCCAACGAGCTGCCCGGCATGCTGCCCATGGAAGTGCGCGAAGAGCGCCGCGCACGCTTCATGGCGGTGGCCGAAGAAGTCTCCATCGCCAAGCTGCAGCGCCGCGTGGGTGCGACCATGCAGGTGCTGGTGGACCATGCCCCCGCGCTGGGCAAAAAGGGCGGCCGCGGCCGCAGCTATGCCGATGCGCCCGAGATCGACGGCGTGGTGCACCTGCTGCCGCCTGAGAAGATCAGCAAGCAGCTCAAAGTGGGCGAGTTCACCCGTGCGCGCATCGTGGGCACGCAGGGGCATGACCTGGTGGCCGTGCCGATCTGACGGCCTGGCGGTTGGTTGGGCTGTGATGGGCTGATGGGACTGGCGGGCCCGCGGTCTGGTCGTCCTGGCGGTAAGGGTGGTACTGGTGATAGCGGCGTTGTCAGTATTGCCACATTCCACTTGCTATTATTACGATAGCTGCTCGCGCTTGTCAGGCAAGCGGTAGCGGCTCAAAAGACATAAAAAAGGCTTCCCGAGGGAAGCCTTTTGTTTTGCCGGCACAGTAGTCGGGCCGGGCTGGGAGACAGAAGCTGGCACACCGGCCAGCCTCTTTCTTCACCTTAGACGCGCTTGCGGTATTCGCCGGTGCGGGTGTCGATTTCGATCTTGTCGCCCTGGCTCACGAACAGGGGCACGGGCACTTCAAAGCCGGTGGCGATCTTGGCGGGCTTGAGCACCTTGCCGGACGTGTCGCCCTTGACGGCGGGTTCCGTCCAGGTGATTTCACGCTCGACGCTGGTGGGCAGCTCGACCGAAATGGCCTTGCCGTCGTAGAACACCACTTCGAGGGCCATGCCGTCTTCCAGGTAGTTCAGTGCGTCGCCCATGTTTTCGGCTTCGACTTCGTACTGGTTGTATTCGGTGTCCATGCAGATGTACATGGGGTCTGCAAAGTACGAGTACGTGCAATCCTTCTTGTCCAGGATCACGTTGTCGATCTTGTCGTCGGCCTTGAACACGTTTTCCGTGCCGAAATTGCCGATCAGGCTTTTGAGCTTCATGCGCACGGTGGCTGCACCACGGCCGCCACGGGCGTATTCGGTCTTCAGGACAACCATGGGGTCCTTGCCGTGCATGATCACGTTGCCAGCGCGGATTTCTTGAGCGATTTTCATAGCGAGTTGCTTGGGTTGGGGCCGCTCAACGCGCGGGCTGGTGGCTTTCTGCTTTCTCTGGGAGAAGCAGAAGGCGCGCCGTGCCAATGCATGTTCCGCGGCGGGAATGCGCAAACGCTGTGCACCGATGTGCCGCACCTGTTTTGCGCAAAGCCTTGGATTTTACCGTTTTTCGGCGACAAACCCTAAAAGTTGCGCGACGAGGTGGTCCTGCGTCAGCAGCCGGGCGCGGGCGGCCTGTATGCAGGCCGTCCAATCCGCCAGCGTTGCGTTATTGGGCATGGCCACGGGCGTGTCGTCGATGGCGTTCCATGCCGCATGGAAGGCCCGCAGCGAAGCGGGTGCCTGCAGCCAGTCGAGAAACGCCTGCAGCTTGTCGTGGTGGGCGTTGTCGTCTTGTGGGTAGATGTGCCAGACCAGCGCCTGCCCGGCCCACAGGGCGCGCACCAGCGAGTCCTCGCCGCGCACCAGGTTCAGGTCGCAGGCCCACAGCATGGTGTCAAAGGCAGGCTGCGGGCGGGCAGGCAGGTATGAAATTGATAGCTGGTCGCGCTTGTCACGCAAGCGCTGGGGGTCATTTTGATCCTCAATGTCTGCCAGGGCGGCCTGCACGGCTGCCGCAGGACGGCCCGGGGCTACCAGCAACTGCACGGGGTGGGCCTGGCTTTGCCGCAGCAGTTGCCGCAGCATTTTGGGCAGGGCTGGGGGCTCGTAACAGAACAGCGAGATCCAGGTGGCGGTATCCACCCCGTCTGCAAAGGCACGCCCTGGGGCGGGAGCGTGCGCCGCGCGCCAGGCCATGCGGTCAAACGCATCGCGCCGGGCCATCAGGTCGTCTTCGCGCAGCAGGCCGCCCGTGGCGGGCGTGAAACCGGGGTAGAAGAACCAGCGGGTCCACCCTGCCGCCGTGCCTGACATGATCAGCGACGGCAGGCGGTGGTTGCGCTCCACATAGCCTTCCGCAGACAGGTACTCAAGGTTGATCCACACAGGTTTTTGGCCGCTACCGCTTGCTGAGAGAGCGCTGTAAGCTATGAATTCAGGAGCAATTTCGCACCCGAAGGCCTCCACCATCACATCTGGCGCACGCTCGGCCGCTGCGGGGGGCGGGGCATGCCAGTCGCGCACCTCCACGCCAGGACAGCCGCCAGGCGCCATCCATGCCAAGGCCGACGCATCGTCCACCCACAGGCGCACCTGCTGGCCGTGGGCCGCCAGTTGCGAGGCCAGCCGCCAGCACACGCCGATGTCGCCGAAGTTGTCGATGACGCGGCAAAACACGTCCCACTGCAGGGCGGGCAGTGTGGGCTCGGCAGGCAGGGCGGGCAAGGTGGAGGGGTGGGGTGAGTTCATCGGTGTCATGTCATCCCGCGCGCAGGTGGTCCACCAGCAGCCGCGCCACGCTGGAGAGCGATTCTTCCGACCGCACGCACAGCACCAGCTGGCGCTGCGCCCAGGGCTCGCTCAACGTCACCACGCGGATCGGCTGCGTGCCCTTGTACAGGGCTGCGCTGCCGCGCGGCATCACCCCCACGCCCAGGCCGGCGGCCACCATCAGGCACAGCGCGTCGTAGCTGGTGACCTGCATGCGCAGCCGCAGCGGCAGGCCCGCCTCTGACGCGGCCCGGGTCAACTGGTTGTTGATGGCGCTGCCGGGGTGCGCGCCGACAAAGTCGTAGGGCAGGGCGTCGGCCAGGCGGACGGACTTGCGGCGGGCCAGCGCGTGGCCGGTGGGCACCACCAGCACCAACTCGTCCTTGCGGTAGGGCAACTGCACCACCCGGTCGCCGTACTGGCCCTGGTTGAGGATGCCCACGTCGGCCGCGTTCTCGGCCACCGACTGGGCTATTGACGTGCTGATCTGCTCCTGCAGCCGCACGTCCACCTGCGGGTGCAGCGCCATAAAGCTCTGCAGCTGCGCCGGCAAAAACTGCGTGATGGCCGAGATGTTGGCCACCACGCGCACATGGCCGCGCACGCCGGCGCCGTATTCGCGCATCTGGCTGGCGATGCCATCGAGGTCGTTCAGCACGCCGCGCGCCAGGTTCAGCAGCGCATAGGCGGCTGCGGTGGGCTCGGTGCCCTTGTTGCTGCGGGTGAACAGCTCCACGCCCAGTGTGCCCTCCAGGTCGGCCAGACGCCGGCTCACGGCCGATGCGGCCAAGTGTTCGCGCGCGGCAGCGGCGGCGATGGTGCTTTCTTCCATCACGGCAACGAACAGGCGCAGGGAAACGGGGTCGAGCTTCATGGCGGGGCGGGTGGGGGATGCGAACGCAGGCCAGGGTAGCTGGGAGAGGAGGGGCCGATGGTAACGCGCCACCATGCCGGTTTGCGATGGCAGCTTCGTGCATCAGCGTTTTGCAGACGGGCGGGCTGTGCGCATCATTCGCGCCAACGTACAGAGAGCCACGCCCGGCGCTGCCCCATCCACCCCCGTTCGGGCTGAGCTTGTCGAAGCCGTGCTCTGCACCACGCTTCGACAAGTTCAGCGTGAACGTTTGGGGGGGTTTGGGGGCGTGGCGCGTCGCGCACCCACCTTTGAGGAGACACCTATTTCCATGGATTCACCCCTTTCTTCGTCCGCCCTGCACGGCGTGCGCGTGATCGAGATGGGCCAGCTCATCGCCGGCCCGTTCTGTGGCAAGACGCTGGGCGAGTTCGGTGCCGAGATCATCAAGATCGAAGCCCCGGCCGACTCCGATCGGCCCGACGTGCCGGGCGGCGACCCGCTGCGCAACTGGCGCCTGATCAAAGAGGGCACATCGGTGTGGTGGCAGGTGCAGTCGCGCAACAAGCGCTCGGTGGCGCTGGACCTGCGCCAGGCCGAGGGCCAGGATATCGCCCGCCGCCTGATCGCCGAGGCCGACGTGCTGATCGAGAACTTTCGCCCAGGCACGCTGGAGGGCTGGGGCATGTCGCCCGATGAACTGCACGCGCTCAACCCGGGCCTCGTGATCCTGCGCATCTCGGGCTACGGCCAGACAGGGCCCTACCGCGACCTGCCGGGCTTTGGCGTGATCGGCGAGGCC
>Ga0209023_10005831_pt1 | contig 13263 bp, 13 predicted proteins | sample LakOneMetagenome_FD_187468 | JGI IMG/M metagenome (GOLD analysis project Ga0209023, IMG submission 187468) | Freshwater and sediment microbial communities from Lake Erie, Canada (SPAdes) (version 2) | ecosystem: Environmental > Aquatic > Freshwater > Lentic | place: Lake Erie, Canada... | reverse complement strand
GTGCTCGGGACGGTCCCGGCGCCGGCGGCGGTGCTGGTGCGGCCCGACGGCTACGTGGCCTGGGTGGGCGACGGCGACGACGCGGGGCTCTCCGACGCGCTCGGCGCGTGGTTCGGGCCTCGGTGAGGCACCATGGACCGATGTCCCCCGACGCCGCCGACCCTGACGACCCACGCACGACGAGCCATTTCGACGACCCGGATGCCGTAGCCCGCTACCGGGAAGGGCCGCCGCGGCAGGTCCCCGGGTTCGCGGACCTGCATCGGATGACCAGCCTGTTGCTCGCGGAGCGCACGCCGGACGACGGGCGGGTGCTCGTCCTCGGCGCGGGCGGCGGGCTGGAGCTGGAACACCTGGCCGGCGCCCACGCGGGCTGGGCGTTCGACGGTGTCGACCCGTCCGCGGAGATGCTGGCGCTGGCCGAGGCCACCACCGGGCCGTTCGCCGATCGGATCCGGCTGCACGAGGGCTACATCGACAGCGCGCCCGCCGGGCCCTTCGACAGCGCCGTATGCCTGCTGACCCTGCACTTCCTGCCCGCCGCCGCGCGGCTCTCCACCCTGCGCCAGCTGCGCGAGCGCCTGAAGCCGGGCGCGCCGCTCGTGGTCGCCCATCACAGCTATCCCGCCGATCCGCCGGAGCGCGATCTCTGGCTGGCGCGCTTCATGGCCTACGGTGGCGGCCCCGACGTGGCACCCGAGCAGATCGCCGCATCGGTCAGCGCGATGGCCGAGCGCCTCCCCGCGCTGAGCCCCGCCGAGGACGAGGCGCTCCTGCGCGAGGCGGGGTTCACCGATGTCAGCCTCTTCTACGCCGCCCTCACCTTCCGCGGCTGGGTGGCCTACGCCTGACGGTCGCTAGACGACGGTCCCCACCAGCAGGCCGATGCCGTAGGTGACCACCATCGCCACGACGCCCCACAGCACCACGCGCAGGGTGGCGGGGCCCTGGGGCGCGCCGCCGAGCCGGGCGCCGGCGAAGCCCAGGCCGGCGAGGGCGATCACCGTCACCACGCCGACCAGGATGGCCCGCAACGACGCGGGCGCGATCACGATCGCCAGGAACGGGATGAGCGCCCCCACCAAGAACGACAGCGCCGACGCTCCGGCGGCCTGCAGGGGCCGCGCCCGGCGCTGCTCGTCCAGGCCAAGCTCGTCGCGGGAGTGCGCCGCCAGCGCATCCTGCTCCGTGAGGGCGATGGCGACCTCGCTGGCGAGCGCAGGCGATAGCCCGCGCGACTCATAGATTCCCACCAGCTCCTTGAGCTCCCCCTCCGGGTTGCGCAGCAGCTCGCGCTCCTCCATCGCCAGGTCGGCCTGCTCGGCGTCGTGCTGGGAGAACACCGACACGTACTCTCCCGCCGCCATGGAGAGCGCCCCGGCCGCCAGCCCGGCGACCCCGGCCGTCACCAATTCGCCGTGGGAGGCCCCCGCGCCGGCCACGCCGAGGACGAGCCCGGCCGTCGAGACGATGCCGTCGTTAGCGCCGAGCACCGCCGCGCGCAGCCAGTTGGAACGTGTGCTCAGGTGCTGCTCGAAGTGCGCGCGGGGCATGGGAAGCGAGGAGGGAGGCATGCTCCAGAGCATGACGCGTGGCCGCTTCGTGCGATAGCTTGACGCCGTGTCAAGCATCACCGAGCCGCGCATCGTGATCGTCGGCGCCGGGTTCGGCGGCCTCGCCGCCGCCATCGACCTGCAGGCCCACGGCTTCCGCGACATCACCATCCTGGACCGCGGCCCCGGGCTCGGCGGCACGTGGCTGTACAACGACTATCCGGGCGCCGCCTGCGACGTCCCCAGCCACCTCTACTCCTACTCGTTCGCCCAGCGCCGCGACTGGCGGCGGCTGTGCTCGTTCCGCGACGAGATCATGGAGTACCTGCGCGACGTGGCCCGCGAGTACGGCGTCGACCGGCTCGTCGTTCCCGACACCGAGGTGACGAAGATCGCGTGGGACGACGCCGACCGCCACTGGACCATCGAGACCGCCGCGGGCGCGCCCCGCCAAGCCGACGCGGTCGTCCTGGCCACCGGCCAGTTGCACCGCCCCGCCTACCCGGGCATCCCCGGCCGCGAGACCTTCGCCGGGCACAGCTTCCACTCCGCGGAGTGGGATCACGACTACGACCTCGCCGGCAAGCGGGTGGCCGTCGTCGGCACCGGGGCCAGCGCTGTGCAGTTCGTCCCCGAGATCGCCCCGCAGGCCGGGAAGCTCACGGTCTTCCAGCGCAGCGGCAACTGGTTCATGCCGCGGCGCAACCGCACCTACCCGCCCGCGGTTGCCGCGGCGATCCGCCACGTGCCGGGAGTGCAGGCCTTCCGGCGCCATTTCATCTTCCACTACGGCGAGAGCCTCACCGCGATGATCCGCCACCCGCGCACCCTCGGGCGGCTGGGCCGCATCCGGTCGGCGGCGTTCATGCGCGCGCAGATCAAGGACCCCGACCTGCGCCGGCGGCTGTGGCCCGACTACACCTTCGGCTGCAAGCGCGTGCTGTTCAGCTCGATGTTCCTGCCCGCGCTGCAGCGCCCCAACGTCGAGGTGGTCACCGACGCCATCGAGCGCATCACCCCCACCGGGATCGTCACCACCGACGGCCGCGAGCACGAGGTCGACTGCATCATCTGGGGCACCGGGTTCCGCACCTCCGACTTCATGTTCCCCATGGACGTGATCGGCGCCGGCGGCCGCGACCTGCGCGACGTGTGGGAGGACGGCCCCCACGCCCACCTGGGCCTCACCATCCCCGGCTTCCCGTCGCTGTTCACCATGTACGGGCCCAACACCAACACCTCCGGCGGCTCGATCATCGTCTACCTGGAGGCCCAGGCCGCCTACCTGCGCCAGGCGCTGGCCCGGGTGCGGGACGCGGACGCCGCCGCGATCGACGTGCGGCCCGAGGTCGAAGCGGCCAGCGACCGGGCGCTGCAGGCCCGCTTCGCCGGCACCGCCTGGACGGAGTGCGACTCCTGGTACCGCAACGAGGACGGCCGGATCATCACCAACTGGCCCGGCTACATGCGCGAGTACGTCGCCAGCACCGCCGAGCTGGACCCCGCGGAATACACGCTGATCGACCGGCCCACGCGCTCGCGGGAGCCGGCCGCCGCCTGACCGGACCGCTGTGCTCCGTGCGCTACCGCACGTGTCCGCCCCGGGAAAGGAGCACACTGGAGTGATGGACGTCCTGCGCCCCCGGTTTCGCGGACTCGTGCACGCCTGGTCGGCGGGTCCCGCGCTGGCTGCCGCGATCGTCCTGCTGTGCCTGGCCCCGAGCGGACAGGCGCGCCTCGCCGTGGCGATCTACGGCGTCGGCCTCGTCGCGCTCTTCTCCATCAGCGGGCTCTACCACCGCTGGCCGCCGACGAGCGGCGTCAAGGCGATCCTGCAGCGGCTGGACCACTGCACGATCTTCTTCTTCATCGCGGCGAGCTACACGCCGCCGACCGTCCTGCTGCTGTCGGGCACACAGCAGACCGTGGTGCTGGTGTCGGTGTGGGGCGGCGCGCTGGCCGGTGTGCTGCTCAGCGTCGTGTGGATCGAGGCGCCGCGCTGGCTGCAGGCCGCCTGCTACATCGGCCTGGGCTGGGTCGCGATCCTCGTCCTCCCCCAGTTCTTCGCCGGCGCCGGCGTCGCCTCGGGCGTGCTCTTCATCGTCGGCGGCGTCCTCTACTCGGTCGGCGCAGTGGTCTACGCCACGCAGCGCCCCGACCCGTGGCCGATGAGCTTCGGCTTCCACGAGATCTTCCACCTGCTCGTCACCGCCGCGGCCGTCGTGCAGTTCATCGCCATCTCGCTCGTCGTCCTCTAGCGCGCCCGCTCATAGACTCCGTCGCGATGTCCGCTGACGAGATCGACGACTACCTGCTGGGTGTCGATGAGCCCAAGCGCAGCACGCTGCAGGCGCTGCGCCGCACGATTCTCGAGATCGTGCCTGACGCCGAGCAGGTGATCTCGTATCGCATGCCCGCGTTCCGGTCGGGCGGTGGGACCGTCGCCGGGTTCGCCGCGTTCAAGCACCACCTGAGCTACCTGCCGTTCAGCAGCACGGTGCTGTCGCAGCTCACTGAGGAGCTCGAGGGATACACCATGACCAAGGGCGCACTGCACTTCCCGATCGACCAGCCGCTGCCGAAGGCGATCGTGGAGCAGCTGATCGCCGTGCGTCGCGAGGAGATCGGCCGGGGCCACTAGGACGTCAGGCGTCGCTCGCCATGACGAACACGAAGTCCTGCCGGATGCGGGTCTCTCGTTCGCAGGTCGTGTACATCACCGTCCCCTTGGCGGCCGATCCCGGCATGCGGTAGCAGTCCCAGCCGTCGGCCTTGCCCTTGAACAGGTACGAGGCCAGCGCCTTGGTCGCGACGTCACAGGAGAGGGGCGGTCGCACGCTGAACTGGGAGATGAGCTTGTTCGGGACGCCCCCGCTGGAGATGGCGTCCATGCACGACCGATACTGCGTGTGGTCCCCGTTGTCGAAGGCGCCCCCGAGCTTCCCCGACGGAACGGTTGCGGTCTTCGTGGTCGACGCGTCGGACCCCGCGTCGCCGCACGCCACCAGCAGCGCGGCGCACAGAAGGAGCGACGCCGCGGCAGCGGTGATCCTGATCATGGGGATGACGCTAGCGCGCCAGCCTGTGAGAAGGCTGAGACCCCTACGACCAGCTGCCGCTTCTCGCGCGAAGCAGTAGCGAGCACTGCACCCTGGTCAGTGCGCGTCACCGAGTCGGACGGTGGGCCACCAGCAGGCGAGGCACGGTGTATGTGTCGGTTCCCGACTGGCCCTCGATCCGGTCAAGCCAGTCCAGTTCGACGATCAGGGCGAACCGGGTCTTGTCAACGCCTGAGGCGCAGCGATGGCCGTCCATTGACGGAATCTGCCACCGGCGCCGTGAGTGCCCTGTGACCTCCCACGAGTAGGCCAACCTCGTGCAGCTTCTGGTCGGAAGTTCGCGCCAGACGACCCAGCCGCCTCGCAGACTAAGCGGCCCATCGGCCGGCCCGGCACTGATGCTCCGGGGCGGCCGATCGCTGCCACAACGCCCGAACATCAGGCTGCCGACCCCGTCCTGATACAGGGCGTTGCCGCCGACTTCCTGAGAGAGCCGGTCGGTGACGCCAGGCTGGTGAAACGGTGCGCACAGCCGGAATGCTGAAAGCTGCCGCTTGTTGAGGTCGTAACGCAGATCCGCTGGCCCGTCGGTGAGCGGGAGGGTCAGGATCTGACCAGTTCTGCGGCTCATGAAGCGATCCCCAGTCTTGAGCCAATAGCGGCCGACGGCAGTCCAGGTGCCGCCGCCCAGTGCCTGCGGAACTGCGGGCAACGATCGCGCCTTGCCCGTGCGCACGTCCATCTCCAAGGAGCCCTGCTTGCAGTCCAGCAACACGCGCGTGGACGAGGCCTCACCCCCGTGGCCGCTGCACCCCGACGGATAGGGCACGACCTTCAAGGTCCAGGCCTTGGTGTCGAAGACGCGAACATCCCGGCGCCCGAGCGTGTGGTAGACGAGATACCGCTCGCCGATGATCGTGGACGAATCAGCGACCGCCGGAAGCGCGCGAAACCCCGTGTGGCTAGCGGCGTTGGCGGCCGGTGCGGCGCCCACGGCGAACAGCAATGCAAGCAGGCACACGCCAGATGCCGCCTGACGAAGTCTCTGTGTTGCGCCCATGACCACGTGAACGTACTCGGACACTGGATGTAGCGGCGCCGTATCCGCGACTACTCCTCCGCGTGCCAGCGGCCGCTACCGCTAGTCGCGCAAAGCAGTCGCACCCAGTGACGTCTGCCGAGTCGGTGACGCCACACGATTCGACGACGTCGATCGGACCGATGAGTCTCACCGCGACGCCTCGTCCTGGGAACAGACTGCAGACCACTTGAGGAGGACGCATGCCGGACATCACGCACGCCAGGATCGACGAACTCGAAGCCGTGGACTTCTTGGATGGGTTCACGTTTCGCCGCGCTGGGCGCGAACTGGGCGTGACGCCGTTCGGGATGTCAATCATCGACATGCCGCCCGGCACGACGGCCTATCCGGCGCACGACCACCACTCGGAGGGACCCGGGAATCCACCGGCCCACCAACTCGGACAGGAGGAGGTCTACGTCGCCTTGCGGGGCTCGGCGGACATCGAGGTCGACGGCCAGCGGCATCCCGTCGACGCCGATCACATCATCAGGGTCGGGGCGACCGCTCGGCGCAAGATCCTTCCGGGGCCCAACGGCGTCCGACTCCTGGCCCTCAGCGGCGTGCCCGGCCAAGCGTACGATCCTGAACTGACAGCCTGAGGACGCAGGATGTCGTGCGTGCTCGCGGCAGCCGATGCATCGACCGACAACTACCCCCATCATCGTGGCAATCAACGTGCATGCGCCTCGGCATATTGGTGAACTTCTTCCCGCAAACCCAGGAGCTAGGCGAGTTGCCACCCACTCTCCGGGACTACTGCTTTCGCGTGAAAGCAGCAGCAACTTCCGAAGTGGGAGGCGGAAGCCGACAACTCCTTGGGCTCGCCGAAAGCGAAGGCAGACTCCGGCCTGCACGCCCTACGACGTGTTCAGCACACTATCCGTGCGAGATCAACGATTCTGTCCCTCGTGCATTCAGAATCTGCCCTCCTCTTACCAGTGCATGAAAATGAGAGCTGACCGCCCAATAGCGCAGGAAGATGAGGACCTACTCGCGCGGGGTCCGATAGTGACCCAGCTCGCAACGTGGGTCCGGGCCGCCCCTACGCAAGAGGGATTCGTGATCGGCTTAACCGGCCGTTGGGGCTCGGGTAAGACATCGGTGCTGAACCTCCTCGCCTCCGAACTTGAGGGCGAAGCGACAATCGTGCGGTTCGAGCCTTGGTTGTTCTCGTCCGCCGACCAGCTCGTCGGGCGGTTCTTCGATGAGATCTCGCGACAGCTCGTGAGTGGCTCGCTCAAGAAGGTCGGACGACGTCTTGCGCGCTATGGGGCAGCCGTCAGTCCGGCAGCTCAACTTGTAGTGGGACCGGCAGGACAACTGCTGGCGGCGCCGGGACGCATCGTCGACGCCTCGGAACCATCGGCGTCGACCCAGCGGCGGGATCTCAGGGCGGCGCTGCTCAAGAAGCAAACACGAATTGTCGTCATGGTCGACGACATAGATCGCCTCCGACCCGACGAGACGATGGAGGTGCTGAGACTGGTCAAGCTCGTCGCAGACCTGCCAGGGGTCGTGTACGTCCTGCCCTACGACCGGCAGCGTGTCGAAGCAGCAGCAAGCAGCGCATTTTCTTTGGTGGCGACGGGCGAGACGACTGAGAGAACTAGCGGTCGCGAGTACTTGGAGAAGATCGTGCAGGTGTCGCTCTCGCTCCCGCCAATCACAGCGGATCGACTCGCCCTCATCACATCGCAGTGGATCAGGGAGGCTCTCGAGGGAGTCGATGTCGTCGCCTGGGACGCGACGACATGGCCAGCCATCGCAGCGGCCGTCAATGGATACATCGAGTCGCTACGAGACGCGAGTCGGCTCGCGAATGTGCTGCCCGCATCGTTGCGGCTCTGCGGGACTGAGGTCGCGTCAACGGACGTGGTGGGGCTAGCCGCGATACGGGTGTTCGACCCAGACGTGCACGACTCGTTGGCCACCATATCTCCCATCCTCACGGGGGATGCAATGAGAATGTCTGACTTCACTCTCAAGCAAGAAGACCGCGATGCTCGAGATCAAGCTGTCATCGATGCAGTCCTCACGGGCGATTCCAAGTCCGATGCAACCAAGACCGTGCTCAGGGCCCTGTTTCCAGCGGCTGCCCACTTGTTAGGCGCGCACCGAGGGGCATGCCCGCCTGATGCACAGACGCGCAAGCGAGTTGCGGCTCGTCCGGTCCTCGATCGGTATGTGCATCTGGCCCTACCCGCCCACCAAGCACCCGCAGAGCTCGTTGAGACTGTGCTCAAAGCGTTGACGAATGCCGGCGACCTTCAGTCCATGCTGCAGGAGGTTGACGATGCTCAGCTGCCAGACCTGCTGGGCCGACTCCGTGTTCGACTCGATGAGACTCAAGACATAGAGGTGGTCGAAGTCAGCGCCGTTCTGATGAGCCAGATTCCGCGAATGCCCAAATCGGAGCGTGATTGGCCGAACCTAGAATCCAGGAACGTGTTGTGGGTGGTGGAGGAACTCGTCGCCACGATCGCCGAGCGAGAAACGCGACTGGAAGCGGCAAGAGCGATCATTGCGTCCGCCCCGACCTTGTCACTGGTTGCTGAGCTGATCACCTGCTTCAAGACACCGGAGGACAACCCATCCGAAAGGCCAGAGCTGGACCTGCTGCCCGCGGAGGAAGTAGCCCAACTAGAGACCGATCTCGCGTCTCGAGCAATCAACGCATCGGACGATACTTGGACCGAAGAGGCTCATCCCCTGTGGCTCGCCAACCTTGTTCGGACGACGCACGGCCAGACGGCGGCGTTTGATCTATTCGAACGCCCAGCTGTGCTTATTGCCTCGCTGACGCGAGTTGGACGCCGACCGTTCCGAGGCGCGCTCTTGCTTGACCTTGAGTCCATCGTCGAACTGGCTGGGCCGAAAGTGATCCGGCTACTAGAGCGGCTAGCGAGCAGCGAGCAACTCCCTGGTGGACTCAAGAGTGATCTTCAGGCTGCCCTTGCAGACCGCCGTCAGGGCACCGCAGCGCCAGCTGACCCATGACCGGCAATCCACCACCACGAATCTCGACGGGTGAGTCATGTGAGCAGTTGTGTCGCAGACCCCCCTTAGCGCAGCAGCTTCAGCATGCCGGTAGTCACCAACCGAGTGAATGGCAGAAGCACGATGGATGGTGAGCCCCCTCCGCTGCTTCCCAGCACACCGCGACCCGAGGTGGCAGCCAGGACACGCGATCTCGCCGACCTAGTCGAGCGGTCGCTGCCGTCACGCGTAAGGGCTGCTCCACCGGATGACTTCCAAACCGTCTCCGTGCTTCTGCTCGCCCGACTCGCTGGGTTGGCCCGGAGTGTCGCGACGATGCTCGAGGCTCAACACGAGTTGGATGCGTGGATGCTCATGCGAGCTGCGGTCGAACACATGACGCTTCTGGCCTGGCTTGCAATCGATCCCTTGTCAAATGCTGGTGGAACCGAGATACAAGCCGCCGCACTAAGAACATCGGAGGAGAAGACGCGATGGTGGATCGCTGACCAGATCTCCCGCGAGCAACGTGCAATGGGCCACGCAATTGCAGAGTTTCCCCAACTCGACAGCGCCGAGTTTCTGGCTGACGTCAACCGCGCAAGTGCGTACCTTGCAACTGAACGGAACTGGGGCCCCATACCAACGACTCGGAAATTGGCGGCGTTGGCCGATGCACATTGGGGTGGCTCGTTAGATGGCTGGCCCGATGCGAGCCCCGGCGACGCGTCATACGGATCTACCCTCCGCGGGTTCTACCGAACGCTCTACCAAGCCGGGAATTCGTCGGCCCATCCTCACATCGGCGTACTCGCGAGTCGCTTCACTCAGCGCGTTGATGCTAAGACGACGATGCTGCGAGTCGAGCAGCCTGGGGACGAGGTGGATCCACTCGCGGCGATCACTGCGTACGTGGTGCTGTACGCAGTCGGCGTTGCAGAGAGCGCACTCGGCTGGAAATGCCTCGATGACGCGCTGCGCATCCTGGGCCGCTGGCAGGACGTACGCGGTCCTGGGGAGCTATTATTGCGCAGGGTTCACAAGGCACTTGGCGAAGGACGCCACTACGGCAGCACGGAGGGTCAGTTCATCAAGGTTGAGTTCTACGGGGACACGACGGCAGTCGTACTCGTGAGCGTTGATGAATGGGTGCGACTAAGGCACGCACCCGGCCCGCGGTGGACACTGGATGACTCGTCACGAACATCCACGGTCTATGAGCGTTCGGGTCTCACCGGCGAGATCACGCAGCAAATGGCAGCGCTCGATCGGGCAATGCAACACGCGACATGGCTTGAGGATGACCCACTGCCAGGCGGTTGGCCACAAGATGTATCGTGATCCCCGCTCGCACCCGGTGAGCCGGAGAGCAAGCGCTGGTGACGCCTACTCGTGTCACGTCGCACTTATTGGACGCGTCGGCGTCAAGCCACATCGAACAAGCCGACCACTGCGTAGCGATGACCGCCGGGTTCGGCGACAAAGAGATCCAATGTCGAGGCGAGTAGCGCGGTAACGGTTAGATTCGCATTCGAGACCGCGGCCGCATCTGCCTTGAAGGTTGCCATCCAATCGTTCGCCACCTCCGCAGTCGTCTTCTCTTCTCTGAGCGCCCAGAGAGCCAGGACGTTGCGGTCCACGGTATATCCGGCAAGGTATGGATTCCCTTTTTCGGCGTGGAGTTTCTTGGCATCTTCCCGCAGCTCCTTCTTCTTGTACAGACCCAACTCGACTCGCACTTCTTCCTGGGTCGCAGTGTCAAATAGCGACACGTCGATGGTCTTCGGCCTGCCCTTCGCGCCGGTTGTCAACGGGCGCTCCCAGATGCTCACGTATCCCTTCCGATCGAAATCCCGCCGCGCAAGGCGATGAAAGCGATCAACGACGCTTACTTCATAAGCATGTTTCTTGAGCAGGCCCTGGAGCCCAACCGGAGGTGGGGACTCACCGTGCTCCAGTACCCACCGTTCGACATTCGCGAGTTCGATGGCGCCCTGCAGGAGCACGGCCATCTCCTCAAGGTCCGTCGTGAGCTTGGCGGGTTTGCCCCTCGTGGGGTGTCGAACTCGTCGCACGGCGGTACCTTCGACCTATCCTCGGACGGAGCGACGGAGTCCTTCTCCTGTAGCTCAGTCGTCACCACCCCGGAAGTTGCTGCTGCTTTCACGCGAGAGCGGTAGCACGGGGGTGACTCGGTGCCGCGACTTCCTACCTGAAAAAGATGCACGATTCTCGGCGCGTCAAGCTGGGAACCAACGTCCGACAAAACTAGATCCGAGACGCCCTAGCGGGAGGCTTTGCGCCAAGTGCTGTAGTTGCCGGCGCGGTCACGGACGCGTACGTATAGCGGTGACTTGTTCGAGCGGATGGTTGCCCTGGTGCTGTAGCGGAGCAGCGTGCCGGGCTTGCGCTTGTTCGATGAGATCTGCATCTTGGCCACGCCTGAGAGTTTGTCTGACGCTTTGATCTTGAGCTTGTAGGTGCGCGTCTTGGACGTTGCGAGACTGGCGATCCACGCCTGTCGGGCCGTCGATGTCGTGACGGCGGACGCTTGGGAGACCGTAGGGGGTGTCTCGTCCAGGATGATGTCGTCTTGGTAGGTCTCAGGTCCCGAATCGCCACCGGTGAACCGCACATAGATGGTCTTGGGGAGACGCTCAGGCCCGGACGAGTCGAGTTTCCACGGAACGGTTGCTGCCACGGGCACGGTCTTCGCCTTCGCGAACCCGCCGTCGTTTGACAGCGACGCCGTTGCCGCCAGCCGGGGCCAGCGCATGGAGAGCGTCACGTTGGGGTCGTTGGTGAACTGCGCACCATCGTTGATGCTCACGCCCGTTGGGCCCGCAGGAGAGATGGCAGCACCGTTGTCGACGTGCTCGCAATCCGCGGCCACCTTGTCCTCCGGATCTGACGTGACGGTGTCGTCTCCCGTGCCGCACACGATGGTGTCGACCGTACGATCACGAGCCTGGATCGTGTCGTTGGCCGGTCCACCGGTCAAGGTGTCTGAGCCTGAGCCGCCGGTCAACGTGCTCGGGCCGGCGCCGGTGGTAATCACATCGTTGCCCGCGCCGCCGTCGACGACGGTTGGGAGGCTCATAGTTGGCGGGCATTCCCCAACCACACACTGTGGCTGAAAACTGAACTGATCGTTGCCATCATCCAGGGCGGCGTTGATGGTTTGGGTGAGCACCCACCCTGGGTCGCATGAGGCCCCGTGGAATGCAGGCGCGTTCATGCTTGCGCACCCCGCGCCGGCGTTGATCGTCACCGCGTCGAGGATCCTCCAGTCGTACGGGGCGATGACGCCGTTGGGGCTGACGCTGATCTGGTTGTTCTCGCCCGCACCGGCCACGATCGTCATCTCGTTGCCAGTCATCGCAACCGTCGACGCGACCGATTGCGCCGGAGCCAGCAGCACCAGAAGTACGACCCCCGGGACGACAATCCTCGCGACCCGGTTCCCGCAGGGAACCGAAGCAAGCCTCATACACCGACCGTAACCGAGCGCCCTGACCGAAGCAACCCTTCGCCGAGACGTCGTCGCGGTGCCCCACCAACCGCTCGCGGCGGACGGCGCACCGACCGACCCCGTAGCCGCGCGGACCGCCCCCAAGCCGATCAATCAACGCGTAGGACGAGGCGCCCTTGGCGTGCCTGCCGCTACTGCTTCGCGCGACGAGGAGTAGCGACTCGACTCCATTCACGCGGAAGGGGGGTAGTTGCGGATGCCGGCACCTGCGAGCGGCACGTCCAGGCTGATCCGCTTCATGTATCAGCGGCTAGGAGCCGGTCCACTCCGCCTGGTAGTGGGCGAGCACGCGGCTGGGGTTGCGGATCTGACCCGTCACGTCCTTGTAGCTGGACCATTCGCCGGAGACGCACCATCCGTTGTCGCACGTCTGGGGAAAGAAGTCGGTGGCGACGTAGATGCTGCGCGCGATCTTCTTGTCAGCGTGGAAGAAGTCCGTCAGCCGGTTGGAAGACTGCAGGGTGAAGCACACGTAGGCGTGCTGGCGTCCCTGGTAGGTGAAGGTGCTGGGGTGATTGTTGTTGGGGCGTCCGCCCTTGCAGAACAACCTGGAGCCTTCCCTCGCCTGGCGGTAGGCCGACGTGCACCCGCTACCAGAAACACAGTCGATTCCTGCGTAGTAGCCGAGCTTCGGCGGTGTCGTCGAGGCGCCGAGCTTCCCGCCCGGGACGGTGGCGGTCTTGGTGACGGTGCTGGAATCGGACGACCCGCATCCGACGGTGAAGCTGCCGGCCGCGAGAAGAGCGACGACGGACACGGCGAGAGCGAGCGGACGCACGACGGGACCTCCACGGCCTTGGACATCCCGAGCCGGGTGGCTGGGTGCGATGACCATCCCAAACCAACCTGTGTGCTTACTGAGAGTTGCCAGGCAACGAGAAAAGCCCCGCGGAAGGCGGGCTCCACCTTGGCACTTCACTACCGCTCTGCGCGCGAAGGAGTGGTAGATGTCCCCCACTCTGAGCTCCTCGTCACGGGCATCCCCTCGGTCCCGACGGCCGATGACTCAGTCGCCCTGAGACTCCATGGCGACGAAGGTGAAGGCCGCGCAGCCGGTCA
>Ga0209023_10005830_pt1 | contig 13263 bp, 13 predicted proteins | sample LakOneMetagenome_FD_187468 | JGI IMG/M metagenome (GOLD analysis project Ga0209023, IMG submission 187468) | Freshwater and sediment microbial communities from Lake Erie, Canada (SPAdes) (version 2) | ecosystem: Environmental > Aquatic > Freshwater > Lentic | place: Lake Erie, Canada... | reverse complement strand
AAAAGAAACCGTACTGAATGAAAAAACACTTATCACAGGAAAGAAATTATACAATTCCGGAACAGTTGGCCCCGATGAATTCAAGTCACTATCAATAAGGAATATCGATAGTACCGGCGGAGATGAGAACGGGTTCAGGTATCATATTGTTGATACGTTATTTTCGGGGCCGGATTCAAAAGTGTTGCTGATAGGCAGGGAATATGAATCAGAAAATTATGTTTGGATAGCTGTATTTGACAACAATAATAAACTTATTGACCACAAAACAGTTTATTATGACAATGCCGAAGGTTTTATGTCTGTTGAATCTGGTATCAGGAACAACCTTATTTCCATTACTACTATTAATGAATATGCTGAAAATGAAAAGGGCAAAAAAGTAACAGGAATATTTCAGCTGGATGGGAATAATAAAATTGTAAAAGCTCCTTGATATTGAACCCCGGTCTGACGGCTACGCCGTGCCGACCGGGGAGTAATAAAAAACCTGGCTTATTACAGCCAGGCCGAATTATTTTTTATGAGAATAGATTATTACCTCTTTTTTATTGGGGCAACAACCCCGAAAGTATGATAGAAATGGTAAGCGGCATTTTCGGTAACAGCAACCCTGTATTGTGAATTAGCCATTATGAAGATATTGTCAACGATCTTGATCTGCATTCCTACCCCGATAGGAATAAAAGCGCCATAATAACCTTTGAATTTAGATGCTCCAACACCTGCCGTAATAAATGGGTTGATATAATATTTATCGGAAAGCAGTTTCAGGTTTGCTGTGGCAACCCCTTCAAGAATGAATTTCTGTTGAGTAGTAGACAATTTATTAGGAACAGGATACTCTCCTATTGATCCTGAGAGCGTAGCAGCAAAGTCCAGTTTATTACTGAGGCCCTGGAAATAGCTAAGTGCAACCCCGGCGGTCATACGCTTTGATTTAGACCATTGTTTGTTGCTTACAACATTCGCAAGGCCATTGGCCCTTACGTCTGCAGCAGTCTGAAAATCATTGAAAAACATATGAATCCCGAATGATGGTAACTTTTTATAATCAGTTTGACCATAAGAGATCGCACAAACAATCACGGTTATGATTGAAAGAAGTATTTTCTTCATATTTATCAGTTTAGTAAACGTGACAAAAATAGCTGCTTAGATTGAAATGGTGAAATAATTTACACACATATTTATGCATACCTGTGCATTGGCAGCTTATAAACAAGTTATTTATATAACTTTTGATCCAAAACTTCCACTTTTACCCTGGTAAGCCCATGGCTGATAAAGCCAAGTTGTTTGGCAGCTGTCTTGGTTAGATCTACCAGCCGTCTTGTATTTGGGTGAAGCCGGTCATTTGTCTTTACCACAACCGTTTTACCGTTTTTCAGATTGGTAACCCTTATCCATGTGCCAAGCGGAAGTACATTACAGGCTGCAGTTAGTTTTGAATGGTTGAATATTTCCCCCGTAGCTGTTTTTCTTCCATTGAATTTATTGGCATAAAAACTTGCCTGCCCGTATAATATCCTGCTGCTTTTTTTATTTTTTTTAGTGGAATTTGTTGAAGAAGGTTGATCTGCTTTCTGTGCTTTTGATCCGGGTGCAAATAAAATGATCATTAACCCGAAAACGATCACTTTGATCAATGTATAAGTTTTGGCAGTTACTGTCATTTGCTTATTTAAAATGAACACTATCTATTTAAGTGTAAAAAACTTTTCCTTAGTTCTTTTGTCCTCATCATAAATATCATCATAGAATTTTATCGTTCCGTTGATCCCCTCGCAGCCAAAGTAACGGATAAATAACGGAATTTTATACTTTATATCGATCCGGTGCCTTTCTTTTTTGGCTATCCAGCTGGAAATGGAATCAGTGTTATATTTTAAGCTATCACCCTTTTCGGCAGCATGAAGGCTATCGTTTCTTGCAATATAAAAGGCAAGTTTTTCCCAATCCTGTACCCTCACGCAACCATGGCTCAACGCACGCATGATATTTTTAAATAAATAACGTTGATTGGTATCGTGCAGGTAAACATCAAATGGGTTATTGAAGTTGAATTTGATCACACCAAGTGCATTGTCATCACCGCTTCCCTGCTGAATTTTATAAGGGATACCTTTTGAATATTTTGCCCAGTTTACAGTTGACGGATCAACAATTTCTCCTTTGCTGTTGAATAAATTTAATCCCTTCCTGGCCAGGTAGTTTGAATTTCTTTTGAGGGCAGGAAGCATTTCCTTTTTGATGATACTTGTGGGCACAGTCCAGGTTGGAAAAATAACCAGGTCGCTGATAGCACTGGTAAGGAAAGGTGTTGAGGTGGCAGGTTTGCCGCAAATGATCTTTGAAGTAAATACGATGGTATCGGCATCCCATACCTGCAGATAGAATGCCGGCAGGTTGACCAGGATATATTTTTCAGGCATCGTATCGGGCATTTGTTTATACCTGTCGAGCGTGATAGCGATCCTGTTATATCTTTCAATATCGGTTACGTTCAGCTGCCGGATCAGTGATGATGAGATTTTACCATCAGCATTGATCTTTTTATGTTGCTGGTATTTTTTAATAAGGGAAGCAAGCTGCAGTGAGTCAACAGTAATATTTTTTTCTGCGATCCCCGATTCATTCAAACGCAACAGCAACTTCTTCACAAAAGCAAGCGAATCAATTTTATCACCTGCTTTATATGGATAAGGAACATACGTGTACTTCTTCATATCCATACTGTCGATGAATGACCTGATACCATTCTTCAATGCCCAGTAACCCTTTATAGTTGGTTGCAATGATTTTGCAATTGAATCAAATGCTTCACCTTTTTTAAAACGTTCGAGGTTAACGGTGAAAAAATCCTCGTATTTGTCAGGGCTATTTTTCCATGCCAAACTATCAGGTTGTAAACGGCCCTGTTTAAGGTCCTGTATGATATGCATGAAGGCATCTGTAAATAAGATATCGGCTTTCGTCCACAAAACAGCATCCATTCGCTTCAATGAATCATCATCCAGTGATTTTTTCAAAGCCTCGATCGCCGAAAAATGATAATCTTCTTTATACAATCCGTCTTCAGCAGCTCTGCTGATGTAACTGATCATGGCTGCTGCCTGTGGCTTCCATTTTTCCATGCTGCTCCACAGTGGACTATGATCATTTTCTTCATAATATTTTTTCACTATGGGTAAAAAATCTATCCGCAGGCTGTCATTTATTTTTCCGTTATTATCAGCTGCAGACAACAGTTCTGCTTTAATATTTTTCTGAACAGAAGCATCAATTGATTCGGGTGTTGAAACAATATCCTTATCCTTTTTTTTATCAGCATGGTTATTACATGAAAAAAGAAAAATAAGAAACAGTGTAGGCAGAAAACAGGTTAAGCTTTTATGATAATACATATCAGGGTTAATTGCGTATCTTGAAATTAATAATAATAATCTTCTCAGGCAATTAGATTTATGAACAAGTTAATGATACGGTTTAATATTATTGCTATTCTGTCATTTCTTTTCCTCCACAGCAACCCGGTATTTTCACAGGATACCACAGTAAATAAGTACGGGCTCCACGTCATCAGTGCTGTTGATACCTATAAAAAAACGATTGCATCAGATCATAAAAAGATAATGGCAGCACTGATCGTTGAAATACCCGATGCGATATATGACCTTAAATATGCAGGAACAGGTAATTTTATGCATACCAAATTATACCCTGATATTCCCACAACTTATATGCGCCTTGATGCTTCTGAAGCATTGTCTTCTGTACAAAGAGCATTGAAAGACCAGCACATGGGTATTAAAATATGGGATGCATACCGGCCCTATTCAGTTACAGAAAAAATGTGGGAGCTGGTAAAAGATGATCGTTATGCTGCTGATCCAAAATTTGGCAGTGGACATAACCGTGGCATTGCTGTCGACCTTACCATCATTGATCTTTCTACAGGCAAAGAACTGGATATGGGAACCGGTTTTGATAATTTCAGTGATACAGCCCATCATGATTTCAAAAATTTACCTGCAAACGTTTTGCAAAACAGGTTGGTGCTGCGGTCGGTCATGGAAAAACATGGCTTCAAAGCTTTGGAAACAGAATGGTGGCATTATTATTTTATCAATGGAAAGGATTATGAATTGCTTGATATTCCGTTTGAAGAATTATATAGGATACAATAATTCAATTTGGAAATGTGCTGATTTGGAAATTGTGCTTAGAACAATTACAGCTTCTTTAATTTCCAAATCAGCACATTTCCAAATTTCCAAATTATCTTTACTACTATGAACTATTACATCATTGCCGGAGAAGCTAGTGGCGACCTGCATGGAAGCAACCTCATCAAAGAACTGCACAAACTTGATAACAATGCAGTAATAAGGTGTTGGGGCGGAGACAAGATGGAAGCTGCCGGTGCTACACTGGTTAAGCATTACCGTGATCTTGCTTTTATGGGCTTTACAGAAGTGGTTAAGAACCTTCCTACTATTCTCCGTAATATTTCATTTTGCAAAAAAGATATCCTTGATAACAGGCCCGATGTGTTGATACTGATCGATTATCCCGGCTTCAATTTACGCATTGCCAAATGGGCCAGGCAACAGGGTTTGAAAATAGTTTACTACATATCTCCACAAGTTTGGGCATGGAAAGAGAACAGGACACATGGCATCAAAGCCAATGTTGACAAAATGCTGGTGATACTTCCTTTTGAAAAGGAGTTTTATAAAAAATGGAATTTTGAAGTTGAATATGTCGGGCACCCGTTGGTGGAAGTGATTGAGGAGTTTATTAATAATGAACCAGGAACAGGGAATATTGAACAAGGAAATATCATAGCACTGTTACCGGGAAGCAGGAAGCAGGAAATCTTAATCAAGCTTCCGATCATGCTGGAAGTTGCCAAACTCTTTCCGGAGTATAAATTCATTGTTGCGAAAGCCCCCGGGTTGCCTGCAGAATTTTATGATGAGCTATTAAAACCTTATTCAAATGTTGGTTCTGTTGTGAATAAAACATACGAATTACTGAACAGTGCAAAAGCCGCATTGGTAACCAGCGGAACGGCTACATTGGAAACGGCCTTATTCGCCGTGCCCGAGATCATCTGTTATAAAGGCGGTAACATTTCATACCATATTGCCAAAAGGCTGATCAAGATAAAATTCATTGGGCTTGTTAACCTTATCATGGATAAAGAAGTGGTGAAAGAACTGATACAGAATGATCTTTCAGTAAAAAATATCAGTACAGAATTAAAGAAGTTGTTAGAAGACCCGCAAAGACAGCAACAATTAAAAAAGGATTATACTGAATTGAAAGAAATATTAAGCAAAGGTGGTCATGCTTCTGCAAATGCGGCAAAAAGTATCTATGAATTTATTAAGAAGTAATTACCTTCTGATAAATAATTTAACTGCAATAATGATCAATGCGATCAGGAATAAAATAATAGACAAGCGGTTGATCCCATGCATATATTTCATCCATTGAGTGGGCTTCTCATCCGGATCACGTTTTTTCAGATACAAATATTCAGCAACCTGTTTTAATACTCCCATAGCATTCCCGATTTTGTGCTAAAAATATAACATTAATCAGTAAACAAAAAAGCTTGTTAAAGGTTTAACCAATATAAAACCGCAAAGGTTCATCTTTCGTATTTTCACAAAACAAATTAACATGAAAAAGATATTTGCTGCTTTTTGCATCCTCTCAGCAACTTTTGGATGCACCGCACAGACAAAAAAAACAGCTGCTGCAAAAACTTACGAGATCAATAAAACCGATGCAGAATGGCATAAACAACTCACGGCCATTCAATTTGATGTTACCAGGAAAAAAGGAACGGAAGCTGCATACTCAGGTATTTACTGGGATAACCACAAAGAAGGAACTTATAATTGCATTTGCTGTGGTTTGCCATTATTCAACTCTTCAACAAAATTTGACAGCGGAACAGGATGGCCAAGTTTCTGGAAACCAATTGATCCTAAAAATGTAGAGGAAGTTACCGATAACAGTTATAATATGGTACGCACAGAAGTCAATTGCAGGCGCTGCGGTGCACACCTTGGACATGTTTTTGATGACGGCCCCAAACCAACAGGTTTAAGGTATTGTATGAATTCTGCTTCACTGAACTTTGTAAAAAAATAACAGCAGGTTGATCATTTATTAACCGAGATTGACAGATACCTGACACACTATAAAAATTAACTGCCTTATCTTCCTGTTTGATACCAAAGAAAATAGAAGTACTTTGTATTAGCATGAAAAAAATTGTAAAAAAACATCCGCTGGCAATCCGCTGGTTACACTGGATCAATTTTCCTTTACTGGGAGTTATGGTCTGGAGCGGAATGCTTATTTACTGGGCAAATGATGTTTACAAACTGGGATGGGGAGATAAAACGATACTTAAATTTTTTCCTGATTCATTTAACAAAGCACTCAACATTCCATTCCGGCTCGCTGAAGGCATGAGCCTTCATTTTATTTTCATGTGGTTCTTTGCGATCAATGGGATCATATATTTTTTCTATTTGCTTTTTTCCAAAGAATGGAAGCTGATCTTCCCAAACAAAAGATCACTCAAAGAATCATTCCTGGTTGTATTACATGATCTGAGAATAAAAAAAGGCCTACCTCCGCAAAAAAAGTACAACGCAGCACAACGCATTGCATATACAGGAGTGATCATCATGGGATTTTTAATGTTACTCACCGGGCTTGCGATTTACAAACCTGCCCAGCTGTATTGGGTATGTGCTATGCTTGGCGGATATGAATGGGCAAGGGCAGAACATTTTATCATTACTATACTGTTCGTGCTTTTTTTCCTGGTACATATAATACAGGTTTTACTCGCAGGCTGGAATAATTTTCGCGGCATGGTTACGGGTTTTGAAGTAGAAAAAATAAAAGAAGTTACTGAGCCCGTTGAAAATGCAAATCCTTCAAACAGTTAATCAATTGCAATGAACAGTAACGAACAGGTTGTAACAGAAAAACAAGTAAGGAATAAAACATTTATAGCATTTTTGTTTTTCTTTTTATTTATTGCAGGATGTATCGTTACCTGGAAATGGCTGCACCATCAACCGGAAGAGCAAGGCGCTTTACAACCATTGCGAAAAGGTTTAAATACAAACGAATCACTATTTTCCTATTTTTTCAGCAGCCGTCACCTCTCAAAAGAATATCCCAAATCTGCTGCAGTACGCAAGCCAAGGGTTAATGGCAGTATTGGTTTGAAAGACGATTTTGACCCATCAACGTGGAAACTCCATTTGGTAAAAAAACCGGGAGATACTTTATTGATCTCATTAGAAGAAATCATGTCATTACCAAAAACAGAGATCATTTTTGATTTTAAATGTATTGAAGGCTGGAGCCAGGTTACACATTGGGGCGGTGTGAAGTTTAGTGACTTTGCAAAAAAGTACGGACTTGATGAACAGGCCAAAATGGAATATACAGGATTATCAACTCCGGACAAACAATACTATGTTGGAATTGACAATGCAAGTATCATGCACCCGCAAACGATATTGTGTTATGAAATGAACGGCGCTCCTCTGCCTATGAACCAGGGATATCCACTGCGTTTGATCATTCCTGTAAAATATGGCATTAAGCACTTAAAGCGTATCGGCACCATTTTCTTCAGCAATCAGCGCCCGCCGGATTATTGGTATGAACAGGGATATGATTATTATAGTGGGTTGTAAAATCCGGTTTATTTGTTAACTCGTTTACTAGTGTCCTTAAACTCGAAATCCTTTTAGTTTAGTTTGTTTTATTATGCGTTGCAATAATTAGTAAATTGCAAGGTGAAGAATATCAAAACTAATAAACTAATAAACTAATAAACTAATAAACTAATAAACTAATAAACTAATAAACTAATAAACTAATAAACTTGCATCATGACAAGGGAAGAAAAATTCATGCAGGAAGCAATTGCATTATCAAAAAAAGGAATTGACAATAATCACGGTGGCCCGTTTGGATGTGTAATTGTAAAAGACGATGTTATCGTAGGCCGTGGGAATAATAAAGTTACTTCTACCAACGACCCTACTGCACATGCAGAAGTTGTTGCTATAAGAGATGCCTGCAAAAACCTGGATACATTTCAACTGGATGGTTGCGAAGTTTATACAAGTTGCGAACCTTGCCCCATGTGCCTTGGTGCCATTTACTGGGCAAGGCCGAAAGTGATCTATTTTGCCAATAACCGCCAGGATGCAGCAGATATAGGCTTCGACGACTCAATGATATATGATGAAATGGCTGCAAAAATTGAAGAAAGAAGAATCCCGATTTTATCACTTGGAAGAGAAGAAGCCCTGAAAGTATTTAAAGAATGGGCTGATAAAGCAGACAAGACATCTTACTGATCCTTATTTTTTTCTGCAATGATTTCTGCAGCTATACTTACAGCGATCTCTGCTGTTGTCTGGCTTTTGATCTGTAAACCAATTGGCGAATGAATATTATTCAATAATTTTTCATCCATATTTTCCTGCCGGTATGCTGCAAACATTTTTGCGATCTTATTTTTACTGCCAAGCAAACCAGTATACCGGAATTTTTTTTCCATCAATGCTCTTACAGCCAGGTCATCCGTACGATACCCGAATGTCATGACCACTATGTAAACATTTTCACCTCCTTCAATCAGTGAACCGAGTTCTTCATAAGAGCCAATGGTCTTTTTTTCGTGGGCATACATATTCTGATCCATTGTATTCAATCCCACACGCTCATCATAAACAGTAATATAAAAATCCATATCTCTCATAAGCCTTGACAAAGCCAATGCACAATGTCCTCCGCCAATGATGTGTAACTTGTTTTTATATCCTGTCTTTTCTGTCAATAAAAAATGTTGCTCATCTTTCTGTTCAAAAACAAAATCATTTGCCGGAATTTTTTCTGAATAGGAAATACCTTCTCCTGTTAATTGTAAACTTCCATTTTTATTTTGTTGAAGGCTGTTGAGTAATCTTTCAATATCCGGCAGATCAGGTTGCTGCACTGAATATAAAAAAATGGTCTGCTCGCCTGAACAGATCATGCCGCTTTGATTTTTAGCAGATGATTTATCATGTACCTGTTTGTAAAGCTCCGACTGGCCTTTGTTTTCTTTTAAACGAGCCTTCGCCATTTCCACAAATTTGTGTTCCATGATACCACCACCGATGGTTCCGTAAAAACTATTATCAGCAGCAACGGCCATGTTGAACCCCTGGCGGCCGGGAGAACTTCCCTTGCTTTCCAGTACGTACAATAATATCACATCTATGGATGCAGATAATTTATCGTGTATGAATTCCCAGGTGTTCAATAATCTCTGTTTTAAAAACCGCAAAGACGCTAAGGCGCAAATGACCTTAGCGTCTTTGTTTCTTTGCGGTTAATTATTATTTTTTCCTGTTCTCTAAAATTTTCTTGAAAGACCTTCCTCGTATCTCATCTAATGTCAATCCTGTTACAAGCACTTCTTCTTCAGTAATGGCACCACTATTCAATGCACGTAAAAAATAATTCAACAGGCCTTGTCCGGTTGCAGCATCATCGAATACATCGCCGATCAATGTAGCCCTGGCAGCTTTTTCGACAAATGTTTTTAAACGTTCAACGGCATCATCATAACTTTCCAGGAAGAATGCAAACACAGCTGTGTAACGCATCGGGAATTGCGCCGGGTTAAGGTCCCAGCCCTGGTAAAATCCATTCCACAAAGAATGACGGATATGATCGTATCCTTTTTTCCATGCACGATGAACTGTATCACGGTTTTCCTGCAATTGTTCTGCAGTCATTTCTTCCCCGCGGTTCGGACCGATAGGCATTGTATTGGTGGCTCCATCAGACAACCAGATGCCGGTATGAGCCAGTGCAACCTTTGTCATGTGATGTGCAAAATCACAAACAGGATGATCCATCTCCTGGTACTTTGCTGTAATGCTGCAGGAAGCCGTATAATCATATGTTCCAAAATGCATAGCGATACAACGCCCTTTACTTGCTTTTACAAAACGGTACAACGGATTGGTTCCATCAGCATCCATGATCGATTGCGTTGTTTCAACCATCATCTCCATTTTCAAAGTACTTTCTTCCAGGCCAAGTTCTTCTTCCAGTATTTCAAAGAAACTAACAAGGGTGGATACCTGCTCCGGGATAGTAACTTTTGGAAGCATTACAATAAAATTATCAGGCAGTTTGCCCCCTGTTTCATTAACCAACGTTGTTACAAATATTTCCAGCGTACGCAAACCACGTTCTTTCATTTCTTCTGTAAATGGTTTTATACGGATACCAATAAATGGCGGCAATGCATTTGCTTTCATTCCTTTTGCAACTTCCTTAGCAGCTTCTTCTGCAGTTGTATCTTCTTCTTCATTACTGCGGTTGCCATACCCATCTTCAAAATCTATCCTGAAATCTTCTATAGCTTCTGTTTCTAATTTTTTGATCACTTTTTTATACACTTCATAAGATAATCTTGCAGGATGTCTTTTTCTTTCACTTGCAGGAAGTGCTTCATAATGTAAAAGCAGGTCCATTGGCGAAACGGAAGTATCGATCTGGTTGATACCTTCGAGTCCGAATATTTTTCCGAAACTTAAAAAATCCGGCGCATAAGTGTTGAAGGTTTCCAAAGCCCTTTCGCCCAGCACTGATGCCGAATTGTATTTAAAAAGGTTGGCCCCACCGTAAACTGTATGCACAGCCTGTCTTTCAGGCTTATCACCGGGATATATTTTCTGAAAAGCAGTATTGGCTTTCTTTAATTTGTCAAATAGTTGCTTTCTTTTTTTAGAAGGAATTGTGTGTTTCATCAAACGTGTTTTTTATATTTTTTATATCAGCAGTTGTTTTTCAATGTAGCTTCAGAGGCGTCGCACTCTTGTACTGTAAATCAATATTGAACTTATAAACCGCTGTCGGGGTTTGCAACCGCCGACAGGGTTGCTAACTTCCCCTATATGTTGAATATCCAAATGGATTGATCAATAACGGCACGTGGTAATGGCTGTCATCAAAAACGGTAAAGGCAATTTCCACTTCCGGATAAAATCCTCTTGTATCGTTTGCAGCGAAATAATTTCCTGTTTCAAAAACCATTTTATAATTACCCGGCAACACATTTTTATTTGGTGGTAACAAGTCCCCTATTCTTCCATCGGCATTTGTAACACCCTGTGCCATTGTTTGCCATGATCCGTTTACAAACTGCTTCATACGGATGGTAATATTTTGCCCTGGTTTACCAATCGAAGTATCCAGCACATGTGTTGTTAACTGGCTTACTTTCAGCGATTGCCAGTTGCCTTCGTCAATCAATTTCTTAAACCGTAAAATGGTGATCTTATGTTGTTCGCCCATTGCGATGGCCAGTTCTTCCTCTTTGTCGTTGCTGATCCTATCTAACAATAACCGAAGCATTTCAGCCGCCGATTTTCCTGTTGCACAAACAATGAAAATGAAACCGAATTTTTCTTCGTACTCTTTATTGGCATCAGCCAGTTCTTCAATCAGTTTTTGTGAGGCTTTATTTACGCCTGCCTGCTCATTTCCCGCCAGGTGCTGCGTTGAGGCAAATTTTTCCGTAAGGCTTTTTACATCGCCGATCTTTGGGTGATGCGTAAATGCTTCCAGCCAATCAGATTCTGTACATTGATCATACCAAATATCTTCAGCTGTTGCAACAAGATTGTTTTCATCTGCAAAAGGAAAATCATCCATAAACATTGATAACCATTTTGAAGAACCACAACAGGTAGCCAATTGTTTTCCTGCTTCTTCATTGCTTAGTTTATTAAAATCACCTAATGTCATAATCGTTTTTTAAATTACATATCCCAATTTTATCAAGTATCAAGTATCAAGTATCAAGTATCAAGTATCAAGTATCAAGTATCAAGTATCAAGTATCAAGTATCAAGTATCAAGTATCATTTCAAACTTGCCCCCTGGTCTATCCAGCACCTGATTAAATCTCTTTCCTTCTGCGTAATATTTGTTTTATTATTCTGGGGCATTGTTTTGGTTACTACAACACGCTGCATGATCTTGTCTTTCAGTTTTACAATATCCTGTGGTGTATCGTACATTACGCCATTGGGTGCTGCAGTATAAACATCATCTGTTGGTTTTGAGGAATGACAGGCTACACAACGTTTCTGAATAATAGCGTTCACTTCTGCAAAACTAACTTCTGAATTGCATGAACCCGGCTTTTCAGGTGCTGTCATGAATGCAGCTCCAAGCAAAATCAAAATTGAAACAGGCATAACCCATACAGATACCTGCCCTTTCTCTTTAATGTTCAGGTAATGCTTTACACCTGCTGTGCCCAAGGTCATGATCGCCAGTATCAGCCATGGATACTCATTTCCAAATGTACTTGGAAAATGGTTGCTGATCATTACAAACAATACCGGTAAAGTGAAATAATTGTTATGCAATGAACGTAGCCCGGCATTTTTTCCCAATTGAGGATCCAGTGGCTTTCCTTCCCTGGCAGCTTTAACCATTGCTTTCTGTGCAGGAATGATCACCGAGAATACATTCGCAGCCATGATGCTTCCAAGCATTGCCCCAAAATGAATATAGGATGCACGGCTGTTGAATACACGGCTATAGAAATAGGCAAATCCAACCGCAATGATAAACCCGATCAGGGTAAACCAGTAACCTTTTTTTATTAAAGGTGATTTACACAATAGATCATAAATAAGCCAGGCGAGAATGAATGAACCTACACCAATCCCAATTCCTGCAAGCGGGGAAATATCAAGCACATTCTTATCGATCAGCATCGCTGATGCATTGAAATAATACACCACGAACAACAAACAAAAACCCGAAAGCCAGGTAAAATATGCCTCGTATTTAAACCAATGTAAATGCTTCGGAATTTTTTGTGGCGCCACTTTATATTTTTCCAGGTAATAAAATCCGCCTCCATGTATCGCCCAGAGATTTCCTGCAAGTTCATCCCGTACATCTTTTGTACGGTTCAATGCATTCTCCAAAAAAACAAAATAGAATGATGCCCCGATCCATGCAATACCGAAAGTAATGTGCATGAGCCTTACCACAATATTCAGCCATTCCATTAAATGTCCTTCCCACACAGTTCCCCTTAACATCAGGTAAACAACGATCACCATCGAAACAGAAACCAATATAATGGAAGTATACACAAATGTCTGTGAGTCTGACATGCAT
>Ga0209023_10005828_pt1 | contig 13263 bp, 10 predicted proteins | sample LakOneMetagenome_FD_187468 | JGI IMG/M metagenome (GOLD analysis project Ga0209023, IMG submission 187468) | Freshwater and sediment microbial communities from Lake Erie, Canada (SPAdes) (version 2) | ecosystem: Environmental > Aquatic > Freshwater > Lentic | place: Lake Erie, Canada... | reverse complement strand
TCGTTGTAGGCATGCAGAAGGATGTGCGAGTGCCCTTCGATGAGACCGGGCATCAGCGTCGCTCCCGGCAGGTCGACGATCGTCGCGCCTGACGAGTCCACCGCGCTCGAAGGGCCTGCCGTTTCGATGCGTGCGCCGCGTACGCGCACGCTCCATCCCGCGTGCATTTCGACACCATCGAAGACGCGGGCGGGACGCAAGACCGTGACGCTCTGCGGCGTCTGCGACTGACCAGCCAGCGTGACGGTCCCCACAACACATGCCGCAACCACGGCTTTCGACAGATGGCGAGACACACTGGACATGCTTTGGACGATAAGCAGGATTGCCGCTGTGGTCAACACGACCGGGGCGCACCGTGCGAGAAACGGCAGCCACGCGCCGCCCAGATCGTCGAATGCGAACAATCCTGTCGACCTTGCACGTCAGCTCGCACCCGCCGACGATGAATCCATCGATCGAGTCGTCGGGCGCACCAAAGACGGACTTGCCCTGTAGAATCTCCGCAGCCCTATGGCGGCATTCCTTCTGCGGCGTCTGCTCTATCTCGTGTGCCTGGTGGTGGTGTCCACATCGGTCGCGTATGTGCTCGCGGCAACACAGTTGAATCCACGGGCGAGGTACGAGGGGCGCAATCCGCCGCCGCCCGTCGCGGTTGTCGATGCCACGCTCGACGCGCTGAATCTCAACGACAAGGTGCCGCTCGTTACGCGGTTCGGACGCTGGAGCCGCGGCGTCATCGCCGGGAACCTGGGACGCACGATCGACAACCAGTCGGTGAATGCCGAGATTGGTCGCCGCATGTGGGTCAGCCTGCGTCTGGTGCTGATTGGCTCCATCGTCGGCACGCTGCTCGGCGTCGCCGCCGGTGCGTATAGCGCCGTCAAGCAGTACCAGGCTGCCGACCGGGTGCTCACCGTCTTCTCCTTCGTGGTGCTGTCGATTCCCGCCGTCGTGCTCGGCGTCCTCTTTAAAAACGCCGGCATCGGACTCAACAACCGATTGGGCTTCAAGGGTGCGACCAAGCTGCTCTACACCACCGGCGAGATGACGCCCGGTATGGACCCGTGGTCGTGGGTGGGCATCCTGAACCGGATGTCGCACATGGTTCTGCCCTCGATGGTGCTGATCGTCATTGCCATCGCCTTCTACGGACGTTATCAACGCAATGCCATGCTCGATGTGCTCGGCAGCGACTTCCTGCGCACGGCGCGAGCGAAGGGACTGAGCCGAACGCGGGCGCTCATCACGCACGGACTGCGAACCGCGTTGATTCCCATGGCCACGTTCTTTGCCTACGAGTTCGCCCTGCTCTTCGTCGGTGCGACATTCACCGAGAAGCTGTTCGGCTGGCACGGCATGGGTGAGTACTTCGTTGATTCGGTCACGAAGAACGACGTCAACTCCGTCGCTGGAGTCACGCTGTTTGTCGGAGTGCTGGTGCTCATGGCCGGCTTCCTCTCCGACATTGCGTACGCGGCGCTGGACCCACGGGTGCGCGTCTAGTTCATGCAGACCGCTGCCGCGTCCGACAATCGCCGCCACGCCGAACCTGTCGACGAGCAAGAGGCCGTCTCGCGCGGTCGGCTCATCTGGCGTCGCTTTCTCAAGCAGCGCCTCGCACTGTTCGGATTGGCCGTTGTCGTCGCGCTGTGCGCCGTGGCGTATCTCAGTCCGTTCGTGAGCCCGTGGCAGTACAACCAGCTCGATTTCAACGCGTTTCTCGAACCGCCAGGCGGGTCGCACATCTTCGGCACGACGCAGAACGGATTCGACGTATTTGCGCTGACCATGCGCGGCATGCAGAAGTCGCTGGTCATCGGACTGCTCGGCGCACTGATGGCCACGGCCCTCGCAGCCGTCATCGGGGCATTTGCCGGCTACTTCGGCGGTGCGGTGAATACAGCACTGGTCACCCTCATCGACTTGCTGATGGTGCTGCCGGCGTTTCTCATCATCGCTATCCTCTCGCCAACCTTCCGCGGCCGCACGTGGCTCATCTTCGTGCTGCTGCTGGCGGCCTTCCAGTGGATGGTCACGGCTCGCATCGTCCGCGGCATGACGCTGTCGTTGCGCGAACGTGAGTTCGTGCATGCAGCGCGGTTCATGGGCGTACCTGGTTGGCGCATCATCTTCCGGCACATCCTGCCGAACATGGCGTCGCTGCTCATCATCGATGCAACGATCAACGTGAGCTCGCTCATCCTGGCGGAGGTCGGACTGTCGTTCTTCGGGTTCGGTGTGCAGCCGCCGGACGTGTCGCTCGGCACGCTGATCGGCGATCACGCGGGCGCCGCGCTCACGTTCCCCTGGGAGTTCTACTTTCCCGCCGGATTCCTGATCGTGCTGGTGCTCGCCATCAACCTCGTTGGCGACGGCCTGCGCGACGCCTTCGATCCCCAGACGCACGGTCGCTCCTGATGCCTGCCGTGGCTGCCCCACTGCTCTCCGTCTCGAACCTGTCGGTCTCGTTTCGCAGCGAAGCCGGCGACGTTCGCGCGGTGCGTCATCTCTCGTACGACGTGCTGCCTGGGGAGCTACTCGGCATCGTCGGCGAATCCGGGTCGGGCAAGTCCGTGTCGTCGCTGGCGATCATGGACCTGCTGCCGGGGCACGCGAGCGTGTCGGGATCGATCACGCTCGATGGTCAGCAACTCATTGGGCGGACGGACGCAGAGCTCTCGAAGCTGCGCGGCAAGCGGATTTCCATGGTGTTCCAGGATCCGCTGTCGGCGCTCACGCCGGTCTACACCGTGGGCGACCAGCTGGCAGAAGCCGTCCTGGTTCACGAGCGCGTCTCGCGTGCGGCGGCCCGCACCCGCGCGACAGAGCTGCTGAATCTCGTCGGCATTCCCAATGCCGCGCAACGCGCCACTGCCTTCCCGCACGAGTTCTCCGGCGGCATGCGCCAGCGCGTGATGATTGCCATGGCAATTGCGAATCAGCCGGCGCTCATCATCGCGGACGAACCGACGACGGCCCTCGACGTCACGATTCAGGCGCAGATTCTCGACGTGCTGCAGACCGCACGCCGCCTGACCGGCGCCGCGATCGTGCTCATCACGCACGACCTCGGCGTCATCGCCGGCGTGGCGGACCGTGTGGCGGTGATGTATGCCGGTACGATTGTCGAGACAGGCACGGTCGATGATGTGTTCTACCGCGCGAGGATGCCGTACACGCTGGGTCTGCTCGGGTCCATTCCGCGCGCCGACGTTGGTAATCGCGAGCCGCTGACACCAATCGACGGTACACCGCCGTCGCTCGTGCAGCTGCCTGCCGGATGCCCGTTCGTGCCGCGCTGCCCACTCGCCCAGGATCGCTGCACGGCGCTCGAACCGCCGCTGCGTCTGCTCGCCGCGTCGGGTGCCGACCACTCGGCCGCATGTCACTTCGCTGACGACATCGAGCGAGAGAACCGCACGAGCCGCGACATCTTCCCCGCCGCTGTCGTGACAGGCGTGGACGCTGTTTCCGCGGCACGACGAGACGGTCCGACTGTTCTCGCCGTGGAGCACCTGCGCAAGACCTATCCGCTGATGAAGGGCGCCGTGCTTCGACGTCGAGTCGGGCAGGTGCACGCGGTCGACGACATCAGCTTCGATATCCGCGAAGGTGAGACGCTCGGTCTGGTTGGCGAGTCGGGCTGCGGCAAGACCACCACCATCATGGAGATTCTCAATCTCGTTCGACCGGAACACGGTCGGATTGAGGTGCTGGGCCGCGACACCAGTGCCATGACCGCCGCCGATCGTCTGGCGGTCCGCAGGAATCTGCAGGTCGTTTTCCAGGATCCGATGGCGTCCCTCGACCCGCGCCTGCCGGTCGGCGACATCCTCGCCGAACCGCTACGCGCACACGGTGCAGAGCCAGCCGCCGTCGCGACGCGCGTGCGAGAACTGCTGGACCTCGTCGGGCTTCGCCCGGAGCACGTGAACCGGTATCCGCAGGCATTCTCGGGCGGGCAGCGGCAACGCGTCGGTATTGCCCGGGCGCTGGCGCTCGAACCGCGCGTGCTGGTGCTCGACGAGCCGGTGTCTGCCCTCGACGTCTCGGTGCGGGCCGGCGTCATCAACCTGCTCGAACGCCTGCGTGAGCGACTGGGGCTCTCGTATCTCTTCGTCGCGCACGATCTGGCGGTGGTGCGCTACCTCGCCAACCGAATCGCGGTGATGTATCTCGGACGCATCGCGGAGATTGGGCGCGTAGACGATGTGTTCGAGCGTCCGATGCATCCGTATACGCAGGCGCTGCTGTCGGCCATTCCACTTCCCGATCCGCAGAAAGAGCGCCGCCGCACACGCATCGTCTTGCAGGGCGACCTGCCGAGTCCTGCGAACCCGCCGTCAGGGTGCCGCTTCAGGACACGATGCCAGACCTTCGCAGGCGAACTGAGTGCATCGCAACAGGAGCGGTGCGTGAATGAGAGTCCCATGCTCACCAGCAAGAACACTGATGCCGATCATCTCGCCGCCTGCCACTGGGCGACGGCCGCGTCGGTGCTGTGATGCGTAACCGTCATACGTCGCGATCCAGTCGACGAGTTGCCGCGTTCAGCGAGCGCCAGCTCCTGACGTTGGTCACGGTCTCGGCAGCCCTCATGTTCGTCGCGGCATGTGGCGGAAACGAATCCGGCGATGTCGAGCAACAGGGTGCACGGGTGTCGACCGAGAACAACCTGAGGGCGACACCGCGTGACCAGGTGGATGACGGCGGCACATTCACCTGGGTGACCGACTCATCACCGATCAACTTCAATTACCACCAGATTGACGGCACAGAGGTCGCCACCTCGGACATCAGCAAGGTCTTCACGCCTTCTGCGTTCTATTCGGATGCGGCTGGTAATCCCGTCTGGAGCCACGCTCTGCTTGCCAGCGAACCCACGCTGGCGCTCACACCAAAGCAGGTGGTGACCTTCGCGATCAATCCAAAGGCGGCCTGGTACAACGGAGCGCCGATCACCTGGGAAGACTTCTACTGGCAATGGCGCGCGTGCAACGGCACTGACCGGCGCTATCAGATTTCGTCGGCCAATGGCTGGGAGGCAATCGAGAAGGTCGAACGCGGCAAGGACGACCGCGAAGTCGTGGTCACCTTCAAGTCACCGTATGCCGACTGGCAGTCCGTGTTCAGCAACATCTACCCCGCATCCACCAATCGCGATCCGGCGATGTTCAACGAGGGATGGAAGGACTGGCCCCTGACCACGGCAGGTCCCTTCAAGATGGAGAACATCGATCTGGTCAGCAAGACGGTGACGGTCGTGCGGAACGAGCGATGGTGGGGTAACCCCGCGAAACTCGATCGCATCGTCTACCGGATCATCGAGCCGGATGCCCAGATTGACGCCCTGGCCAACGGCGAGATTGATGCGATGGACGTTGGTCCAGACGTGAACAAGTTCAATCGCGCAAAGGACATCGAAGGGATCGAGATGCGCCTGGCGGGTGGCCCGAACTTCCGGCACCTGACCATCAACGGCACCAGCCCATTGTTGCGTGACGTCCGCGTGCGTCAGGCACTCGCCATGGCCATCAGCCGGCCAGCCATCGCCCGCTCGCAGCTCGCGCCACTCGGCATGCGCGCCTCGGCGCTGGGCAACCACATCTTCATGGCCAATCAGCTGGGCTATCAGGACAACGCCGGCATCGTGGCTTACAACCCCGCTCGCGCGAAGCAGCTGCTCGAGGAGGCTGGCTGGAAGATGGACGGCAACGTTCGCAAGAAGGACGGCAAGCCGCTCGAGATCACGATCGTCATTCCGGGTGGCGTCGCCACATCGCGGCAGGAGTCGGAGCTGATGCAGAACATGCTGGCGCAGGTCGGCGTGCATCTCCTCATCAGCACGGTGCCGAGTCCCGACTTCTTCGAGAAGTACATCCGGCCAGGCCAGTTCGAGTTCACGGTCTTCTCGTGGATGGGAACCGCGTATCCCATGAGCTCGGCGCGCTCGCTCTACAGCTCGCCCACGCTCAACGCCCAGGGCGAACTCGACATTCAGCAGAACTACGCGCGCATCGGGTCACCGGAGATCGACAGACTGTTCGACCTCGCCAACCAGGAACTCGATCGTGACAAGGCCAGGCAGATCGCCAATCATCTCGACACCCTACTCTGGGAAGAAGTGCATTCGCTGCCGCTTTACCAGCGTCCCGAGATCGTACCGACCAGAGCCAACCTGGTGAACTTCGGTGCCTTCGGCTTTGCGGACTGGGTCTTCGAGGATATCGGATGGGCGAAGGGGTCCGCGCACCATTGATATTGAAGATTGAAGATCTAAGACTTGGATTTCAGATTTCAGATTTCAGATTTTAGATTGGAGATTGAACTGAGGGCGTTCCAGTGTCTCTGTCTCTGACCCCAAGCAGATAGAGAATCCCGTCCAGTCCCATCGTCGAGATGGCCTGTCGAGCGCTCTGACGCACGACAGGCTTCGCGCGGAAAGCGATGCCGAGGCCAGCGAGGCGCAGCATCGGTAGATCGTTCGCGCCGTCGCCGACGGCGATGACCTGATCCATGCTCAAGCCTTCAACCTTCGCGATCTCGGCCAGGTAGTGCGCCTTGCGGGCGCCGTCGACGATCTCGGTCTTCACCTCGCCGGTCACGACACCATCGATCATGTCCAGCTCGTTCGCGTGGAGATAGTCGATGCCGAGGCGACGCTGAAGTTCGCGGCCCATGAACGTGAAGCCGCCGGAGAGAATCGCCGTCTTGTAGCCGAGCCTGCGCAGCGTCGCGATGAGACGTTCCGCGCCGTCCATCAGCGGCACGCTGTCCACGACTTTCTGCAGCGCGGCATCCGGCAGTCCCTTCAGCAGCGCGACACGACGCCGGAAGCTCCCCTGGAAGTCCAGCTCTCCACGCATCGCAGCCTCGGTAATCGCCGCCACCTGATCGCCAACGCCGGCATGCCGTGCCAGTTCGTCGATAACCTCTGTCTGGATGAGCGTGGAATCCATATCGAACGCGACCAGGCGACGATTGCGGCGAAACACGGTGTCGTGCTGGAAGGCGACGTCGAGGTCGAAGTCCTGCGTCAGCGCCAGCAGGTCGGTCCGCATCTGGTCTTCGCTGGCGATGTTTCCGGACGCGGAGAACTCGATGCACATGCGGCTCACGCCGTTCGCGTCGAGCAACTGGCGGCCAGAAAGGCGGTCGATACGATCGATGTTGAGGTCGGCGGCAGCGATGACACCGCTCACTGCAGCGACATGCGCAGCCGTCAACGACGGACCAAGGATGCTGATGATGTAGCGCCCTTTTCCCTGCGCCCTGACCCACTCGGCGTACTCGTCGGCCGTGATCGCCCGGAAACGAATGTCGACTCCCAACTGGTGTGCCTGCAGCAGCAACTCGGTCAGCAGAGACGACGACTTCATCTCGTCGGTCAGCTCGACGAGCAGTCCAAGCGCCAACGCGTCGTGAATGACCGCCTGTCCGATATCGAGGATGCGCGCGCCGCCGCGTCCGAGGATGCCGGTGAGTGCGTGCGTGACGCCAGCTTTGTCGTGACCAGTGATGTCGATGTGGAGGACGCGCGTCTGCGGCTGCATGGGCATGAGAGCGTTCGATTATCGCATCCAGGCACCGCCGAAGGGCCCTGTGCGCCCGACTGCGTTCTCTGCTCCGCATCCGGAATGGTTCACGGGCATACTGGCGCACATGGATTACCGCCCTGACACGTACGACATCACGACGGCCGCGAACATCGCAGGTGATGAAGCGTGGTATCGCGCGCGCGCCCGCAGCCTCGGAGGTCCGGTCCTCGAGCTTGGCGCCGGCACGGGCCGCATCACGCTCGGCATTGCCGACGATGGCGCGGAGGTCTGGGGACTTGATGCGAGCCGCACCATGCTCGATGCACTGGACGCGAAGCTCGCGAATCGGCCGCCCGATGTGCGTGCACGCGTGCACACGGTTCAGGGAGACATGCGGCGTTTCGAACTGGATCAGCAGTTCGAATTCGTCATCATCCCGTATCGCGCGTTTCTCCATAACCTCACCGAGGCCGACCAGCTCGCCTGCTTGACGTGCGTCCGCAGACACCTCGCTCCGGGTGGCATGCTGGCCTTCAACGTGTTCCATCCGTCTCTGGAGTTCATGGCCAGAAACGCCGGCTCCCTCGCCAACGTCTGGCGCCTGGCGACGACGCACGCCTTGCCTTCTGGCGGCTGCATCACTCGTGCAGATGCAGTGAGCTACGACACGCCGCATCGATTGCTGCACGCGCAGCACCGATACGACGAGTGGGACGCCAGCGGCGTGCTGACGCGGTCGACGCTGCACCGCCTCACGCTGACATATCTCTACCCTGCCGACATCGAGCGTCTGCTCGTCGACACCGGGTTCAGCGAGGTCGTGATGTACGGAGGGTTCGACGAACGTCGGTTCGAGCGCGACGCCGACGAACTGGTGGTCACCGCGCGCTGAACCAGCCGCACGCTGCAGCCCGTCAACGTGTCGGGCTCATGGCGCCCGGTCATTGCCCCGCAGCTCGGTGGCTGCCAGCACGGCGACCGCCGCAGGTGTATAACAGGTCGGCACTTTTTCCAAAGACCTGAGGAGGTCCAATGAAGCAGGGAATGATTGGAGCAGTGACGGCGCTTGCCGCCGTTGTGACGTACGGAGCAGTGGTAAGCGCGCAGGCGCCAGCGCAGGGGCAAGCCCCGGTTTATCCGCCACCGGCGACGCAGAAGGCGACACCTGGCGACGCGCCCGCCTATGCCTTCGACATCACCAAGGCTGAAATCGACTTCGTGATCAAGAACGCGCCCGCCAACCCACCCGACCGCCAGCTGCGTGTCGTGGACATGGGTAAATACAACCTCGGCGTCGGCATCATCCACCGCGGTCCGACCAACGAAAAGCCCGGCGATCCCGTGCCGGTGCTGTGGCATGACTACACGCCCGAGATCTACTACATCACGTCGGGTTCGGGCGTACTCACCACGGGCGGCATGATTCTCAATCAGCGTCCCGCGGCTGGCGTGCCGAACACGATGAATGGCCCGAGCGGCAGCGGCATTGCCGGTCCCGGCTCGTACAGCCGCAAGGTTGGCCCCGGCGACATCATCATCATTCCGAACAAGGTCGCACACGGCTGGAGCGGCGTCACCGATCACATCGAGTATCTGAGCTATCGCCCGGATCCGGACCGCGTGTTGCCGGCAGGCTGGGTCTATCCGTTGCTGCTCAAGACGACGCCGCCTGAAGTGCCGACGCCTGGCGTCAGCCGGCCGGGTGCGCAGGCGGCACCAGCGGCCCCAGCCGCTCCGCGCCAGTAGTGGCAATACGGCCCCTTGGCTCGGAACCGAACGAACGCGTCGGTTTCAGGCCAAGGGCAGCCGGTTGGAATTTCAGATTGAAGATTTTCGATTCGAGATTTCACTGCAGCGGGTTCGGCAGCTTCGCGCCCCGCAATTCACTCATCGTCATCGCGTTCGCCTTGTCGAAGATCGCGAGAAACGCGCGTTCACTGTAGGCCAGGCCGACGGCCGGCACGAGTTCGGGCACGTCCAGCGTCGTGTGATAGATGACGTGGTCGATGATGTGGAAAGCTGGCGCGAGCGGAGTCAACGCGCCGAGTGAACCACCGGCGTTGCGTTCGGGCACGCGGTAGACCGACACGTTGAAGTCCTGGAACGTCTGCTTCACCAGCTGCTGCAGCGCCGCACTGCCACTCACATACCAGCGTCGTGCGCTGATGGCATTCGCCGTCACCAAATCCTGGTTGTACATGTAGAGCAGCGTCTGCGACGTGTGCTCGGCATTGAGAATCAGCGCAACCTTGCTCCAGTCATACGTCTTGATGGCCAGCGCGCGGCCGGCTTCGCCGTGATGATGATCCGGCAGCGCCATGAAGACCAGCGTGCGCGGACGCCGCTCGCGCGGCATCGCCGCGTAGTGGCGGGCCATATCGATGGCCGTCGCCATCCCGCTCGCGTTATCCATCGCGCCCTGGAAGAACCCGTCGGTGTGCGTGACGATGACCAGTTGCTCGTCGGACATGCCAGGCAACGTCGCGTAGAGATTCTCGGTCTTCAGACCTTCGCGTTCCTCGATATCGAGAGACACACTGAGCTGGACCCGCTGGCCTGACGCGAGCAGGTCACGCAGCATGAATCCTTCATCCTGACTGATGGTGAGCGTCGGCACCGCATCCGGACCTTCAGGGGCACCTTCGGGATTGAACTGACCGTTACCCGGCACCCCGATGACGTTGATGATCATCGCGGCGCCCGCCTTGGTCACGAGCGTGTCCGAGTTGAAGAGTCCCGCACGATCGCTCGCCGAGTGGCTGCGTCCGCCGGGCACGAGCACGCTGTAGACCAGCACTGCCTTGCCACGCAGGTCGCGACCGGCGAGATCTGGTGCGGCGCCGATACCGACCCAGACCGCGTCTGCCGTGATACCGCCCTTCGGTGTCGGCTTCGTCTCGTTGATGGGAAAGAGCGTCTGCAGCGGCGCGGTTCTGCCCGCCGCGCTATAGGAGCCAGTGAGCTTCGTCGGATACCAGAGCGGTGACATCTCCACCGGCTGACGGCGCACGCTCAATCCGAGCGCCGCGTACTGCTGCGCCATGAAATCGAGCGAGGCCTGGTGGAAACGCGTGCCTGGAATACGTCCCCAATACAGCTCTCCGGAATCGAGACTCTGCAGCGAGAAGGCCGTGATCTTCTTGATGGTGTCCTTGATGCGGTAGCCGTCCACGTCGGCGTAGGCTTCCTGGCCCGGCTTCAGCGGAAACACGGGATACTCGGAGTCCGGAATGAGAAGACGGTCCATGTCGCGCGGCAGCCCGATGCCGTAGGTCTTCTCCACCCTGGCGCCAGGCCGCATCTGCGCGATCGTCCGAGCCGAGAAGCCGGCAGTCAGCAGCACGGCAACGCCTATGTGAACAGCAAGTCGTCGCTTCACGGGAGGCTCCTCTTCCACATCACACCGCTTCCAGCGAAAAGACCATCTGCCCGCTCCATGGTCCGCAGATGGCCCCGGTATCGTAGTGAACGAACGCTCGCTGCACGGGCCGCAGTCCGGCGCGGACGAACAACTCGAGGATTTCCCGTTCAGCAAACAGGTATCCCCACGTCGGAATGCGAAGGTCGTCGATCGCCCACGTGAACGACACCAGGCCATTCGACGCCTGCGGTCGCAGCGCGTCGCGGACGCGCCTGGCAACGACTCGCGTGGCTCCAGCCGCTGCGATGTTGTAGCGATTATGCACATCCAGGAAGAGTCGACCTGACGAAGTGAGATGCTCGCGCATGTTCCGCAGCGCACTGAGTTGTTGTGCAGGCTGCTCGATGGCGCCCAGCACGTTCCACAGACAGGTGACGATGTCGAAGGTTCCGGCGGAGACGGGCAACGATTCGGCCGCACACGTCAGCACCTCTCCATCGTGAACGGCGCGACACTGTTCGCGCATCGGCTGCGACGGGTCAGACAGCACGAGCGATGTAACACCGAGCGCACGTGCCAGGTGAACCGCGCGGACTCCGTCTCCAGACCCCACGTCGAGCATGGCCGCGCACCGGTCCTGGCACCAGCTGACGATAGTGCGATCGACGCCGTCGCAGTACGCCGCCCGGCGCTTCGCATACTGACGATAGTGCGGCGCAAGCGCGTCGTACGCGGCGGCGGTCATCCGTTTGTTTCGAGAGCCGGCGCCCGCTTCACGAGCAAGGAGGGCCCGAGTTCGACGGACGTGAGGACGCGCAGGATGCGCTCGGACGCGTGGCCGTCTCCGTAAGGATTCACGATTGTCGAGAGCATGCGTTGGAACTCCGGCGTCTGCGTGCGGGCAACCGCCTGCAGGATGGCGTCCGCATCAGCCTCGACATCGATGACGTTTTCGCCGTGTTCGCGACCGTCCTGACGTGAGCCGACGTTGACTGCGGCCACGTGCATGGACGCCGCTTCCATGACGCCGCTGCTCGAATTGCCAATCAGCGCGGCGGCACCACTCATCAGGCGCCAATAGTCACGGGGCGCCAGGTTCACGACCACGTGGACATCTGGCCTCGTCCGCGCAAACGCAGACGCACGCTGAATGACGTCGCGGCTGCCGGCGTCAGCATTGGGGAAACAGAACACGATCTGACCAGGCAGGCGTGAGAGGGCATCGAGCACCGCGTGCAGCCACGCCGTCGTGTCAGTCTGAAGCGTCTCGGGATGGCAGGCCACGATGAACCAGGGGACGCCAGCGCGAAGACCGAGACGTTCGACCACGGACGCCACCGGCGGCAGCGCACGACGCGTCACCTGATCGAGCGAGAGCGCCCCAACGCAGTGCACGCGCCAGGATTCTTCCCCCATGGCAATGACTCTGCGCCTGGCCTGTTCGGTCGTCGTGAAGTGCAGGTGACTGAGCTTGGTCAGCGCATTCCGTACCGCATCGTCTATCGCGCCTTCGCTGCGGTCGCCACCTTCGATGTGCGCGAGTGGAATGCGTAGCGTGAGCGCGACGCTTGCCGCTGCCAGCATCTCGTATCGATCGGCGGTGACCACCATGATCTCGGGGCGAAGGCGACCACACGTGTCGGCCAGTCCCAGCGTGGCGACGCCGAGCGACTTGGCCATGCCAACGTCGGTGTCAGAGCTGAGGAGGCTCTCCACGGTTTCGTCGACATCGACACCGCCGCCCGCAATCTCGTCCACCGTACGACCGAACTCGGGTGAGAGATGTGGTCCGAACGCGATCACCTTGAGGTCAACCATCGGGTGGGCACGCAGGTCGTGCAAGAGCCACTGGAGATGGCTGTAGTCGGCGCGCGAAGTCGTGACGACGGCGATGCGTCTGCGGGCTGTCATGTGCGATGTTCATCAGCATACCCGTTCGATCACGCGGGCTGTTCATGACCTCCAGGAGCAGGTATGCTGCCGCGTCACATCACGCGTGTTCAGGTCTGGAAAACAGTCATGAAGAGAGTGCTGCACGCCGTCCTGCTGGTCGTTGTCTGCGCCGTGACCGCCGCTGCGCAGACGCCAACACTGCCTGCACCGTTTCCGCGCACGAATGCCACGAAGCTGTTCGAGAACGACCGCATCAACGTCTGGGACATCGTCTGGCCCACGGGACAACCGACGGCCCTCCATCGGCACGTCTACGACCAGGTGGGCACGTATTACGTGAAGGGCGGGCGCACCATCACCACCCCAGACGGACAGGCACGCAGCAACATCACCGAAATTGGCGCGCTCTCGGATACCAAACGCGGAACGACACACATCGAAGAGGGCAACACAGACCCGCCGCTGCGC
>Ga0209023_10005827_pt1 | contig 13264 bp, 11 predicted proteins | sample LakOneMetagenome_FD_187468 | JGI IMG/M metagenome (GOLD analysis project Ga0209023, IMG submission 187468) | Freshwater and sediment microbial communities from Lake Erie, Canada (SPAdes) (version 2) | ecosystem: Environmental > Aquatic > Freshwater > Lentic | place: Lake Erie, Canada... | reverse complement strand
ACCGATCGGCACGGTCCGGGCGAGCCGCGAGGTGATCGTCAGCTCCGGGTCCTTGGGTAGCCCCCGGCTGCTGATGCTCTCCGGTATCGGGCCCGCGGAGCACCTGCGCGAGCACGGGATCGACGTGGTGGCCGATCTGCCGGTCGGGGACAACCTGCATGACCACCTGTTCGTGCCATTGTCGTACCACGCACCCAACGGGCGCAGCGCGTCACCGCTGAGTTTCGGCCGCGCCGCCGGCCGAGAAATCCTGCGCCCCCGATCGACCTATCTGGCGCACACTCTGTTCGAAGGGGTTGCATTCCTCGACGCTGGCGGCCGTGGCCGCACCGAGGTTCCCGATCTGCAGATGTTCATCCTGCCGATGAGCTACCCGGAGAACCAGGACGAGCCGGGGCTGCACCTGGCCGCCGATTCGGCGCGGTCGCTCACCATGCTGCCCACGATGATCTACCCGCAGAGCCGGGGGACGGTCCGTCTGGCATCCACCGATCCGTTCACCGCGCCGCTGATCGATCCCAACTACCTGGCCGAACCGCAAGACCTGGCGACCCTGGTGGCCGGGATGGAATTGGTCCGGGAATCGTTGGCCCATCCCGCCATTTCGGGCGAGGTCGGACGAGAGGTACTGCCCGGTGCGGATCTGCACGGCGAAGATCTCGCGGAGTTCGCGCGGCGCAACGCATCCGGGGTGTATCACCCAGTGGGGACCTGCCGGATGGGCAGCGACGAGCGGGCCGTGGTCGACCCCGCGCTGCGGGTCCGCGGCGTGTCGGGGCTGCGGGTCGCCGACGCCGCGGTCATGCCCAGCATCGTCGGCGGCAACACCAATGCCGCTGCCATGATGATCGGTGAGCGGGCCGCCGAGTTGATCCTCGGTGGCTGACGCCGTTCAGCGGTTCGGGTTACAGCGGTCGGAAACCACGGTGACATCCGTCGGCCGCCCGTCGGGCTGGCCGATCTGCCAGGTGCTCGCCGCGCCCGCGGTGAACGGACCCGGAGCGCCCTGAGATTCATAGTGGCCCTGCGGATCCCAGGTCTTCGCCGACGGATACGGCCAGGGGCAGGCCACCGTGGATGCCGCCCCGGTGGTACGCACCAGCCAGAACGCCGAACTGAAGCTCATCATGGCGACGTTCAGGATGACCGCCATCACCAGGAAGGTCGCCAGCTTCGGCCGGCCGGAGAACAGGGTGAATCGTTGCGCGAGCTTTTCGGCCTGGCTCTTCCCGGTGTCGTCGCGGTAGAGCAGGATCGACGCGGGGATCATTATGATGGTGATCAGCACGCTGGCCATCAACAGTGGGAACTGGCTGAACCGGCCGGCATCCAGTGAACCGAAGTCGATCACGTGGGTGTAGGTCAGGAATTGGGTGCGGGTCAGCAGGATTTCCTGGGCGGCGTCCCAGATGGCACCGATGACGAAGGTCAGCACCGAAATCGAGATCAGCGGGTGCCGCCAGACGAAAGCGTCGTGTTCGGTGCGTCGTTGGACTGCCCGCAGTGCCGGCATGGCCAGGAAGTAGGGCAGCAACACATAGGGCGCGTAGATCACCGAGGTCAACGGTTCGATGATCGGGGAGATGTTGAGCCACGGCCAATCTCGCGGGAAGTGCCACATTCTGGGGTTGTAGACCAGCCCGATCGCCCAGTTGTTGATCGGGTCCCACCAGAACAGGGTGGAGGAGGCCAGGATCATCAGGATCACCGGATGCCCGGGCCGGCGACTCCAGACCAGCACCGAGGCGACGATGACGACGGCCAGCAGCACCGCGCCCAGCACCTGGCCCCAGAAAACGAAGTCGATCGCCGGCCACAACGGCTGCGCCGGGGGTGGTTTGCCGACACCGGCGGGGTTGGCATTGTCCGGCGCGACCGGTCCGTGCTTCTCGGCGGTCAGCAGAACGGCGACCGTAGCGGCGGCCGCGATCGCCCAACCCGCGAGGACCTTGATACGCGTTGCAGTGTTCATGGTGCTCCTTGCTGTTCGGGTGAAGGGTAACCCATATTGTTCAGATGCTGAACGATATGGGTTACCGTCCGGCTCCGCCCCGTCGATGCGGAGTAGGGTCAGGGCTCGTGGCCGACACCCTGGGCGAAGCCGACGACGGCGACATCGTCGACTTCCTCGGCGCCGTGGCCGATGTGCAGCGGATGATCTCCACGCACGCGCTGCCGGTGGCGGCCGAGTATGCGATCTCCGAACGTGCGCTCGGCATCCTCTTCCTGGTGCACGCGGGGCTGGACCGGCCCGGCGCCCTGAGCGACTATCTCAATGTGCTGCCGAGCACCATCACCTCCGACGTCGACAAGCTGGTGGCCGCGGACATGTTGCGGCGGGTGCCGTCGCCCACCGACCGGCGGGTCACCCGGATCGAGGTCACCCGGCGCGGTGCCGCAGTGCAGCGGGAGTCGTTGCGCCGGTTGGCCGAATTCTTCCGCGCCACGGTGGCCGGGGTGGCGCTGGCGGAGTTGCACGCCTGTATCGAGACCCTCCGCAAGCTCAGCGGGGTGCCGCAATCGCCGGTGCCCAATCCGCTTCGTGACACGTCGTGATCGGTGGGCTGTATCGTATGGAGCGGTTCGAGGTGTCGCGGCCGATGTCTTCGAGGCCAGCGCCACCGGATGTGCTAGCGCCCGCGGGCCAGCCGGTATCGGGCCATCACCAGGTCCATGATCGCCCCGTTGAGCATCCCCGGGGCGTACTCCACCCAGCACCAACTGCGGACCGGAAGCGGCCGCCGCGAACAGTCGGTCAGCCGGCCGAAATAATGCACGGGACTACCGGCGGTATCGAACTCGAAGGTGTAGGACACCGATCCGAGGGCCGCGTCCAGACGCCGCAGCCGGCCCTGGTCGTCGACGACCGGGGTGGCCCGGACGTCATCGACGGTGACGGTGACGCCGTCGAGCACCTGATAGCCGGGGCCGAAGGCGATGCCGTCGCGACCCTGCCAGCAACAGCCCCCACCCCAGCTCCCGTCGTCGTACTGCTGCATCCAGGACACCCACATGCCCTGCAGATCGCGAATGATGGGCAGCTCCGCGTAGACCTTTCCGGGCGGCCCGTACGCGAAATCTTGGTGCAGGTAACCGGATACCGGCGTGCCTTCGATGCTGCCGGTGGCGCTCATCAGCTCGTGCCGGTAGTACGCCGGGGCTGCGATGCCGTCCTGCGGGGGGATTCCGATGGTCACGATGTCGCCGATGCTGTGGCCGTGCAACTCCCAGCGGCCGCCGGCGTCGTACCAGTGACAGCCCTCGGAGTCGTGTTCGATGCGGCCGCTGTCGAAGCGCAGTGTGGTGGTGGCGGCGGTCGTTGTACTGTCGGTGGTCTCGGTGTACTGCAGCGGTTCGAACCAGTCGATGGTGGCGTATTCCGGAAACAGGTGCGGCGGTTGCGGATCCAGCGAGACCGGCAGTCGCTTGAACCCGGTGATCGGAGCCACCACATGCGTCATCCCGGTCAGGAAATCGTCGGCGCCGCGCAAACCCCAATAGTTGTTCCCGGATTCGTCGGCGACCACGCCGGAGATCCACATTCCCGCCGGTGCCACCGTCGCGTCCGGAGTCCAGCTGCGCAGGTAACGCGCCGGGGTGGGCGTCCGGGCAACCAATTCGACCGCGATCCGGCGTTCCATGTAAGGATCTAATCCTCTAGAGGGATGCCTTGTAAAGCAGAGGGACGGCTTGTGAAGGTTGCCGAGGTGCAGATGGTCGCGGACGTGGAACCGGCCCGGATCGGTGTGTTGATCGACTACCTCGATGAGGACGGCGGGTATGACCGAAACCTGCTGCCGGCACTGCAATTGATCGCCGACGACTATCGGGCCGCCGGCGTCCTGGACCGTCCGGTGGAGTTCGTCGTCCGCGCTGTCCAGGGACTACCCACCGGCTCGTTCCATCGCGTGCGCGACGCCTTCTACGAACTGCTCGCCGAAAACGTGCTGGTGATCTTCGGTCCGCAGGTTTCGGAGAACGGGGTGGCATTGCGCGACCACGTGGAGCGCAGCGCGCAGGTGCCCATCATCACCATGGCCGGCTCGGAAACCATGCTGGGGGAATGGGTCTTCGGCCTGCCCGCCGGATCCCTGGAAGAAGAGCCGATCGTCATGGCCACCGTGGCCGCGCTCGATGGCTGCCGCACGGTGGGCGTGGCATTCGAGAACAGTGTGATCGGCCGGGAATACCTGCGCACCACCCGCAAGGCATGTCACGACGCCGGCCTGGCGATCACCGCCGAAGTCGCGATCCCGCAGGTGGCCGCGGATCAATCGGCTGCCATGAGAGTGTTGGAGGCCCACCGCCCCGACGGACTCCTGCATGTCGGCTTCGGTCTGGGGCTGATCGGCATGAACGCGGCACTGGCGGAAATAGGCTGGGAGCCACTGCGATACACCACCACCGCGTTCGAGTTCGCGGCAACCAGTCCCTGGTGGAACGAACAGTTGACCGGCTGGATCGGCCTGGATCAGTACGACGAACGCAACCGCACCGGGCAAGAATTTCTGGACCGCTTCGAGCAGGTGCACGGCCACCGTCCCGCGTACTTCTTTCCGCTCTATGCCTGCGATGTCGGCCGGCTGATGATGACCGCGCTGGCGACCGCCCTTCCGCTCACCGGCGAGGGCGTCAAGGACGCCCTGGAAAAGATCAAGATGATGCCGGCCGCCAGTGGGGCGCCGGGTACCCGCCTGCGCTTCGGTCGCCACATCCGGCACGGCTGGTTGGGCAGCGAGTTCCTGGTGGCGCGCAAGGTGCTGCCCGGTGCCGACGGTTCGGTCCTCTACGCCACCATCGAAGGCCTGATCGAGGGGCCCGTGACGGGCCCGGATCGTTAAGGTTCTGGACAATCGGCTCGGTCCTCCGGTATATATCTAGAGGATTTCCCCGAGGCTGTGCCGACCTGTTCGGTCCGACGGTGCCGAACAGCCTGCGCGCAGGCAGATCTGGAAGCACGGTGCGATGAAACGACGGTCACTCGCTCCTCTGGTGGGAGCGGCTACCGTCCTGGTCATCGCGCTGTTGTTCGTCACCGTCGGCGTGCTGTTCCGGGGCGGGATGACGCCGTCGGTCGGCGTCACGGTGCTGGCCAAGCGTGCCGGACTGGTGCTGAACCCGGATGCGCGGGTGAAACTGCGTGGCGTGCAGGTGGGATCGGTTGCCTCGCTGGAGAATCTGCCCGACGGGCGCGCCGCCCTGCACCTGGCGATGGACCCGGATCGGATCTCCGAGATTCCCGCCAACGTGGAGGTCCACATCGCGTCGACCACCGTGTTCGGCGCGAAGTTCATCCAGCTGGTGGACCCCGCCGAACCATCCACCCGAACGATGTATGCCGGCCAGGTCCTCGACGCGGGGCATGTCACGGTGGAGATCGACACCGTCTTTCAGCGGCTCACCGCGGTACTCGACGAGATCGACCCCGCCGAGCTGAACGCCACCCTGAGCGCGATGGCGAACGCACTCAACGGGCGCGGACACCGGATGGGGCAGATGCTGGCGGACCTCGACGGCTACCTCGCTGCCCTGGATCCGCAGTTGCCGGCGCTGTCGGACATCCTGGCCACCGCGCCCGGCGTGCTGACTGGCTACGCCGACGCCGCCCCGGACCTGATCACCACGGCCGACAACGCGGCCCGAATCAGCCGGACGGTGGTGGACCAACGCGGCCAACTCGATGCCGCCCTGATCTCCGCCATCGGGTTGGCCGAAACCGGAAACGATCTGCTGACCGCGAACCGGGCCGCACTGACCGACGTCGCACACCTGCTGGTGCCCACCACCGATCTGACCAACCGGTACCACGAAGCGCTGTACTGCCTGGGCGCGGGCTTGGTGAAGTCGGCCTACCTGCCGCCGCCCCAGGTGCCCGGTGCGCTGGTGAATGCCGGCTTCACCTGGGGCAAGGAACGTTTTCGCTATCCCGGTGACCTCCCCAGGGTGGCCGCCACCGGCGGGCCGCAATGTGTGGCCGGGCTGCCCAACGTGCCGTATGAGGCCCGCCCGCCCTTCGTGGTCGCCGACGTGGGCTGGAACCCGGGCAGGTACGGCAACCAGGGGCTGCTGGTCAATTCCGATGCGCTGAAGAACATGTTGTTCGGGCCGCTGGACGGACCGCCGCGCAACACCGCTCAGGTGGGGCAGCCCGGATGAGCGGGCCGGTGGCGGCGCGCATCAAGTTCGGCGTCTTCGCGGTGGTGATGCTGATGCTCACCGTCGCGTTGTTCGCCGTTTTCGGTCGGTACCAGTCGGGACCGACCGTCGGCTATACGGCGGTCTTCACAGATGCGTCCCGGCTCAAAGCGGGTGACTCGGTGCGCGTGGCCGGGATCCGCGTCGGCACCGTCGATGACGTGACGCTGACCCCGGAGAAGACCGCGCTGGTATCCTTCGACGCCGATCGGGCCGCGGTGCTGACCTCCGGGACCAAGGCGGTGGTCCGCTACCTCAACCTCACCGGAGACCGCTACCTGGAGCTGGTCACGGCACCCGGCGATACCGCACTGCTGCCCGCCGGTGCGCAAATCCCGGCCGACCGCACCGCGCCCGCGCTGGACATCGATCAGCTGCTGGGCGGGTTGCGGCCGGTCACCCAGGGGTTGCGGCCCGAGGACGTCAACGCTCTGACCCAATCGCTGCTGCAGGTGCTCCAGGGCCAAAGTGGTGCGCTGAAATCGCTGCTGTCACATACCTCGTCGTTCACCACGAACCTCGCCGACAACAACGACCTGGTGCAGTCGCTGATCGACAACCTCAATGCCACCATCGGCGTCCTCAACCGCAACGGCGAACAGTTCTCCGGGACCATCGACCGAGTGCAGCGACTGGTCAGCGACATCTCCACCGACCGGAACACCGTGGGTGAGGCCATCACCGCCTTGGAAAGCGGGACGGCGTCGTTGGCCGACCTGCTCACCCGCGCCGGCCCGCCGTTGACCGGAACCATCGCCGAATTGAACCGGTTGGCGTCCAACCTGGAGGGGGCAAACGACCGCCTCGACGCCGGTCTGCAGAAGGCTCCCAACAATGTTCGAAAGCTGGTACGCCTGGGCTCCTACGGCAGCTTCTTCAACTACTACCTCTGTGGGGTGGCCGTGCGGGTCACCGACCTCGAGGGCCGGACCGCGATGTTCCCCTGGATCCGGCAGCAGACCGGCAGGTGCTCGGACAACTGATGCTCAAATACCGTGGCCCCCGTCTGATCCGCACCGGCTTCGTCGGCGTGGTGCTGGTGCTGCTGACGATCGGGGTCGGGTTGCGCGTGCCGCAGCTGGCCTCCTGGGCCACCGACATCCGCTACAACGCCCAATTCGCCCAGGCCGGCGGTATCGCGGAAGGCAACGACGTCACCATCGCCGGCATCAAGGTCGGCACCGTGTCCCGGGTCGCGTTGCGCGACGGGCAGGCGATGGTGACCTTCTCCGTCGCGGCCCGCATCCCGCTCGGCGCAAAGACCACCGCCCATATCCGCACCGGATCGCTTCTGGGACAACGCGTGTTGACCCTCGACTCACGTGGGCCGGGCACCCTGGCACCGGCCGCGCTGATTCCCGCCGAGCGCACCTTCTCGCCGTACTCGCTGACCGAAGCCGTCGGTGACCTCACCACCGACATCAGCGGAACCGACACCGGCACGCTCAACGACTCCCTGGACGCGCTGTCGACCGCCATCGACGCCGTGGCACCGGAACTGGGCACCACCTTCGACGGACTGACCCGGCTGTCCAAGGCGCTCAATGCCCGCAACGACACCCTGGGCGAACTGTTCAAGAACGTCCGTGACGTCAGCGCGATCCTGTCGGATCGCAGCCAACAGGTGAACACGCTGATTCTCGACGGCAACGAACTCCTCGATGTGCTGGTCGCCCAACGCCGGGCGATCGTCAACCTACTGGCCAATACCTCCGCGGTGGCCACCCAGCTGTCCGGGCTGGTCCACGACAACAAGGACAAGCTGGCACCCACGCTGGAGAAGCTCAACGCGGTCACCGCGGTGCTGCAGCGCAACCGCGACAACATCGCCAAGACGCTGCCCGGGCTGGCCCAGTATGAGCTGACCAGCGGCGAACTGGTGGCCAGCGGCCCCTACTACCAGGCGATGATCGCCAACCTCGCGATTCCGCAGCTGCTGCAGCCCTTCCTGGACTACGCCTTCGGTTTCCGGCGTGGCACCGCCGCCGGTCAGCCACCCGACCAGGCCGGACCCCGTGCCGAATTCCCGATCCCGCGCAACGGGATTCCGCAGCAACCGGCGGGAACACCGTGATGCGCCGGCTGACCAAACCACTGGCCGCCGCGCTGGTGGTGCTGGCCGTCGTCGCGGCGGCGGTGCTGGTGCACGATGCCTACTTCGGGCCACGCCGGATCACCGCCTACTTTCCTTCCGCGACATCGATCTATCCGGACGACGAGGTCCGGGTGGCCGGGATCAAGATCGGGCACATCGAGGCCATCGACGCCGACGGTGACCGGGTCCGGATGACGCTGAGTGTCGACCGGTCGGTGCCGATCCCGGCGGATGCCAAGGCGGTGATCGTCGCGGCGAACCTGATCTCGGCCCGGTACGTGGAACTGACGCCGTCCTACCTGCCCGCCGACGAGGCGGCCGGACGGCCGAAGATGGCCGACGACGCCGTCATCGACATCGACCGCACTGCGGTTCCCGTCGAGTGGGACCAGGTGAAAGAGCAATTGATGCGGCTGGCAACCGAATTGGGACCGAACGCCCAGGTGTCCTCGCCGGCGATCGCCCGGTTCATCGACAGCGCGGCCACCGCGCTGGACGGCAACGGGAAGAAACTGCGCGAAACGCTGAGCCAACTGGCGGGTATGGGGCGGATACTGGCAGCCGGCAGCGGCAACATCGCCGTCACCATCAAGAACCTGCAAACGTTCGTCAGCGCGCTGCAGGACACCAACCCGCAGATCGTGGTGTTCCAGGGCCGGTTGGCGACGCTGACCGGCGTCATCGCCGAGAACCGCGCCGACCTCGACGCCGTGCTGAAGACCCTGGCCCAGGCACTCGGCGATGTCCAGGGTTTCATCGCCGACACCCGGGACGAGACCAGCGAACAGGTCGTCCGCCTGGCCGACGTGACCGCCAATCTCGTCGAACATCGGGCCGACGTCGAGCAACTCCTGCACGTCACCCCCAACGCCATCGCCAACGGCTACAACGACTACAACGCCGACACCGGAACGATTCTCGGATCGGTGTCGTTCAACAACTTCTCCAACCCGCTGACCTTCATCTGTGCGGCCATCGGGGCGGTCAAGAACGTAACCTCGGAGGAGACGGCGAAGCTGTGCGCGCAGTATCTCGGCCCGGCACTGAACCAGATGACGTTCAACAACCTGCCGTTCCCGTTGAACCCCGTGCTCGGGCCGGCGACCACCAACCTCATCTACACCGACCCGGCGTTGGCCCCCGGTGGTGGCGGTAGGGCCACCCCGGTGGAAAGCCCGCCGTCGATCTCGGCCTACACCGGCGACCGGGGTGATCAACCGCCACCGCCCGGATGGAACAACCCGACGGGGCCGCCGGGATCGGCCGCGCCGCTGCCGGCCTACCCCAGCCCAGCCCAGTATCCGGGTGCGCCGGCGCCGACCATGCCCGGTGTAGAGAATCTGCTGCTTCCGCCGGGTGCCGTCGCGCCCACGGAACCGGCCCCGGAACAGGGGGAAGCGCAACCGTGAGTAATCCATCCCGGCTGCCGCTGCGACTGGGCGCGCTGGCCGCGACCGCGTCCGTATTGGCCGGATGCGCCTTCGGCGGGGTGAATTCGCTGCCGCTGCCCGGCACCGTGGGACACGGCGACGGGGCCGTGATCTACCACGTGCAGATGGCCAATGTCGCTACCCTGGAATCGAATTCGCCGGTGCTGATCGGTGACGTCGTGGTCGGGAGTGTGGGGCGGACGCGGTTGGACGGTCAGCACGCCGACGTCGAGGTGTCCCTGGCTGCCGGCACCGTGGTGCCGGCAAATGTGGTGGCGACCATCGGCCAGACCAGCCTGCTGGGATCGATGCATCTGTCCCTGGATCCGCCGGAAGGGCAGGAACCGGCCGGGCGGATCGAACCCGGTGCCACCATCGGGCTGAACCGATCGTCGACCTATCCGACCACGGAGAAGACGCTGTCGTCGCTGTCGGCGGTGGTGAATACCGGTGGTCTGGGCCAAGTCTCGGATATCGTGCACAACCTGAACGCCGCGCTGAGCGGGCATCAGGAATCGGTACGGAGCCTGATCGGCCGGCTGGACACCTTCGTCGGCCTGCTGGACCGGCAACGCGGCGACATGATCGCGTCGATGACGGCGCTCAACAGGCTGGCGGCAACTCTACGCGGTCAGCAGTCGGTCATCGAAGACACCTTGCGTACCCTGCCGGCTGCGCTGGACGTGCTGCTGGCCGAGAAACCCCGGTTCGTCACCGCGCTGGACAGGCTGCGGGTGTTCGCGAACACCGCGACCGGGGTCGTCAACGACACCCGGGACGACCTGGTGCGTGACCTCACCAACCTGCAACCCACCGTTGCCGCGCTGGCCGACGTGGGAGACGGACTGGTCGACGGCCTGATGTACGCCACGGTGTTCCCGTACGGGCAGAACATCGTCGACCGCGGGCTCAAGGGTGACTACCTGAATCTGTTCGCCGTGGCCGACCTCACCGTGCCGCGACTCAAGCGGACCCTGTTCTCCGGAACCCGGTGGGGGCTGACCGGAGCCGAGTTGGTGCCGGCACCGGGCGACCCCGGATACGAATGGTATTACACGAAGAACCCGCTCGGTGTGCTGACCGGGATTCCGCCGGAAGGCAGCGAAGTACCCGCTCCGCCGCCGCCGATCGGTCCGCCGGTGGTGCTGCCGGGCGGGGCGATGCGGCCCGGGCAATCGCCGCAGACCGTACCGCTGGGAGGGGGCTAGATGCTGACCCGGTTCATCAGAATCCAGCTGGTGATCTTCGCGATCGGATCGCTGGTGGGCATGGCGGTGATGGCGTCGGTCTACATGCAGGTGCCCACATTGCTCGGTTGGGGCCGGATCACCGTCACCGTCGAGCTGCCCGGAACCGGTGGGCTCTACCGGTTTTCCAACGTCACCTATCGTGGTGTGCAGGTCGGGAAGGTCACCGACGTCGACTTGATCCCGCACGGTGCCTCGGCGACCTTGTCGCTGAAAACCTCACCGAAGATTCCGGCCAAGCTGGCCGCGCATGTGCGCAGTGCTTCGGCGATCGGCGAACAGTACCTGGATCTGGTTCCCGAGGACGACGATCCGCCCTACCTGGTGGACGGGTCGCGGATCGCCATGGCCGACACCACTGTTCCGCAGGAGGTCGGACCCCTGTTGGACCAGACCAGCGCGCTGATCAAAAGCATTCCAAAAGAACGACTTTCGGCACTGCTGAATGAATCGTATCTGGCGCTGGGCGGAGCCGGTGACGATCTGGCGTTGCTGGTCGACTCGGCGGCCACGATATCCGGCGCGATGAGCGACACCCGAGAGCAGACGGTGGACCTGCTGCAAGACAGCGTCCCGTTGCTGAACGCGCAGGAGGAGAGTCGGGAGAGTCTGCGGGTCTGGTCCCGGAGCCTGGCCGACATCACCGGGACCATGGTGGCCAGCGACGGGCAGTGGCGCACCATCCTGCGCGACGGCCCCGGCGCGGCCAACGAGGCTTCCCGGCTGTTCAACCAACTCAAGCCGACGTTGCCACTGCTGCTGGCGAACCTGAGGACGGTCGGGCAGATCTTGGTGACCTATCGTGCCGGTCTGGAACAGATTCTGGTGCTGATGCCGCCCTTCGTGGCGAACCTGCTGTCGGCCGGTCCGGACCACAACCCGACCGGGATGGGGCAGGGGGACTTCACGATCAGTGAGGGGGATCCGCCGTCGTGCACGGTCGGTTTCCTGCCGCCGAGCCAATGGCGCTCACCGGAGGACACCAGCGAAGTGGACACCCCCACCGGCATGTACTGCAAACTTCCCCAGGATTCACCGTTGGCGGTGCGGGGCGCCCGTAACTATCCGTGTGCCGGGAAGCCGGGCAAGCGGGCTCCGACCGCGGCGATCTGCAACAGTGACGATGAGTATCAGCCGTTGGTGATGCGTCAACACCTGTTGGGTCCCTATCCGCTGGATCCGAACCTGATGGCGCAGGGCGTACCGCCGGATTCGCGGGTCACCGGAGACGACCGAATCTACGGGCCCACCGAGGGTACGCCGGCACCTGCCGAGGCGGCACCGAGCGCGTTCGACGGCGGTGGACCGGACGTCGTGGCGACTCCCTACGATCCGGGCTCCGGACGCTTCGTGGCCCCCAACGGCCAGACGTATCAGCAGGCGAACGCCGGGGAGGCCGGATCGCCGAAGTCCTGGCAGGAACTCGTCATGACGGCCGGAGCATGACCGGCGACGGCAACCGGACCGGCCGTCTGGCCGCGGTCCTGCTGCTCGCCACCGCCGCGGTGGCGGCGGTGGCCGCGGCGCCGGAGGCGGTGGCCGCATTGTGCGCCCCGCTGCCCAACGGACGGTTCACCGCGGTTTCCGACGGGGTGTGGGCGAAGACCAACGAAGTGTTCCGCGATGAGCAGACCGTCACCTCGACCTGGACGCTGAGCAGTTGGTGCGATGAGTCCCACAACTGCGCGGGCAGCGTGGTCAGCAGTGACAGCTGGTCGGCGGAACTCACGTGCGCGGCGGCCGGACAGTGGAGTGTGCGCCGGCAGCACCCGACCTGGGTGCCCTGCCCCGACGGGTCCACGGCTGCGGCCAACCAGTTGTACTACTTCGCACCGGACCTGGTCGGTGCTCCGTCGTACGACGCGATACGCAGCTACACCGGCTGGGACCGCACGGTCGGTGAAAGCGGAGGATGCGGGGTGAACCTGCCGGTCGTCATCGAACTGCCGTTCACGCTCAAAGCGATCGACTGACGGTGGTTCGGGACGGCCGCAGGGTGGGCCAGCCGTGCTGGGCCGCCGCCGTGGCCAGGGCACGACGCGGGTTGACCGGACGGGGGTTGCCGACCTTGTGCATCAGGGTCAGCTCCTCCTCACCGTCGCCGTAGAAGTAGCTGCGGCTCAGATCGATGCCGTTCCTGTGGGAGAAGGCGACCGCCGCGGCGGCCTTGACGTCCCCCCAGATGATCGGCGCCTGGATCGCCCCGGTCAGCCGGCCCCTCCCGTCGAGCTCGAAGCTGTTGCAGATCAGGTGCTCGATGCCGAACGCCCGGGCGACGGGCGCGGCGTGAATGGTCA
>Ga0209023_10005826_pt1 | contig 13267 bp, 10 predicted proteins | sample LakOneMetagenome_FD_187468 | JGI IMG/M metagenome (GOLD analysis project Ga0209023, IMG submission 187468) | Freshwater and sediment microbial communities from Lake Erie, Canada (SPAdes) (version 2) | ecosystem: Environmental > Aquatic > Freshwater > Lentic | place: Lake Erie, Canada... | reverse complement strand
TGGGAGCGGAGTCGGGCATGGGTGGGGACGGTAGCGGGGCATGGCAGGCTGGCCCGGTACGACTCGTCAACCCGCAGGAGAACTCGTGGCGGTCATCGACGTTGCCGGCTTCGTGGCCGACCTCAAGGATCACGCCGTCGATCACGGCTTCCACGTCCACGATGAGCGGCACTTCGTGGAGACCTACTCGCTCCGCCAGGCCTGGGAGGTCGACCTCCACCCCGAGGATGCGTGCGGCGGTCCGCTGGACCTCCACCTCGCCCTGGAGATCGACCCACGCATCCTGCTCTCGTTCGAGGACCTGGTGCTCGAGCTCGAGGACGAGAACGACGACCCGCCCGATCTCCACCGCTTCCCGCTCCACTTCACCTGGGCCCTACCACCGCTCCCCCAGGGTCCCGACCTCCTGATCCTGGCCACTGACCTGGCTGGCGTCGGCGGCGTGGAGCTTCCCCTCGAGGTCTCCGCCATCGACTCGTTCGCCTCGGTCACCGACGGAGCCGATCGCACGGTCGGCATCGTCGGCAAGGTCGAGGTGTCCCTGGCCCAGGTGTACGTCGGCCAGCAGGACCTGCTGTGCGACGTGCTGGATCGCTGCCATGCGGTGAGCGCCTACCTCCTGGAGCGGGCTCCGGCCTGGCTGGGCGACGACCGCCTCTACTGATCGAGGCTGGCGTAGACCGCGTCGACCAGGGCCCGGTTGCGGCCGCTCTGCCATCGGGGGCGGCCGGGCTCCAGGAGTGCGGCGTAGATGGGCGCGATCCCCGCCGCCCACCTCGCCCCGATCATCGAAGTTGGCGCCGAAGGCGGAGCGAACACCCTCGAACTCGGCGGCGCACCACCCCTCGATCGGCACCTGCACACCGCGAGTCTGCCCCGGAGGACGAGGCCGTCCGGGACAACAGAAGAAGTTCCGAGAAGTGCTTGCAAGCACCGTGGGCGAGCCCTATCATCGAACGTATGTTCGACGCAGGGCAGATGCGCAAGAAGGAGGACCGCACCAGAGCGGTCGAGGCGCGCATCGCCGAGCTCCAGGGCGTCATCAATGCTGCCCATGGCGAACTGGTCGACATCGCTGCAGCGATCATCGACGAGGACCTCGGCATGGGCACCGGCGTCCACACCCCAGCGCTGTACCTGGCCTGGAAGGCGGGCATCTCGTCGGGCCGAGCCAACGACATCGTGCGTCTGGCCAAGCGCCGAGACGAGCTGCCCACCTGCATCGCCGCCCTGGCCGCGGGCACCATCACCGTGGACCAGGCGGCAGAGATCGCCCGCCGCGTGCCCGCCGCCTTCGAACAAGACGCCACGGTGGTCGGCAAGCAGATGACCGTACGCCAGCTGCGCCGAACCCTCCCCCACTACGGCCACGAGGCCGACGCTGATCCAGACGACCCCGACACGAAGCCGAAGCCCAAGGACCAGGAGCGCTCCGCCGCCATGGGGTTCGACGAGCGCGGCTGGTGGCTGCGCGCCCGGCTCCCCGAGGACGAGGGCGCGGTGGTCGCCGCCGCCATCAAGGGCATGCGGGACGATCTGTACCGCCAGAAGACCGCAGAGCTCCCCGACGGTGAACGGCCCGATGTCAGTTCGGCCGACGGCCTGCTGTGCGCAGCGGAAGCGGCGTTGCGCGCTGGCGAGGCTGCCCACCCCGGCACCGACCGCTACCTCGTCCACCTCCACCTGGAGCAGGGCCCGAACGACGACGAGCCCGGTGTGCTCACTCGCCACCTCGGTACCCGCCTCCCGGAGTGGCTCCGCAAGCAGGTCCTCTGCGATTGCGCGGTCCGTGGGGTTGCCGAGCGCGGCGGCGTACCGGTGGCCGTCGGGCGCAAGACCCGCACCATCTCGTCACGACTCCGCCGCCTCATCGAGCACCGCGACGGTGGCTGCGCCGTTCCCGGATGCTCGGCCACCGCCGGCCTCGAGATCCACCACATCGTCCACTGGGAGGACGACGGCACCACCGACCCGCACAACCTCGTTGCGCTCTGCCGGCACCACCACCGCCAGCACCACATCGAGATCCTTGGCATCGAGGGCAACGCCAACCTGGCCTTCGGCCAGCCTGGCGCCCTCACCTTCCGAGACCAGTTCGGCCGGATCATGGCCCCCTCAGGCGCCACCCCCGCCTCCGTGGCCGCCGAGTTGCTCGAAGCCGCGACCGAACGTGGCATCGAGGCGGAGGACTATCCCCCTCCGATCGGCGAGCGGGTCTCCGCATGGGGCTTCCACCTCAACCGACGCCAGCGCACCGCGCCGTCCCGGCCCAACCAATGGGCCGGGACCACCGATCCCACCCGCGCCGGCCCTCAGGCCGCGCCCGCGTGAACCGAGACGAACGAGCAGGCCCAACGTGCATGGGCGTCACCCCTGCGCGCCGCTACGTTGACCGGGTGCCTGTTGATCCCGCGGTGATCGATGCTCTGCGAGCGGCGGTGGAGGCGTCCCCTTCCAACGTGGAGGTCCGGGCCCACCTGGCCAGCCTGCTGGTCGACGCCGCCCAGTTCCCCGAGGCGTGGGAGCACGCCCGGATCGTTCTGGCCGCTCAGCCCGACCACCTCGGCGCGCTGGCCGCCGCCGCGGCGGCAGGACCGCATGTGGGCGAGCCCGACCAGGCCGCGTCCTACCGCCGTCTCCACGATGCTCTCGGCCCACGGCCCGCCCCGCCCGACGACCTCGAGCCCCTGCGCATGTCGGGCGCCATGCCCAGCACGGCCGACGAGCTGCTCGAGCAGTGGGAGCACGCCGACGCCATCACCGAGCCGGAGATCGGGTCGCTCAACCGGCCCACCATCACCCTCCGCGACGTCGGCGGCCTCGACGAGGTCAAGGAGCGGCTCGAGCTGTCGTTCCTGGCCCCCATGCGCCACCCCGAGCTGCGGATGCAGTTCGGCAAGTCCATGCGCGGCGGGTTGGTGCTCTGGGGCCCGCCCGGGTGCGGCAAGACCTACCTCGCCCGGGCCGTGGCAGGCGAGCTGGGAGCCAGCTTCTACGAGGTCGGCCTGGCCGACGTGTTGGAGATGTGGATCGGCAGCAGCGAGCGCAACCTCCGAGCGGTGTTCGACGTCGCTCGGGCCAACACCCCGTGCGTCTTGTTCTTCGACGAGGTCGATGCGCTCGGCCACAAGCGCACCCAGCTCCGTGGCGGCGGCGGGGCCATGCGCAACGTCGTCAACCAGTTCCTGACCGAGCTCGACGGCGCGTCCAGCAACAACGAGGGCGTGTTCGTGCTGGCTGCCACCAACCACCCGTGGGACATCGATCCCGCCCTGCTGCGCCCGGGCCGGTTCGACCGCAAGCTGCTGGTGCTTCCTCCCGATGCCAAGGCCCGCGCTGCCATCCTGGCCACCCACCTGAGGGGACGCCCGATCCAATCGGTCGACCTTCCGAAGATCGCGGCCAAGACCGAGGGGTACTCCGGTGCAGACCTGGCACTGGTGTGCGAGCAGGCCACCGAGTCGGCCCTGACCGCATCGGTGCGCAGCGGTGGGATGCGACCGATCAGCCAGGCCGACCTGAAGGCTGCGGTCGCCTCGGTGAAGCCCAGCACCGGTGCCTGGTTCGAGACGGCCAGGAACTTCGCCCGCTACAACAACGACGACGGCGACTACGACGACCTGCTCCCCTACCTGGACCGCAAGCGTCGGCCATGACCGGTTCGGCCGCCGATCGGGCGTCGGCGTTGCTGGCCATCGGCCGCTCGGCTGAAGCGGTGAAGCTGTTGCGCACCGCGGGCGACGAACTCACCATGGATCCCCGAGCCTGGGTGGTGCTGGCTCGCGCCCACTTGGCCCTCGACGAGCCCGACGAAGCCTTGGCCGCCGCCGACCACGCCCTGGCGCTCTCGCCCATGGACGTCGACGGGCTGCGGTTCCGGGCGTCGGCCCTCAGCGACCTGGGCCTGCACCGAAACGCCATCGAGACCGCCGAGATGGCCATCGCCGCCGCGCCCCGCTTCCCCGGCGGGTTCATGACCCTCGCCCAGTGCCAACTCGACGCGGGAGACATGAAGGCGGCCCTGGTCTCGTCGCTCAGCGCCGTCGATCTCGCTCCGAGCTGGGCCCCGTCCCATGCCCTGGCCGGCCGCATCGCCCTGGCCGTCGGAGACCTCGATCGAGCCGAGGAGCACCTGCAGATCTGCCTCCGACTCGACCCGGAGGACGCCTCGGCCCTGAACAACCTGGCCGTGGTCAACATGCGCCGGGCCGACTTCGCCTCGGCCAGCGAGCAGTTCCGCGACGCGGTCCGCCTCACCGGCGACGACCTCATGGTGGCCAACCTGGTCCGGGCCGAGGCCTCCCACCGCTTCCAACGCAAGCAGCGCTGGATGAAGCCCCTGGTCTGGGTGTCGCTGGGCCTGTGCGTCGTCGCGTTCCTCGCCTTCGCCAACCCCTGGCCGGGCATCCTGCTCAGCCTGGCGGTGGTGGGCTCCCTGTCGTTCAGCGCCCGAACCCCGGGCCGTACCTGGCGTCAGCGGTTTCGGGCCGTCGGCCGCTCGCTGGCCGGCACCATGCCCGCCTCGTTGGTGGTGGCGGCGTGGTTCGCGATCGCCCTGTTCGCCCCGCCGGTGGTCGCCCTGGCCATGGTCGCCTCCGCCGTGGGCATCTACGTGCTCCGTCAGCGTCGACGCTGACCCGTTCCGCCGAACGTCGAGAGTGGTGGGGCCGGCGGGGATCGAACCCGCAACCTAGGCATTATGAGTGCCCTGCTCTAACCATTGAGCTACAGCCCCGGGGCCGCCATGTTGGCAGGTCGGCTGGAGCAAACCAGCAGAGCCGACCCCGAAGGATCGGCTCTGACCTGGTGTTGCCGTGGCTCGGAGGGTGGGGCTCGAACCCACGACCCGCTGATTAACAGTCAGCTGCTCTGCCAGCTGAGCTACCTCCGAAGGCGAGGGGTCAACCTAGCAGCGAGCACGTGCGGCGACGAAGCCACATGGCCGCGAGATCAGTCGTTGTCGAGGTAGTCCCGCAGCTTCTGGCTGCGGTTCGGGTTCCGGAGCTTGGCCAGGGTCTTGGCCTCGATCTGGCGGATCCGTTCACGGGTCACGCCGAACTCCTTGCCCACCTCCTCGAGGGTGCGGGCCTGGCCGTCGTCGAGGCCGAAGCGGAGCCGGACGACGTCCTTCTCTCGGTCGCTCAACTCCGACAAGGCTTCGATCACGGCGTTGCCCAGCATCTTGCGAGCGGCCATCTCGGCCGGCGCGTCGGCCTGGGTGTCCTCGATGAAGTCCGACAGGTTGGAGTCGTCGGTCTCACCGACGGGCGAGTCGAGCGAGAGCGGGTCCTGGCTGATCCGCATGATCTCGCGGACCCGATCCGGGGTCATGTCGACCTTGTGGGCCAACTCCTCCACGGTGGGCTCGCGCTCGAGCTCCTGCATCATCTGGCGCTGGATCCGGTGCACCTTGTTGATCGACTCCACCATGTGCACCGGGATGCGGATGGTGCGGGCCTGGTCGGCGATGGCACGGGTGATGGCCTGGCGGATCCACCACGTGGCGTAGGTGGAGAACTTGAAGCCCTTGGTGTAGTCGAACTTCTCGACCGCCCGCATCAGCCCGAGGTTGCCCTCCTGGATGAGGTCGAGCAGCTGCATCCCGCGGCCGACGTAGCGCTTGGCGATGGACACCACCAGGCGCAGGTTGGCCTGGATGAGGTCGCTCTTGGCCCGCTCGCCGTCCCGGGCGGTGCGCTCGAGGCGCTTGCGCGCCACCAGCTCCAGGTCGCCCAGGCGCCCGGCGGCTTCCAGCTCGGCCAAGCGGACCCCGGCCTGTCCACCGGCCTCGATGCGACGAGCGAGGGTGACCTCCTCGGGACCGGTGAGCAGCGCCACCCGCCCGATCTCCTTGAGGTACACCCGCACGGGGTCCGACGTGGTGGACGTGCCGCGGTCGCCGCCCTTGGATGCGTTGACGAGGCGGAGTCGCTTGCGCGGCCCAGGCTGCATGTCGTCGCCGGCCATGTCGATGCCGCCCAGCGGATCGGCCAGGACGGCCTCCACGTGGGCGGTGCTGTCCAGCTCGGCCTGCTCGTCCTCGGTGATCGGTTCCGGGCCGATGAGCTCCACGAACGGAACGGTCTCATCGAGGATGATGTCGTGGCTCTTGAGCTCGGCCCGCACCCAGTCGAGATCGGCGTCGAGCCGTTCCGCGTCGAAGGCGAGCACTTCGCACACTTCTTCTTGCGTGACCGTCCCCTGGTCTCGTCCCCGAACGAGGAGAGCCTCCCAGGCGGTTGGATCGAGCTGCGGGGAGATGGCTTCGTTGTTCATGAAGGCTCCTCCACCCTTTGCGTGAGCCAGAGTAGCAACTCGTCCTCACGATGTCGGTCGGGGTGGGCGTTGGGCCCCATGGCCTCGACCTCGTTCTTGAGCCAGCCGATGGCTGCGGAGTACGCGGCGAAGTCGTCAGCGGTGCGCGACTCTCGCTCGAGCGACAGCAGCACCCGCTGCCCCGCCTCTCGCAACAGCAGGCGACGCACGTCGGTGACCTCGGCATCGGTGTCCTCGACGGCGAGGCGGGTCAGGTACTCGGCCACGAACGGGTCGGCCGCCTCGGTCGCCACATGGAGATCGCCACCAGCCTCCTGGAGGGCCCGTAGGACGAGCTGATGGCGCGCGTCGTCGAACAGCACCTCGTCGAGCAGCGGAAGCATCTCGGCGGGATGGCTGATCGCCAGACGGAGCGCTTCGGTCTCGGTGGTGTCGGCCCGCTGCCGCTGCGGTGCGGCGGCGGGGACCCGCACCCGGGAGCGCGCCTCGCCGGTGCGCAGCGATGCTCGGAGGCGATCCGGTTCGAGCTGGCACCGGCTGGCCACCGCCATCACGTACTGGTCTCGGACGAACTCGCTCGGGTGCTCCCCGATGGCGTCGAGCGCTCGCTCGGCGGCACGAGCCCGGCCCTCGGGGGTGCGGAGGTTGCCGGCGGCCAGGATGCGCTCGACCCGGAAGCCCAGGAACGGCACGGCGTCGGCGATGGCCGACCTGAGCCGGTCCGGGTCGCTACGGGCCAGGTCGGCCGGATCGGCGCCCGACGGCAGGGCGGCCACGGCCACCTCGACCTCGTGCTTCTTCTCCCACTCGTACACCCGCTCGGCCGCGGCTTGGCCGGCGGCATCGGGGTCGAAGGCCAGGACCAGCCGAGGGGCGAAGCGCTGCAGGGTGCGGACGTGGTCGTCGGTCAGTGCGGTACCGCAGGTGGCGACCGCACGGTTCAGGCCCACCGAGGCGAACCCGATCACGTCGGTGTACCCCTCGCAGATGATGACCTCGTTGGCCCGCACCGCCTCGTCCTTGGCCCAGTTGAGACCGTAGAGCACCTTGCTCTTGCGGTACAGCGACGTCTCGGGGGTGTTCTGGTACTTCGGAGGCCGGCCTTCGGGCAGCATGCGTCCGCCGAACCCGATCGGATCGCCCTGGGGGTCGAAGATCGGGAACAAGATGCGAGCGCGGAAGAAGTCGTTGGTGCCGCCCTGCTTGCTCTCGCGACCGAGTCCGGCATCGCGCAGCACCTTGGCCGGGAAGTCCGTGCGGAGGGCCTTGGCCAGCTGGTCCCAGTCGTCGGGCGCCCAGCCCAGCCGGTACTGGCGCACCTGCTCGCCGTCGAACCCACGATCGCGCAGGTAGCGCCGAGCGGTACCGGCATCGGCCGCCGTCAGCAGTCGATCGTGGTACCAGGCCACGGCAGCAACCATCACCTCGCGCAGCTTGCTGCGAGCCTCGTTGCGCTCGCCTTCGAACTTGTCGGTGTAGCGAAGCGCGATCCCGAACTTCGAGGCCAGCTGCTCCACCGCACCCTGGAAGTCGAGGTGGTCGATGTCTCGGACGAACGAGATGACATCGCCCCGGACCTGGCAGCCGAAGCAGTAGTAGACGCCCTTCTCCGGGTTGACCGAGAACGACGCCGACTTCTCACCGTGGAACGGGCACAGGCCGCTCCAGTTGTTGCCCACCTTCTTCAGCATGGTGTGGGCGCTGATCACCTGGATGATGTCGGCGGTCTCCCGGACCCGCACCACGTCTTCGTCGACGATCGGCATGGGCCGGACGGTACCAGCGACAGATCAGGACTGGTCCCGCACCGGCCTCGGGTCACGCTTGTCGGCCGCCAGCGAGGCCAGCACCGTCACGGCGAGGATCCCGAAGATGATCCCGAGCGAGAGGAACGTCGGGAAGTGGAAGTCCTTCGAGGGGAGCGAGAACTGCTCGGACGCGAAGGTCAGCAGCATCTTGATGCCGACGAATCCGAGGATGGCGCCCAGGCCGTAGTGCAGGTACCGGAACTTGTCCTGCATGCCGCCCAGCAAGAAGTAGAGGGCGCGGAGGCCGAGGATGGCGAAGGCGTTGGAGCTGAACACGATGAACGGATCGCGGGCCACACCGAAGATGGCCGGCACCGAGTCGATGGCGAACACCACGTCGGTGGTCTCGATCATCACCAGCACCGCGAACAATGGCGTGGCGAATCGCTTGCCGTTCTGCTTGGTGAACAGCTTCTGGCCGTCGAGGTCCTCGGTGGACGGGACGATCCGGCGCACCGCTCGCAACACCAGGCTGGTGTCGGGGTTGACCTCGGTCTCCTCCTGGAACGCCAGCTTGTACGCGGTGTAGAGGAGGATCGCCCCGAACAGGGCCAGGGTGACGGTGAAGCTCTGGATCAGCGCGGCACCGGCGAAGATGAACACGGCGCGGAGCACCAGGGCACCGAAGATGCCCCAGAACAGCACCCGGAACTGGTACTTCTTCGGCACCGCGAAGTAGCTGAAGATCACGGCCCAGACGAACACGTTGTCGACCGACAGCGACTTCTCGAGCAAGAAGCCCGAGATGTACTCGCCGGCGGCCTTGCCGCCGTGCTCGCTGCCACCGATCAGGTAGATGACCCCGGTGAAGGCCAGCCCGATGCTGATCCAGATGGCCGACTCGATGCCGGCCTCCTTGTAGGAGATGTCGTGCGGCTTTCGATGGACCAGCAGCAGGTCGATCACGAGCAGGGCGACGATGAACACGATCAGCGCCCCCCACTCCCACAGGTGGATGTCGAGGTCGACGAACTTGTCCGACGCGGCGGAGGCGAGCACGGGCAATGACATGTGGGGGATCTCCGGCTGGTTCGGGTGAACGACAGCCGGGGGTCTCTCCGCTCCCCTTCTCAGAGAAGCCTGCCGCCCCGGGTCACCTTGGTGACCGTGTTGACGTGGCGGCTGTTGGGGATACTCCCCCCCGGTGGGCGCAGTCTACGTGGTGGGGAGCGAATCGTCGCGGCGGTCGGCGTAGAGCGAGGCGGCGATCGTCACGATGAGCACCAGGGCGATGACCACCAGCGACAGGTAGGCAGCCGGGTGCCACCCCGCGAAGTACCCGATCAGCATCTTCGCCCCGACGAAGGCCAGGATCACCCCGAGGCCGACGTTGAGGTAGCGGAACTTGTCCTGCATGCCGCCCAGGAGGAAGTAGAGCGATCGCAGCCCCAGGATGGCGAAGGCGTTCGAGCTGAACACGATGAACTGCTCGTGCGAGACGGCGAGCACGGCGGGCACCGAGTCGACGGCGAACACCACGTCGGTCGTCTCGATGATGATCAGGACCGCGAACAGCGGGGTGGCCACCCGCTTCGCGTTCTCGTACGTGAACAGCTTCTGGCCGTCGTACTCGGTGGTCGAAGGGATCACGCGCTGCACGAGCCTGAGCACGGGATTCTTCTCGGGATGGACCTCCTGGTCGTCGTGGAAGGCGATCTTCCAGGCCGAATAGAGCAGGACCACGCCAAAGATCACCAGGACCCACTCGAAGCGCTCGATCAGGGCCACCCCAGCGAAGATGAAGATCCCCCGCAGCACCAGCGCCCCGAAGATGCCCCAGAACAGCACCCGGAACTGGTACTTCGCCGGCACCGCGAAGTAGCTGAAGATCACGGCCCAAACGAACACGTTGTCGATGGAGAGCGACTTCTCCAGCAAGAAGCCCGAGATGTACTCCTGGGCCGCCTGCGATCCGTGCCACGAGTAGATGACGCCGGTGAAGGCCACCCCGATGCTGATCCACACCGCCGACTCGATGGCCGCCTCCTTGAAGGAGATGACGTGCGCATCACGGTGGACCAGGACCAGATCGATCAGCACCAGGGCCGTGATCAGGCCGAGGAGCGCCAGCCACTGCCAGAGCTCGACGTCGAAGCTGGCGTAGGTGGTGGTGGCAGCCGTGGCGGCGATCAACCCTCGGCCACCAGAGCGAACATGAGCGGGATCCGCGGGCTTCCCTCGGGAAGGTGCCAGGTCCGGCCGCGCTGTTCGAGCCACGGGAACTGCGGGAAGAGCGTGTGGTCGTACTCGTCGTAGGACCGGATGACCAGCCCCTCGGCCAGAAGCACGCCGAGGATCTCGCCCAACGGGTGCTGGTGCTCGATGGTCTTGTTGTTGACCGTGACCGCAGCGAGGTCGGCGTAGCTGCCCGGCTCGTCGTCCAGGAACGGCTCGCCACCGAAGTAGTCGTCCTCGACGGTGAAGCTCGTCCCGTCCTGGCTGAACACCCAGGAGAACGGGTGGAACTCGGCCAGGAGCAATCGGCCGCCGGGGCGGATCAGCGACCGCACCACCCGGGCCCAGTCGGCCAGGTCCGGCAACCAGTTGAGTGCCCCCAGGCCGGTGTAGACGACGTCGAAGGTCTCGTGGTCGAGGGCGGCCACCGCGTCGTAGACGTCGGAGCACACGAACCGAGCGTCGAGCTCGAGCTCGGCGGCCAGGGCGTTGGCCGCATCCACCGCAGGTTGGGAGAAGTCCAGGCCGACGACCGACGCCCCGTGGCGGGCCCAGCCCAGGGTGTCCAGGCCGAAGTGGCACTGGAGGTGGGCCAGGCGGAGCCCGGTCACGTCGCCCAGGGCCTCGATCTCGAAGGGCCGCAACGACTCACGACCGGCGCGGAACCCGTCGACGTCGTAGTCGGGCGAGGCGATGTGCAGCGGCGTGCGCTCGTCCCACCAGGCCTGATTCAGCTCGCGCCACGCGCCCGCATCGTCAGCCGATGGGTCAGCCATGATCAGAGACCGAGCTCGGCACGCACGTGATCGACGATGCCCTCGATCGGCACCCGCGTCTGCTCCATGGAGTCGCGCTGGCGGACGGTGACGGCGTGATCGTCGACCGACTCGAAGTCGAAGGTGATGCACAACGGCGTGCCCAGCTCGTCCTGACGGCGGTAGCGCTTGCCGATGTTCTGGGTCTCGTCGTAGTCGCACATGAAGTGGGGCTGCAGGGTGGCCAGGAGGTCCTGGGCCGGACCGGTCAGTTCGGGCTTCTTCGACAAGGGCAGCACTGCCACCTTGTACGGAGCCAGACGGGGGTGCAGACGAAGCACGGTGCGGGTCTCGCCTCGCACCTCCTCCTCGTCGTAGGCCGCCATAAGGAAGGCCATCATCGTGCGGGTGGCGCCAGCGGCGGGCTCGATCACGTGGGGCGTGTAGCGGCTGTTGGTGGCGGGATCGAAGTAATCGAGCTTCTCGCCCGACGCGGTGGCATGAGCCGTGAGGTCGAAGTCGCCCCGGTTGGCGATGCCCTCGAGCTCGTCCCAGCCCCAGGGGAACAGGTACTCCACATCGGCCGTGCCCGAGGAGTAGTGGCTCAGCTCGTCGGCATCGTGCTCGCGGAGGCGGAGCTGATCGGCCGGCATGCCGAGGTCCAGGTACCACTGGTGACGCTCGGCCTTCCAGTACTGGTACCACTGATCTGCTTCGGCCGGCGGGACGAAGAACTCCATCTCCATCTGCTCGAACTCACGGGTGCGGAACACGAAGTTGCCCGGCGTGATCTCGTTGCGGAACGACTTGCCGATCTGGGCGATGCCGAACGGCGGCTTCTTGCGGCTGGTCTGCAAGACGTTGGCGAAGTTGATGAACATGCCCTGGGCCGTCTCGGGCCGCAGATAGACGTCGTGGCCCGAGCCCTCGACCGGACCAGCCTGGGTCTTGAACATCAGGTTGAACTGACGGGCTTCGGTGAAGGAATCCTTGGACCCGCAGTTGGGGCAGGTGTGGGGGTCGTCGAGCTTGTCGAGCCGGAACCGCTCGTTGCACTCCTTGCAGTCCACCAGCGGATCGGTGAAGTTGGCCAGGTGACCCGAGGCCTCCCAGACCGCTGGCGGCGAGAGGATCGAGGCGTCCAGGCCCAGCACGTCGTGGCGGAGCTGCACCATGGAGCGCCACCAGGCGTCCTTCACGTTGCGCAGCAACAGCACGCCGATGGGCCCGTAGTCGTAGGTGGAGCGAAAGCCGCCGTAGATCTCCGACGAGGGGAACACGAAACCCCGACGCTTGGTCAGGTTGACGATCTTGTCGAAGAGGGCGGGATCGGGGGACGGCTCGGACATGGAGGTCGATCCTAGAGGCCGGCCCCAACCGCCCTCCTCGGGTTCCCGCCCCGACGAGGGGTCCTGCTCTACCATCTGCCCCCGTGACCTATGCCCAGCCCATGACCGATCCCACCGCTGTCATGGGACGCCGCATCGTCGCGTTCATCCTCGATGCGCTGGTGGCCGCCGTCATCGTGGGCGCCCTGATCGTGCCCGCCTTCTTCAGCAGCGCCGAGAAGGCCACCTGGCCCACGGCCTCCGCTGCGGCGGCCCACTGCAACGAGGTCAACTCCAACACCCTGGACCGGATCGACAATGGGTCCAACAACGGCCAATCGGTCCAGTTCCAGGCCGGCGACCACTTCTGCGTCAACGCTGGTGACAAGACCTACGAGCTCAGCCCCACCAAGACCACCGAGCTCTACCGGAACTCCTACCTCCTGTACGCCGCCATCATCTTCCTCAACCTCTGCTTGCTCCAGGGGCTCAGCGGCGCCTCGGTCGGCAAGCTGCTCCTCGGGCTGCGGGTCGTGAAGGCCGACGGCACCAAGGCCGGCATCGGCTGGAACATCCTGCGCACCCTCTTGCTCGTGGTCGACGAGTTCTGCTGCTTCATCGTGGGCCTGGCGACCTCGAGCCGGTCCGCCGGTCACAAGCGAGTGGGCGACATGGCGGCCAGCACGTTCGTGGTCAACAAGAGCGCCCTCGGCTCCCCCCTCGTGATCCCGGGCCTCACCGGCAACGCCACCGGCTCCTGGCAGCAGCCGCCCTACGGCGGACAGGGCTACGGCAACCAGGCGCCCTACGGCGGCCAGCCGGGCGCGCCGGCATCCCCCGCGTGGGGCCCGCCCGCCGACGCCACCCAGCAGTTCGGTGCCCAGCCCACCCCGGGCGCCGACGGCCCCACCTGGGACGCCGCTCG
>Ga0209023_10005825_pt1 | contig 13269 bp, 13 predicted proteins | sample LakOneMetagenome_FD_187468 | JGI IMG/M metagenome (GOLD analysis project Ga0209023, IMG submission 187468) | Freshwater and sediment microbial communities from Lake Erie, Canada (SPAdes) (version 2) | ecosystem: Environmental > Aquatic > Freshwater > Lentic | place: Lake Erie, Canada... | reverse complement strand
CATTGGCCCGACCGCGCTTGGGTGGGGTGACCATGGTTCCGCTGGATCCGCCGGTGGTGCTGACGGCTCGGCTGGCACTGACTGGGGCGACGTCGCCGTCGATGTTCTCGTACTCGTGGAAATCCAGGAGGGCATCAAGCTCGCTCGACTCGATTCCCTCGGCCGGGGCGCCGTTGGCTCCCATGCTCGGCGGAAGATTGATCGAGCCCGTGATGATGACCTCACCGGTTTCATCCAATGCCGAGCCGATGTCCATGCTGCTGGGGACCGCGGGCAACACGAGCGCGCTGGTGGCATACGCGTTGGTGGCGCCAACCGGGCGTGCCGAGATGAGGTCGTCGAAAGACCGCGCGGAGTCGTCGATCACGATGTGCGAGTCAGGACGATCAACGGGAGGACTGAACAGGGGGGAAAGGATGGGGCCGTTTGAGGAAGAGTCAACAGTCACCGCGGTGACCGGCTCGCCATCGTCGGGATCGTCGTCGATCGGGACGTCATCGATGGTGAGTTCCTCGACGATGTGCTCGTAGACCTGTTCGTCGGGAGCAGGCTCGTCAACGACCTCGGCGACCGCCACGGTCTCAACCTCTGCGGTCTCAACCTCTGCGGCCTCAACCTCTGCGGTCTCGATCACAGGTTCGTCTGCGGCCAACTTGCGGGCAGCATCCGACTCTTCGGCTGCCTGGGCAACGTCAGCTCGTTCCTTGCGCGGCATCTGCCGCTCAAGATCCCGTAATTGACGCCGCGTTAGCGGCTCGTCTGAGGACAACGTCATTCAACACTCCGATATAGATGGTGCTTGGTGATGTACTGCACTACACCGTCTGGTACCAAGTACCACACCGGAAAACCCCGGCCTACCCGGCCGCGACAGTCAGTAGACGAAATCGCAAGAGCCGGAACTTCCAGATAGCTTACGTCCTCATGGGGCAAAGACGAAATGGGGAAGGGATGACCGGGCCTGGATACGGCCACAAAGTGGGCAAGTGACCACAGTTCGCCGACATCCTTCCAGCCGATGATCTGGGCGATGGCATCGGCTCCGGAGATGAAGAAAAGGTCGGCATCCGGGTTGGCTTCGTGCAGGTCTCGGAGGGTGTCGATCGTAAAGGTGTCACCGTTGCGGTCGATGTCGACCCGGCTGACCGTGAACATCGGATTCGACGCCGTTGCGATCACGGTCATCAGGTACCGATGCTCCGCCAGAGTGACGTCACGCTTCTGCCACGGCTGCCCGGTCGGTACGAAAATTACCTCGTCAAGGTTGAAATGCTGCGCTACCTCACTGGCAGCGACGAGGTGGCCGTTGTGAATCGGGTCGAAGGTTCCACCCATCACGCCGATGCGCGGTCGATGGTTCAGCATCTCCCCCGTGTCCAACACGACTACAGGCCTGTCGTGGCTCTAGTGAGACGAGCCAGAGGCGTCGGCGTGGCCGTGGCTCGCGTCGTGCTGGGCGGACTTCTGGGGGTGCCGGTTGGCGACGTCACGGTAGCTCCACATGACAAGCCCGAGAGCCGCAAATGTGACTATGCCGATAATTCCGAACACAACAGCTGGGAACGGCAGTTCAACGTGGGTGGCGGCCTCAGCCGAAAGGATCGTCAGGAGTGACATGGTTCTCTTTCTGGGTTCACGAATGTAGGGCTAGTTTATCGTCACGCACGAACCTGTCCGCTCCCCCGCACCAGCCATTTGGTACTGGTGAGTTCGGGTAGGCCCATTGGACCCCGCGCGTGCAGTTTCTGAGTGGAGATTCCGACCTCGGCGCCGAAGCCGAACTCACCGCCGTCGGTGAACCTCGTGGAAGAGTTCACCATCACCGCCGCGGAGTCGACCTCACGCAGGAAACGCTCGGCGTTGCCGAGATCGTTGGTGATGATCGATTCGGTGTGGTGAGTCGAGTACGTCCGGATGTGATCCATCGCCTCATCCAGGCCGCTCACGACGCGAACAGCGAGATCGAGACTCATATATTCGGTTTCCCAGTCTTCGCGGGTGGCCGGAACGGCACTGGGAAAAATAGCCCGGGTTTGATCGTCCCCGTGGATCGTGACCCCGGAGGCAACCAGTCGACCGAGAACATCCGGCAGCAGTCGCTCGGCCGCAGCCTCATGAACGAGCAGAGTTTCGAGGGCGTTGCAGACGCTCGGCCGCTGAACCTTGGAGTTGTGCACGATGTCGACGGCCCACTGGGGGTCGGCGCTCTCGTCGAGAAAGATGTGAACTATGCCGGCACCCGTCTCGATGACCGGAACCGTGGACTCGCTGACGACCGTGTCGATCAGGGCAGCGCTTCCCCGGGGGATGAGCACATCGACGTAGCCGCGCGCACGCATGAGCATGCGGGCACCCTCGCGGCCGAATTCGTCGACCGTTTGCGCGGAGGCGCGATCGAGGCCGGCCGAGTCCAGCGCGGACTGCAGGATCTCGACCAGCACGGCGTTGGTCTTCTCCGCGGCGGAGCCGCCCCGAAGAACAACGGCATTGCCGCTCTTGATCGCGAGGGCTGCAATATCTATTGTGACGTTCGGGCGGGCTTCATAGATTGTGCCGACGACGCCGAACGGCACCCTGACCTGATCGATGCGAATGCCGTTGGGCAACGAGCGTCCCCGCACAGTCTCCCCGACGGGATCAACGAGACCCACTACGTCCAATGTTGCTCTGGCGAGGGATTCTATCCGGGCAGCGTCTAGCGTGAGCCGATCAAGCAGTCCGAGTGAAAGCCCATTTTCCCGGCCATTGGCGAGGTCAATTTCGTTCGCGGAAATGATGCGCTCGACTGACGAACGAAGCCCCGAGGCGATGTTGGCCAGGGCCAGGTTCTTCGTGTCTGTGGTCGCGGCGGCGAGGCCCCTCGCTGCAGTTCGAGCGGCGTCGAGCTTCAGTGTGAATGCGTCGATGGTGCTCTCCGCGGGAGCCGGCAGTGCCTGGGCGAGGATTGATTCAGCCATGGTGAAAGTTTAGCGCCGCCGCTCGATGGGCTTGAGTGTGAGCAGGCTCGTCACCAACGGGTTCAGATCAGGCCCAGACGCATCACCGTGTCGCGCTCCTCGATCAGCTCGGCGATGGAGGCCGCGATGCGTGCCCGGGAAAAACTGTTGACCTCAAGCCCGTGGACGATGTTGAACCGGCCGTCAGCCGCATACACGGGGAACGACGATACGAGGCCCTCAGGCACCCCGTAGGAGCCGTCAGACACCAGCGCCACGCTGGTCCAGCTCTCCCTCGTGCCGTTTACCCAGTCGTAGACGTGGTCAATTGCAGCCGAGGCAGCGGATGCAGCCGAGGAGCTGCCGCGGACATCGAGAATTTCGGTACCCCGCCGAGCAACCCGGGGAATGAACTGCTCTTCGAGCCAGGCATCGTCGATTCGGTCGGCCCGGTCGGTGACCCTGAGGCCGTCGGCCTCCGCGTGGAAGATATCCGGGTACTGGCTCGCGGAGTGATTGCCCCAGATAGTGACATTGCGAACGGATGCGACGGGCACATCAAGACGTGCGGCCAACTGGGCCAGCGCGCGGTTGTGGTCGAGCCGCGTCATTGCCGTGAATCGCTCGGCAGGAACATCGGGCGCATTCCGCTGAGCGATGAGGGCATTCGTATTGGCGGGGTTTCCCACGACCACGACGCGAATGTCATCGGCGGCATGATCGTTGATCGCCCGGCCCTGAGGACCGAAAATACGGCCGTTTGCCTCCAACAGATCGCGGCGTTCCATCTCTGCTGTTCTCGGGCGGGACCCGACGAGCATGGCGATGTTGGTGCCGTCGAACGCGGCGGCGGCGCTGTCTGTGACCTTGATACCCGAGAGAAGGGGAAATGCCGAGTCCTGAAGTTCGAGCGCGGTTCCCTCTGCAGAATTAAGCCCCTGCGGGATCTCAAGCAGGCGTAGCTCGACCGGGACATCAGGCCCCAGCAGCTGGCCCGATGCGATCCTGAAGAGGAGGGCATAACCGATCTGTCCACCGGCCCCGGTGACCGTTACTTTTACAGGAGTGCGTCTCATTCGGGCAGTCTAGGTCAACGGCCCGACAGCAGCGCAACTCCGTTTTCAGGCGTCGGGGTTTGCGTCGAACCAGGTGCCGACGAGCTGGCCGGTGAGGGCAGCATCCGCCTGGGGAGCAGACGTCAGAATGACGGCTATTCCAGCCTGTGCGGCATGGCGCGCAGCGGCGACCTTGGTCGTGGCGCCACCGGTGCCGAGGCCGGTCCCGACCTCACCGATCACGACGTCGTGCAGGTCGTCGCCGAAAGGCACGTGAGCAATTCGGATGGCACCGGGCTCGGTGGGGGGCCGAGTGTAGAGGGCGTCGACGTCGGACAGCAGCACCAGCAGGTCGGCCTGCACGAGCTCGGCGACGAGCGACGCCAGCCTGTCGTTGTCGCCGAAGCGGATCTCGTGCGTCGCCACGGTGTCGTTCTCATTCACGATCGGCAGGATGCGAAGCCCGAGCAGGCGCTCCATGGCCCGTTGGGCATTCGTGCGGTGCGTGGGGCTTTCCAGATCTCCCGCCGTCAGGAGAACCTGGCCGGCGACGATGCCGAACCGGTCGAGGCTGTCTTGATAGCGATAGATCAAAACGTTCTGCCCCACGGCCGCGGCCGCCTGCTGGGTGGCGAGGTCGGCCGGACGGGAATCGAGCTGGAGGAACGGCAGACCGGTCGCGATGGCGCCGGAGGACACAAGCACGACCTCGACACCCCTGCTATGCGCGGCAGAGAGAGCGTCTACGAGCGGGCCTATCTGGCCGGCGTTGTCCCCGGAGATCGAGGAGGAGCCGACCTTCACCACGATACGGGTGGCCCGCCCTACAGCTGCCTGATCGGTCAGCGCGGTTCGCTCTCGCTTCATTCGGCTTCCGGCAGGTCGTCCTCCGACCAGAGGCCGGCATCCTTCTCCCGCACGAGCTCCGCGCGGGCCTCGGCCTTGCCGTCCATGAGGTCGTAGTAGTCCTCGCGGCGCTTGCTGTTGGTGCGTCGGTCGTTCTGAACGAGGCGGGGGTCGGTACCACGCGGCGCGGCGACGAGCTCGGCCGTGGAGGTCATCGTGGGCTCCCAGTCGAAGACGATCGCATTGTTCATTCCGATGACGACGGTGGATCCGGCCTGGGCGCCCTTCTTGAAGAGCTGGTCTTCGACGCCGAGCTTGGCCAGACGGTCAGCGAGGAAGCCGACGGCCTCTTCGTTGTTGAAGTCGGTCTGGGCAACCCAGCGCTCCGGCTTGGTGCCGAGAATGCGGTAGATGTTGCCGAACGATCCACCCTCGACGTTGATGACGAAGCCGGCCTCGTCGACCGCGCGGGGGCGGATGACGATGCGCGGTGCGGCAGGCTTCTCGCGTTCGACGCGTCGACCCTCTTCAACGACCTCGGCAAGGGCGAAGGAGAGCTGGCGAAGGCCCTCGTGGCTGGCCGCAGAGATCTCGAAGACCCGGTAGCCCCGTGCTTCGAGTTCAGGCTTGATGAAGTCGGCGAGTTCAAGAGCGTCAGGAACGTCGATCTTGTTCAGCGCGATCAGCTGGGGTCGGTCGAGAAGTCGCAGCTGGCCCTCGGGTACCGGGTACGCATCGAGCTCGGCGAGGATGATGTCGAGGTCGCTGATCGGGTCGCGCCCAGGGTCGAGCGTGGCACAGTCCAGGACGTGCAGCAGGGCGGTGCAGCGCTCGACGTGGCGAAGGAACTCAAGACCCAGGCCTTTGCCTTCGCTGGCGCCCTCGATCAGGCCGGGAACGTCGGCGACCGTGTAGCGCACGTTGCCGGACTCGACGACGCCGAGGTTCGGGTGCAGTGTCGTGAACGGGTAATCGGCGATCTTCGGCTTGGCCGAGGACATTGCCGCGATCAGGCTTGACTTGCCAGCCGAGGGGTAGCCGACGAACGCGATATCGGCAACGACCTTGAGTTCGAGCAGCACATCGCCCTCGAATCCGGGCGTGCCGAGCAGCGCGAAGCCGGGAGCCTTGCGCTTGGAGCTGGAGAGGGCGGCGTTGCCGAGCCCGCCCTGGCCTCCCTCGGCGACGATGACGCGCATGCCGGCCTCGGCCATGTCAACAAGTTCTTTGCCGTCGGCATCCTTCACCAGGGTGCCGACCGGAACCAGCAGCAGCATCTCTTCGCCGTTGTTGCCGTTGCGGTGGTCGCCCATTCCGGGGCCGCCGTTTTCTGAACGGCGGTGCGGTGCGCGGTGGTAGCCAAGGAGGGTCGTCACCTGCGACGAACTCTCGAGCACGATGTCTCCACCATGACCGCCATTGCCGCCATCGGGGCCGGCCAACGGCTTGAACTTCTCACGCTTCACCGACACACAACCGTTGCCGCCATGGCCGGCTCGAAGGTGGAGTGTCACTTGGTCAACAAACGTTGCCATCTGCTCTCCTTACGGTTTTGTCGGTGTCGATGAACGATCCGGCTTTTGTATCGATGCTCCGCCCGGGATGCCAGACGGTAAAAAAATGATGGCAGGGGCAGGCAATAGCCGGCCCCTGCCATCAAAGTTGTGAGGGTGTTATGCCGCCACGACGATGTTGATGACCTTGCGGCCACCCTTGTTGCCGAACTCAACCGCGCCGGGGGCGAGGGCGAACAGCGTGTCGTCTCCGCCACGGCCGACGTTCACGCCGGGGTGGAAGTGGGTGCCGCGCTGGCGGACGATGATCTCGCCCGCGAGAACAACCTGACCGCCGAAGCGCTTCACGCCGAGACGCTGTGCATTGGAGTCACGACCGTTGCGCGAGGAACTCGCGCCCTTTTTATGTGCCATTAGCTATACCCTCGCTCTACTTGATTCCGGTGACCTTGACACGGGTGAGCTCCTGGCGGTGGCCCTGGCGCTTCTTGTACCCGGTCTTGTTCTTGAACTTCTGGATAACGATCTTCGGGCCGCGAAGGTTCTCAAGAACCTCTGCCGTCACGGTGATCTTGGCCAGTGAAGGCTGGTCGGAAGTGATCTTGTCACCGTCGACGAGCAGCACTGCGGCCAACTCAATGTTTCCGTCTTTGTCGGCTTTGATGCGGTCGAGGGTGACGATGGTGCCGACCTCTACCTTTTCCTGCCGGCCGCCGGCGCGCACAACTGCGTAAACCACTTCATTACCTATTTCTCTATAGAGCTAACGCTCAAAAAAATTCTGTCCGCTTACAAATGCAAACTTCTGTTTCTGTATAAAACTTCTGTCCACATGAATGCAGTTTGATGCGCGGGCAGAGCCAAGCGCGCACCAACGGTAGAGTTTACTCGATGCGGGGTTCCCGGTCAAACGCGGGCGAGTCCCGACCAGGTGCACCCCGGACCGAAGTCATCATCCAATGCTACCAACCCTAGACTCGCCTTCATGACCGTGATGATCGACTGGCCGATCTGGCCCAAACACGACACCGTCTGGGGCCACCTCGTCAGTGACTCTTCTCTCGAAGAACTGCACGAGTTTGCCGCCCAGAACGACATCGATCGCCGCGGGTTCGACCTAGACCACTACGACGTTCCAATAGGCCGCTACGAGGCCCTGGTGGCCGCTGGAGCCGTGCCGGTGTCCAACGGAGAGCTTGTGCGCGCGCTGGAGGCCAGCGGTCTGAGGGTCAGAGGAATCGACCGCCCCAGAAACAGCTGACGCCGCACGACCCCGGTGAGGGGCGCACGGCGTCGGCTGCCGGTCGAGGACGTCATGTGGCGCGCCCGACCCTTTCACTTGTTCTGCTAGCTCTGATCCTGATCAGGCGTCGGCGCCGACAACGCTGCGGTACTCACCCGACGGCTGCGTGAGCGGCCCTGCCCGGGCTGCTTGGGCTCGGGAAGGGCATCCAAGACGGAGTCGAGCAATACCTCGGCATCGTGGGTGCTGATTCGCCGGCGGTTTGTCGCCGTCGGGGCAACCGGGATCTCAAGGATCGACAGTTCCGGACGCGGCTCAGCAGGCTCAGGAGCCGGCGTCGCCTCGGTGGCGGGCACAGAGGAATCCTGGAGGCCTGCAGTCGGGGCGTCCTCAGCCACCGGCACGTTCGGCTCAGCCGAATCGGTCGCAGCCGAGTCCGCCTCGGCGGTCTCGGGACGCGCCGACCGTGCGCGTCGGCTGCCACGACGGCCCCGGGGCGCCTGCTCGGAAGACGGTGCCTCTGTGTCGACTGCCGGCGCCTCATCGAGTGACGGGGTATCAACCGACTCGCCGGACGCATCCGGCGTTTCGGGCTGAACAGCCCCGCGCTGGCTGGCCCCGCGCTGGCCACCCCCGCGCTGATTGGCACCGCGCTGGCCAGAATTACGCTGGCCCGACCCTCCGTTCGACCTGGACGATGTCTCCTGTGCGGGCGCTGTCTCAGCCGCTTCGCTCTCAGCAGCGGCCAGTTGCTCCGCCGTCACCACCTCAACCGAACCGGTGTTGGTGTGAATCGTCGACGCGGCGATCTGGGCGAGCGCGCTCTTGGCGCCATCCGTGATCCCGTGCGTCTTGACGGCCGGAGCGAGTCCGCTGGGGCCGTTACCGCCGGGCGCCTGCCCGTTGCCGCCGGAACGCGCCGGACGACGGCGATCCTGCTGGGCGTTGCCAGGCGCACCGTTGGCGCTTCCGGGGGCTCCCGCGCTCCGATGCTTCAGAACCGGGTCGTGGTGCACGATCACGCCACGACCGGCGCAGGTCTCACACGCTTCGCTGAAGGACTCCAACAGGCCGAGACCCAACTTCTTGCGAGTCATCTGAACGAGCCCCAAAGACGTGACCTCGGCGACCTGATGCTTTGTGCGGTCGCGGGACAGGCACTCCACCAGACGGCGGAGCACGAGGTCACGGTTGGTCTCAAGGACCATGTCGATGAAGTCGACGACGATGATGCCGCCGATGTCGCGGAGGCGAAGCTGGCGAACGATCTCCTCAGCGGCCTCGAGGTTGTTCTTGGTGACGGTCTCCTCGAGGTTTCCGCCCGAGCCGACGAACTTGCCCGTATTCACATCGACAACCGTCATGGCCTCGGTGCGGTCTATCACGAGCGAACCGCCGGAGGGCAGCCACACCTTGCGCTCCAGTGCCTTCTCGATCTGCTCGGCGATGCGGAACTCGTCGAACGCGTCTCGGTCGCCCTCGTAGCGCTCCACGCGGTCGAGCAGGTCGGGTGCAACCTGGCGGAGGTAGGTCTCGATGGTCTCGCGAGCATCGTCTCCTGCGATGACCAGTCGCGCGAAGTCCTCGTTGAAGACGTCGCGAACGATCTTGATCAATAGGTCAGGCTCACTGTGCAGCAGAGCAGGGGCCTGCAGCTTCTGGGTCTGTTCGCTGATGTCGGCCCACTGGGAGGTGAGGCGATTCACGTCTAGCGTCAGCTGCTCCTCGGTCGCACCCTCGGACGCCGTGCGCACGATGACGCCGACGTTCTCGGGCAGAACCTCCTTGAGGATCTTCTTGAGGCGGGCGCGCTCGGTGTCAGGAAGCTTGCGGGAGATGCCGCTCATGGAGCCGTTTGGCACGTAGACGAGATAGCGACCCGGCAGGGAGACCTGGCTGGTGAGTCGGGCACCCTTGTGGCCGACCGGGTCCTTGGTGACCTGAACGAGAACGGTTGCTCCGGGCTTGAGCGCCAGCTCGATGCGGCGGGGCTGGCTGCCGGTGGGGCTGTCCGCTGCAGCGGCATCCCAGTCGACCTCGCCCGAGTAAAGAACGGCATTGCGACCGCGTCCGATGTCGACGAAGGCAGCCTCCATGCTTGGCAGCACATTCTGGACCTTGCCCAGGTAGACGTTGCCGATGAGGGATGCATCCTGAGCCTTGGCGACATAGTGCTCGACCAGAACGCCGTCTTCCAGCACACCGATCTGAATCTTGTTGTCTTTCGCCCGGACGACCATCACACGATCGACCGACTCGCGGCGGGCAAGGAACTCCGCCTCGGTGACAACCGGGCGGCGGCGACCTGCATCCCGACCGTCGCGGCGACGCTGCTTCTTCGCTTCCAGACGCGTGGAGCCCTTGATCCGCTGGGGCTCAGTGATTAGCTCCGGTTCGGGGCGCGGGGTGCGTACCTTGACGACCGTGTTGGCCGGGTCGTTGTCGCTTGGAGCGTTGTCCTCGCCGGAGCGGCGGCGCGAGCGGCGGCGAACAGTGGGCTCGTCTGAGTTGCCCTGACGGTCGTCGTATTGATGCTGCCGGTCGTCTTGGTCTTGGCGGTCGTCGCGCGACTGCTGGCCGGAGCCCGAGCGCGGCGGCAGCGCAGGCAGGGGCAGGATGTCGGGGGCCTGAAAGAAGAGCGAGAGAGAGGTAGTAGCCCTGGGCTGCTGCTGTACCGGCGCGTCGGCGGGGGCGCTCTGGGGAGTCAGCGGGGCAAGGCCCGGATGCTCCTCATCGAACTCGACGATGGCGGGCTCGGCAGGTTCAGCAGGCTCGGGCGAGTTGACCTCGAGGGTCTCCTCTGCGGCGGCAGGCGCTGCGGCTCCCTTTGCGGGCCGGCGAGAACCGAAGAGTTTCTTCTTTCTCACGGGCCCGGTTGCCTCGGGATTCCCCGAGGCGTCGGTGTTCTTGTTGTCTGATGATCCGTTGTCTTCCACCATTGCTGGTGCACTCCTTGGCCGAATCAGTGGCCGCGACCACCGTTCAGGTACTCTCTCGTGCCAGCCGTTCGCCTGGGCGAACCACTTGCAAATCCTTTACACCGCGCAGACCGGCCTGAGGCTCTGGTCTTGTCTGGGTGTACTTCTTTATACGACTTCATACAGCATGTAATGCAAAATCTTCGGATCTGGTGCCTGACTGTTTAGTCTGGCGCGTCGTGTCCGACAAGGCTTCGTTGGCGTTTCCCCGGACGCGGCCTGAGAAACTATTTCCAATTATCGCACGCATTCCCAGAATGTGCTTTTAGTGCTGTGCGATAATCCGAGCGTGACGGAAACCCAACAGCAGACCAAGCGTCCTATCTACTTCGCTATTTTCCTCATCGTTGCAGGCGTCATCGGTTGGTTCGCCGCCTTCGACCTCACGCTGGAGAAGATCCAGACGCTGATCAACCCGGCCTACGCCCCGTCGTGCAACATTTCCCCCCTGGTTCAGTGCGGCCTGAACATGAGCAGCCGCCAAGGGTCGATTTTCGGCTTCCCCAACTCGATCATCGGCGTAGCCGCATTCGTTGCCCCGATTCTCGTCGGGGTCTCAATCCTTGCCGGGGCGAGGTTTGCCCGCTGGTACTGGGTGATCTTCAATCTCGGGATGCTGGGGGCCATCGCCTTCGTGGGCTGGCTCTCTTACGAGAGCATCTTCGTTCTCGGAACGCTCTGCCCTTACTGCCTTGTGGTCTGGGCGGTGGTCATTCCACTGTTCTTCTACGTCAGTGTCTTCAACCTCAAAGAAGGCCACTTCGGCAACGGCGAGCGCTCCCGCGATCTCTTCCGCCAGGTCTATCCGTGGACATGGATCATCGCGCTGCTGGGCTACATGGTGATAGTCGTCGAGGCACAGCTTCGCCTCGACGCCATCACCAGCATCTTCTTCCGCTAGGCCGGAAGCCGGCCTAGCGGCCGGTTGCTAGGCGAACCAGAGGGCGAGCTCGCGCTCCGCAGACTCCGCGGAGTCGCTACCGTGAACGAGGTTCTGCTGAACACGCAGTCCCCAGTCCCGTCCAAGGTCGCCGCGGATCGTTCCCGGAGCCGCCGTCGTCGGGTCTGTCGCTCCGGCCAGGGCACGGAAGCCCTCGACAACGCGGTTGCCGGTGATGCGAATCGCGACGATGGGGCCGGACTCCATGAACTCGATGAGCGGCTCGTAGAAGGGCTTTCCCTCGTGCTCGGCATAGTGCGCGGTCAAAATGTCGCGGTCCGGCTCAACGAGCTTGATGTCGATGAGCTGGTAGCCCTTGGCCTCGATCCGGCGCAGGATCTCGCCGGTCAGGTTGCGGGCAACGCCGTCGGGCTTTACCAGAACCAGGGTTTCGTCGCTGGTGATACTCATGATGGGTGTCCTTTCGAGGAGCTTCGATGGAATGTGGAAATAGGAAGCGGGGTGTAGGGGCGCGACGCTAAAGAGCGGCATTCTCGCGGTCGATGGCCGCGCCGCGGATCATGCAGTAGACCCACATTCCGCCGAACATGGCACCGACGATCACCATCAGGGGAACGAGGATGGCCGTGGCCAGGATGAGTACCGGCAGCACCCAGCCGGCGATGAACGCCCACTCGTGGCGAAGGAGCGCGGCGGTCGTGACCAGGGCAACACAGAGCAGCCCGCCGCCCACGAGCGCGATGGCCGGGGGCAGAGCGCCGAGGCCGAAGACCACGAGGGCTGCCAAAAACATCACGAGGGACTCGAAGCCAAGCACAATCGAGCCCAGCATGCGCTTCACCGAGCGGCGCGGCGCGGCGGCAGAGGTGGCGTCAGCGGTCATGGCTTCCAGCCTTCGTTCTTGGCAAGGGTGATGGCGTCGCCCACGAGCGAGATCGATCCGGTGACCAGAACGGCACCGCGGGGTGACTCCCCCGCCGTTTCACGGGCGAGTTCGATGGCCCGTCGCGGATTCAGCTCAACACTGACCCGGTCGCGGCCCACAATGCCAACGACGATTCCAGCCAGCTCGTCGGCATCGAGGCCACGATCCGACGGCGCCTGCGTCACGATGAACTCCGTCACAACGGGAGCCAGGGCGCTAACGATTCCCGCCGCATCCTTGTCGGCCAGGACGCCTAGAACAGCGACGACCCGTTCGAAGGTGAAGTATTCGGAGATGGCGGCGGCAAGCACGACCGCCCCGCCCGGGTTGTGGGCGGCATCCACCAGCACTGTCGGCTCGGTACCGATCAACTGCAGCCGGCCCGGGCTCGTGGCTGTAGCGAGACCCTCGGTGACGACGTCCGCCGCGAGGGCCTGGGTGCCGCCTCCCAGGAAGGACTCGACAGCGGCGACAGCGACGGCGGCATTCTGCGCTTGGTGCGCGCCGTACATCGGCAGGAACATGTCGCGGTAGGTGCCCGCGAGCCCCTGTACGGAAATCACCTGGCCACCCACGCCGACACTGGTTGAGAGCAGGCTGAAGCCCTCGCCCTGCGTCTTGAGCGTGGACTCGGTGAGCTCCGCGGCGCGCACCAGTTCGGCGAGCACCTCCGCGTCCTGCGTCGCAGTCACGACGTGGGCAAGCGGCTTGATGATGCCGCTCTTGGTGAGCGCGATCTCCCTGACGGTGCTGCCGAGACGCTCGGTGTGATCCAGCGAGATGGGGGTAAATACCGCGACCTGGCCGTCGGCGACGTTGGTTGAATCCCACTCGCCGCCCATTCCGACCTCGATTACGGCGACGTCAGATC
>Ga0209023_10005824_pt1 | contig 13271 bp, 14 predicted proteins | sample LakOneMetagenome_FD_187468 | JGI IMG/M metagenome (GOLD analysis project Ga0209023, IMG submission 187468) | Freshwater and sediment microbial communities from Lake Erie, Canada (SPAdes) (version 2) | ecosystem: Environmental > Aquatic > Freshwater > Lentic | place: Lake Erie, Canada... | reverse complement strand
GGGCGGCCGACGTGCCCGACGTCCTGGCGGCAGCAGCGGCGTCTGCCGCGGCCGGGCGTCCGCCGCATGCGCCCGCCATCGGCTACAATGCGCGCCCCCGAAAGTCCGGCAACCCCATGATCGCCTTCCGAAACTTCGCCCTGCGCCGCGGCGAACGCCTGCTCCTGTCCGACATCGACCTGACCCTGCATGCTGGCTCCAAGGTCGGCGTGGTCGGGCGCAACGGCTGTGGCAAGTCGAGCCTGTTCGCGGCGGTGATGGGCGAGGTCGAGCCGGACAAGGGCGATCTCGACCTGCCGAACCGCCTGCGCATCGCGAGCGTCGCGCAGGAAACACCGTCGTTGCCTGATGCGGCGATCGACTTCGTCGTCTCGGGTGACGCCGAGGTGCACGCGATCCTCGAAGCGGAAAAAGCCGCGACCGCAGCGGAGGATTGGGACGCGGTCGCCGCCGCGCACCAGAAGCTCGCCGACATCAACGGCTATGACGCCGAGGCGCGCGCCGGTCGTCTGCTGCACGGCCTCGGTTTCCGCGCCGAGACGCATCGGATGGCGGTCGCCGAATTCTCCGGCGGCTGGCGCGTGCGCCTCAATCTTGCGCGCGCGCTGATGACGCCGTCCGACCTGCTGCTGCTCGACGAGCCGACCAACCACCTCGACCTCGACGCGGTGTTGTGGCTGGAGCAGTGGCTGCAGAAATACCCCGGCATGCTGCTGATGATCTCGCACGACCGCGAGTTCCTCGACGGCCTGTGCACGCACACGCTGCACCTCAACGACCAGCGCGCCAAGCTCTACAGCGGCGACTACACCAGTTTCGAACACCAGCGCTCGGAACACCTGCGCCTGCAGCAGATCGCTTTCGAGAAGGAACAGGCCGAGCGCGCGCACCTTCAGTCGTTCATCGACCGCTTCAAGGCGTCCGCGGCGAAGGCGAAGCAGGCGCAGTCGCGCGTCAAGCGCCTGGCCAAGCTCGCCGGCACCGAGGCGGTGCGCGCGGAGCGGCAGATACGCATCAATTTCACCGAGCCGGCGAAGATCCCGCATTCACTGCTGCGCCTCAACCACGTCGACGCCGGCTACACGTTGCGCGGCGCCACGCACGCCGGTCCTTCCGACCACGCGGTGGTCGAGGACCATGGCCACGCGGTGATCCTCGAGAACGTGAAGTTCGGCCTCGAAGCCGGCGATCGCATCGGCCTGCTCGGGCCGAACGGCGCCGGCAAGTCGACGCTCGTGAAGACCCTGGTCGGCGAACTGCCGCTGCTGTCCGGCGAGCGCACCGCGCACCCGGACATGGTGCTCGGCTATTTCGCGCAGCACACGGTCGAGTCCCTGCACGAAGGGCAGACGCCGATCGACCATTTGCGCGACATCGCGCCGGGCGTCTCGACGCAGGATTTCCGCGACTTCCTCGGGCGCTGGAATTTTCCCGGCGACCGCGCGTTCGAGGTCATCGACGGCTTCTCCGGTGGCGAACGCGCGCGCCTCGCGCTGGCCCTCATCGCTTGGCGCAAGCCGAACGTGCTGCTGCTCGACGAACCAACCAACCACCTCGATCTCGAAATGCGCGAAGCGCTGGCCGAGGCGCTCAGCATCTTCGACGGCGCGATCGTGCTCGTCTCGCACGACCGCCACCTGACCGGCCTCGTGTGCGAAACGTTCTGGCGCGTCGCCGACGGCAAGGTCGAGGAATTCAAGGGCGACCTCGACGAATACGCGGCGTGGCTGCGCGCACGCGGCAGCGGCAGTTCGCCGGACCAGGGCAAGGGCAAGCGCGCCGCGTAGGGCGGTACGCGCAACGCGCGTGCCGCCCCGTTCCTTCGTGATGATGACGGCGGGACTCACCGCTGCGCGGCTCGACCCGCCCTACGTTCCTGAACCTTTCGGCGCGCAAACCCCGCGTGGCGGTCGCCGGCGTTGCATCCATCCGTGGTCACCGGCGCGCCGCGCCACCACCGACGAATGGAGTTCCGCCATGGCCTGCTTCCCGAAGATCGACCAACCCTGTCCGCTCGGCATCGACGCGCAGCGTCGCATCAACGGCTTCTGCGGCCATTGCAGCAAGACAGTGCACTCGCTCGATGCGATGGGAAATGCCGAACGCCTCGACTTCCTGCGCGCAGCGAGCGGTCCGGTCTGCGTGTCCTATCGCGTGCCACGCGCGGCGGCGCTCGGCCTCGGTGCGGTGCTCGTGCTGTCGATGGCGGCGCCCATCCATGCCGATCCGGTCGGCGCCGATATCCAGGCATCGCCCGTGGCTGCCGGTGCCGCGACGACCGCGCCGCCACCACCGGAGGAGCCGGTCATGCTCATGGGTGGAGTCAGCGATCCAAAGGCGGCAGCGATGGTCGACGACGAAACCGACGACGTGCCGGAGCTGCCGGTCGTGCATGAAGCGGCGGCCGACTGACCGCTTGCGAAGACGAAAAAGCCATCGCGGCTGAAGCCGCGCCTTTGGACACGCGATCCGGCCTGGAGTGACCAATGTGGGAGCGCCGCAGCGTGCGATGCCCTTCGGCGCCTCAACGGGATGGGCGCCTACGGTGCCGTGGCGATGCCGACCACATCAACGATGCGCAGTTTCGCGATCGTCTCCATCGTGCCGCGCAGGCTGTCGGGCGACCCGTCGCCGATCGCGATCGCAATGTGTGCGGCGTCGAAGTCACCGAGCGCGGCGTCGTAGCTTGTCCAGTGGGTGCCGTCCCAGGCCTGCACCCACATGTGTGGTACGAATGCATGCGGTCGATCGAGGAACCGGCTCGCGTACGAAAGTCCCGCGACCACGCGCGTCGGGATGCCCCGCGCACGCGCCGCGGCGGCGAGCAGGACCGCGAATTCGGTGCAGTCGCCGCCGCGTGAGTCGAGCGCCTGGGTCGCACTCCGGTAGCTCGTGAAATCGATCGCACCGGTCATGTGCTTCTGCACCGCGAGGACCAGCGAATGCATGCGTGCATCGACCGATCGGCCTTTCGCCGTGTGCGCGAACGCGACGACGTGGCGGTCGCGGCTCTGCACCCACGCGTTCGGTTCGCGATAGCGTTCCAGCTGCGCCGGATCCGGTGGTGCCTCGCGTCCACAGTCGCCGCAGATCGTCAGTTCGATGGTGTCGCCGTGCCGCTCGACGTGCTGCTCGGCAGTCTCCGGCCAGGCCCATTCGCCGTCGCGCAGTTGCACCTGGTAGCGGATCTTGCCCGCGCGTGCCGTGTCCGGGATCCGGTAGGGCGAGCTGACCAGCAGGGTGCGCAGTCGCTGCTCGATCGCTGCCGTATCGGCGCGGTCGTCGGCGCGGGCATGCGCGGCGACCAGCAGGGCGGCGGCGAAGGCGGGTGCGAGATGACGGATCACGGTGGGGGCGGAAGCGGTAAAGTAGGCAAGACTGCCACAAGATGGTTCGCCGTACCGATGAGCGCACGCAATCCACCCCTCGACAACGCCAGGCTCGACCGCATCGTCGCCGAGGCTCGCCGCGCGACCGAACAGCGCGAACTCGGTTATCGCGAACGTGCGCTCAAGATGTATCCGTGGGTGTGCGGCCGATGCGCGCGCGAGTTCACGCGCGCGAACCTGCAGGAACTGACCGTCCATCACCGCAACCACGACCACGACTTCAATCCGCCCGACGGCAGCAACTGGGAACTGCTGTGCGTGTATTGCCACGACAACGAGCATTCGCGCCACATCGATCACGTGCGTGGCGCCGGCTACGATGATGTGACCGCTGCGCCGGCGACGGGCAATCCATTCGCCGACCTGAAGTCGCTGTTGGCGCGCAAACCCGGGTCGTGACGGCAGTGCACGGCATTGCAACGGTGCGGAGCGCGTGAGTCCGCCGGACATCGAAGCGGTCCTCGATGCGTTGTTCCTGCCTCTGGCCAATGGCGCGATCGAGCTGCCGACGCCGCCTGCGGGCGTGTTCCTGCGCGCGCGCGCGGGGAGCTGGCTGCGACGCTGGCCGGGCATGACCTGCGTGCAGACGTTCAAGCCGTTCGCCGACGAACTCGTGCGCGCCGGTGCATCGCTCGCGGCGCCGGGCGACGGCAGCGGCCTCGTGCTCCTGTTGCCGCCACGCCAACGCGACGAGGCGCGCGCGCTGTTCGCGCAGGCGGTACGGCTGGCGGGCAATGGCGGGATCGTCGTCGCCTGCCAGCCGAACAACGAGGGCGCACGCTCCGGCGAGGCCGACCTCGCCCGGCTCGTCGGAAACGTCCAGAGCCTGTCCAAGCACAAATGCCGCGTGTACTGGAGCCGCATCGACGTGGCGCGGGTCGACAACGCGCTGCTCGACGAATGGCAGGCACTCGATGCGCCGCGCCCGATCGCCGGAGGGAACTGGCTGAGCCGACCGGGCCTGTTCGCCTGGGATCGGGTCGACGCGGCGTCGGCCTTGCTGGTCGAACACCTGCCGCGTGACCTGCGCGGCCGCGTCGCCGACCTCGGAGCGGGCTACGGCTTCCTCGCGGCGGAAGTCGTGCGCCGCTGCGCCGCCGTCGAGGCGATCGATCTGTACGAAGCGGAGCAGCGCGCCGAGGAACCCGCGCGCGCGAACCTCGAGCGTGCCTGTGGCGACACGGGGCGCGACGTCGCGTTCACGTTCCGCTGGCACGACGTGACGCGCGGCCTTGGCGATCGCTACGATGCGATCGTCAGCAATCCGCCATTCCATCAAGGCCGCGCGGACCAGCCCGAACTCGGTCGCGCGTTCATCGAGGTGGCGGCCGATGCATTGCAGTCGAGCGGCGTGCTGTGGCTGGTCGCCAACCGCCACCTCGCCTACGAGGCGACGCTCGCGGCGCACTTCGAGGCGGTGCGGATCGTCCAGGTGCGCGACGGCTTCAAGGTGATCGAGGCGAGGAATCCGAAACGATGAAACTGGTCAAGCTGCTCGCCAACCTCGGCTATGGCAGCCGCAAGGAAGTGACGTGGATGTTTCGCGAAGGGCGCATTACCGATGCCGCCGGCGAGGTGCTGTACGCCGATGACAAGATCGAGCACGGCGATGTCCGGGTCGATGGCGAGCCGCTCGATCCGCCGCAGGGACTCGTGCTGATGATGCACAAGCCCGCCGGCCACACCTGTTCCACCAAGGACTCCGGTCGCATCGTCTACGACCTGCTGCCGCCGCGCTGGCGTTCGCGCAGTCCCGCGCTGTCGACGGTCGGAAGGCTCGATCGGGACACCTCGGGGCTGCTGCTGTGGACCGACGACGGGGCGCTGCTGCACCGGATCATCTCGCCGCGCTCGAACATCGTGAAGGTGTACGAGGCCACGCTCGCGCAGGACCTGCGCGGCGACGAGGGCGCGCTGTTCGCGAGCGGCACGCTCATGCTTGACAGCGAAACCACGCCGCTCGCACCGGCGCAACTCGAAGTGCTCGGCCCGCGTCGCGCGCGCCTCGCGATCGGCGAAGGCCGCTACCACCAGGTGCGGCGCATGTTCGTCGCCGCCGGCAACCACGTCGAAACCCTGCACCGCGACACCGTCGGCGGGCTTGTCCTTGGAAATCTGCCGGTCGGCGAGTGGCGCGCACTCGGCGCGGACGAAGTCGCTGCGATCTTCGCGATGGCCTGATTTGCGGCAGGGCGGACTCGAGCCGGCCAAATTGCCTGCCCGAAATCCGACACAAGCGGCCAGCACCTCGCCGCGATTGCGACACGCGTTCCCCATCCGCGCCTGTTCGAATGAACCTGCACGATCGAACGCCGGGGGGCTGCGATCGCAAAACCCCGAATCGACGTGCAGGGAAGCCACGGGCGTGGCCTCCCTGATCGAATCATCCGTGCCTCGGGGGCCATGTGTCGGACCGTCTGCGTGTCTTGAAGGAAGCGTCTCGCAATCTGCTCAGTACCAGAATCATCGTTCTCGGCGTCGTTGCCGCCTGCGTGTGGACGGTGTATCGCCACCCGCCGGTCGAATCGATCGCGCGCCAGGAAGTCGGCATTCGCCTGAACCGGTTGAGCGGCACCACCACCCGCCTCGGTGAAGGCATCGCGCTCGCGCTGCCGGGCATCCACGAGATCCGCCGCTACTCGCTGCAGGACCAGACCTACGCGCCGACGCGCAGCAGCAAGGCCGACGGCGAAGCGCCGTTCCAGTCGTCCGAGGGCCTCTCGCTCGGGGTCGAACTGTCGATCCGCTACGCGCTCGACCCCGACACGCTGGCGAGCGTGGCCGGCAAGTTGCCGGCCGACATCAACGGCGAGGTGGTCGAGCCGCTCGTGCAGGGCGTCATCTACAAGGTGTTCACGCGCTACACGGTGCGCGAGATCTTCTCGACCAAGCGGCAGGAGCTGCAGGACGTGATCGAGGCCGAACTGAAGCCGCTGCTGGCGACCGATGGCGTCGTCCTGCGCCACGTGACGATGGGTAATGTCGACCTGCCGCCGGATTACCGCGCCGGCATGGACAAGCTGCTCGCGGTGGAGCTGGAAACCGAGCAGATGCAGTACACGCTGCAGCTCAAGGAAAAGCAGGTCAGGCAATCCGAGCTGGAGGCCGACGCGGAGAAGGTCAAGCGCGAGAAGGCGGCCGAGGCGAGTGCGAACGAGCAGATCATCGCGGCGAAGGCGCAGGAAGAAGCGATGAAGCACGTGATCCCGTTCAAGCAGAAGCAGATCGAGCAGCGCCAGCTCGAAGCCGATGCCGAGAAGGCGTCGCGCATCCGGACAGCGGAAGGTACCGCGGAAGCGCGCCGCATCGAGGCGGCTGGTGAAGCCGATTCGCGCCGCAAGCTTGCCGACGCCGATGCGTATCGCAACGAGCAGATCGGCAAGGTCGCGAGCACCCAGCTCGAACGCGATGGCGAGCTCATCACGAAGCACCCGTTGCTGATCCAGAAGACGATCGCGGACAAGCTGTCGGACAAGATCTCGGTGATCATCGCGCCGCCGCCGGCGGACGGCGGTTTCATCGGCGCGAACCTGATCGGTGGCGCCAAGGCGCAGGCCGTCGCGCAGGGCGGGGAGTGATGCGCATGAAACGTTTCTTCGCAATCGCCTGCCTGTACGGCGCCTTCGCCGCCCAGGCCGCGGAACCCGTCGCACCCGTGCAACCGAATCCGAGCGTGATCGTCGTGATCGACCAGGCCGCGTTGCGCGCGGCGCCGCGCGAATCGGCGCAGCAGCAGGTCGTGCTGTGGCAGGGCGACAGCCTGGAAGTGCGCGGGCGCAAGATGGACTACCTGCAGGTCTACGACCACCGGCGCGAGCGCGCCGGTTACGTGCGCGCGAGCCAGGTACGTCCACTCTCGCTGCAGCCGCAGGATGCAACCGACCTGCTCGCCGTGGTGCGTTTCCTGCGCGACACGCCCGGCGCCGAAGCGCTCGGCATCGGCTACACCGCGGCCTATCTGCGCGCGGCGCCCGCCAAGGACATCGGCGCCGAGGCTTTCGATGCGCTCGGCACGATGGCCGAGCGCCTCGCGCGACGCGCCTCGTCGAACCGCAGCAAGGCGAATGACGCCGTCATCGCGGCGCATCTCGAGGTCGTCGCCGGCTACGGCGTGGCGGTGCGCAGCCTCGAACGTGACGGCCGCGTGCAGGTCTGCTACGACGGCGACGCGTTCCGCCGCGTGCTCGCACTGCCGGCGAGTGCCGAGCAGAAGGCGCGTGCGGCGCTGGCGCTGACCCGCCAGGACTGCATCGATCCGGAACTCACGCCGTTCGATCGCGCGGCGCTCGATGCCTGGCGCGCCGACGTGCTCGACCGCGTGCCGCGCACCGATCTGCCGGAATTCCTCAGGAACCGCGTGCGCATGCGCACTGCCGCGGTGTGGTCGAGCCTCGCGTTCGAGCGCACGCGTCGCGGCGAACCGGCCGCGGAAGCGGCGGCGCGCGCGCTGCTGGAACTGACCGGCGTCAACCGGCCGGAACTCTCCGAAGACGATGCCTATGCCTACAGTGACGCCGCGGTGCGCGTCGGCGCGATCCGCTGGGCTGCCGAACCGGGGCCCGCGCATGCACCGGTCGGTCTCGCGGTCGTGACCGCGCCGGGCCAGCCGGGCGAGACCTGCATCCAGCTTGTCGATGCGAAGCACGCCGGGAATTCCCCGCTGTTGCAACGCTGCACCTACGGCACCGTGTGGGCGAACTCGGCGCGCGCGAACGCGCCCGGCACCGCACTCGCGCTCGCGGTGCAGCCGCTCGACGGCTGGCGCGAGATGTGGGTGTTCCACCGCAGCGCCGATGGATGGACCGTCGACGTCGTGCCACCCGCCGGCGATGCCACCGAAATCGGCTACGTTGAATTCGCCGGCTGGGTACCGGGCGGTCGGAAGATGCTCGCTGCGCGCGAAGTGCGCAGCGCCGGCAGATTCAACCAGACATTCGAGGTGCTCGACCTCGAGACCCTCGCGGTCGAGAAGCACGCCGACAAGCCCGCTTCGCTGAGCCTGTTCTACCGCTGGCAGGATCCGGCATGGAAAGGACAGACGGTGAGCCTCCGCTGAGGTCGCGGGTGCGCGTTCATGGCGCGCTTGGGCGACCCGCTGGGCAGCGTCCGGCACACCTGGCGGACGGCCACCGCATCCGCCGGGGCAAGCGCGAGCGCGAACGTCGTTGCGGTGGGGCGAGGCTGCACGGCATGCCTGCGCGTCATTCGGCGAGCCGCGTGCGCAGCCCGAGTACGCCTTCCTTCCACGCGTCGAACTCGTCGCCTTCCTGCCACAGCTCGACCAGTTCGGAGGGCTCCGCGAGTACGCGATCGATCGCGCGGATCGCCATCGCGACGAGATTCGCGTCGGGTTGCAGTTTCACGGCTTCAACCCACTCGTCGAGTGGCTCGGAATAGGTCGAGCGCACCCCCCAACGCCCGCGCAGGCGCGCGACGCCCTCGGCGGCGGCGAGCGCCTCTTCGGCGTCGGGCGCTTCAAGGTAGCCGTCCCGGATCTCAATGACGCGCTCCAGGGTCTTCTCGATGTATTGCGTGTCCGGAAGATCCTCGAGACCGAACGCCCAATCGGCGGCGGTGTCGTTGTCGAAGATGCCAGGGCCCCAGGTACCCATGCGGATGCTCCCTCAGTCGCGGAAGTTGTCGAACTGCAACGGCACCTCGAACTCGCTCTTGCGCAGCAGGGCGATCGCGGTCTGCAGGTCGTCGCGCTTCTTGCCGGTCACGCGCAGCTTCTCGCCGTTGATCTGTGTCTCGACCTTGAGCTTGGCGGCCTTGATCGCGGCGATGATCTTTTTCGCCATCGGCTGTTCGAGCCCCTGCTTGACCGTGATCTTCTGCTTCGCGGTCGCGAGGTTGATTTCCGGTTCGGCGACGTCGAGGCAGCGCACGTCGATGCTGCGCGCGGTCAGCCGCGTGCGCAGGATGTCCTGCATCTGCTTGAGCTGGAAATCGCTCGGCGCGGTCGCGGTGATGACGTAGCCGTCGAGCGTGAAGGTGGCGTCGCTGCCCTTGAAGTCGAAGCGGTTCGACAGCTCGCGGTTGGCCTGGTCGACCGCGTTCATGAGTTCGTGCTTGTCGACTTCGGAAAAGATATCGAACGAGGGCATGGCTTTCGATCCGTGGCGAAACGTGGATTGTAGCCGCAGGACCGAAAGCTGGCGGAGACCCGGTTCCTGACATCCAGCTGACCGACGTTTCGCGGATCCCGGTCGTGTTCAGCCGCGTGGTCGCCCAATAAAGGCTTCCCAGCCAATGGAGCCTCCGATGAAGATCCTTTCCCTTGCGATTGCCGCCGTCCTGATCGCCGCGCCGTTCGCCCAAGCCAGTGCGTCGGATGCGGATTTCGTCACCAAGGCCGCGCAGGCGGGCCTCGCGGAAGTGGCGCTCGGGAACGACGCGAGCGCCATGGGCACGAGCGACTCGGTGAAGCGTTTCGGCCAGCGCATGGCGACCGACCACTCGGCCGCGAACGAGAAACTGAAGGCCGCGGCTGCCAGCGGCGGATTCAAGGTGGCGCAGCAGCCTTCCGCGGAACAAAAGTCAACCGAGATGGAACTCAAGGCGATGTCGGGAGCCGCTTTCGACAAGGCCTATGCCGCGCAAGCAGTGAAGGACCACCAGGGTGCGGTCGAGCTGTTTGAGGACGAAGCGAAAGCGGGCAAGGACGCAAGCCTCAAGGCATTCGCGAATGCGACGCTGCCGACCTTGAAGGAGCATCTGAAGATGGCCGAGGATCTCGCCGCATCCACCGGCAAGTGAACGCAGGCGGGCGTTTGTAGACGCAAGCGCCCGCCAGCCACTGTGGTTTGAATGAGGAGAAGCGTGATGACGCGACATGCAGCCATTACGCGGGTTCACAGGACGCCGGACACGCATCCGGATTCCGTGTTGCCCGATGACGATACCGTGCGGGACGAGGAGTCGACGCCGCTCGACCACACGACCAACGAGGGCGTGGAGGATGCTTCGCAACCCGAGCCCGTGATCGACACCATGCCGCTCCGGCGGCGCACGCGCTGACGCCCGCGCGGCGCCGTCTGCGGAAGTCCGTCAGGCCTTGCGCGCGAAGAACTTCCTGATCGCAGCGCCGGCGCCGAGGACGCCGATCGCGATCAGCTTGAAGAACTTGGCGAAGAACGCGGCGCCGAGTGCGAGCAGGCCGAGCTTCTTCGCAGCGACGCCGCCGACCAGCGCTGCGAGGCCGTAGGCGGCGACCTTGTCGCTGGAGGCATCGTAGTCGGCGTAGCGCTTGCCGTCGTTGAAACTCACCGCGGCGAGCAGGTTGCGCGCGACCGGCTTCTGCGCCTCGATCTTCGACGACGACGTGATCAGGTCGAGCGAGACATAGCCCTCGCGACCGAGTACGTAGGTGTTGTAGTTGACCGTGTTGTCGGCGTCGGCAGCGGCACCCTTGTCGCGACCCTCGACCGACCAGACCAACCGCTGGGTGGCGGCGTCGTAGGCCGGCGGCTCGATCCAGCGAGTGACCTCGAGTGCGGGGATGCCCAGGCGCACGCGGTTCTCGTTCGCCGCTTCGGTCCCGTCCTTGAGGTTCTGCAGCAGTTCGTCGGCGTTCCAGTTCTTCGCGTCCTCGTCCTTGATGTAGCCGGCCGGGTCGTAGTCGACCGAAACCATCCAGTCCTCGGCATCGTCCTCGCCGGCATGCGGCGGCAGGATGAGGCCGACGAAGTTCCCGCTTTCGCTGTTGCCCATCGCCTCCATCAGCTGGGTCGCCTCGCGCGTCGGCACGAAGCCGTAGCCCGGCGGCAGATGCAGCGTGGCCTGGTCGCGCAGCGCGATCGTCTTCGGTCCGATCTGCATCGCCTTGCTGGCGATCTGCCATGGGTTCGGGCTCCCGTCCTGCGCCGATTCGTCGCCGTCCTGCGCAAAGGCCGGCAGGGCGATCAGGCAGGTCGTGGCAAGGATCAAGGCAAGGCGCTTCCAGCGCAGGCTACGCATGTGTCGAACTCCCCAGGTTGTTGGCCGCGGACGCGGCGAGGGCAGGCAGCGAACGGTCCCATTCCCGGCGGGGATTCTACATGGGTGCGTTCCGCCGGCAGCCGTCGGCAGGGACTTTGTGGAGACCTGCGCACCCAGTACATGGAAACGGCGCCAGCATCGGCGACAATGCGACGTGCGCCCTGCAATCCTCACCCTCGCCCTCGCCCTTCTCGGCGCGTCCATCCACGCGGTCGCCGAGCCGCGCTCGCGGGCGGTACAGCAGGGCGACCTCACCTATCGCGTCGTCGACCTCGACCTCGCCAGCGACCATCTCGAGCTGTACTGGAAGGACGATGCGGGGCAGCCGCTCGCCGGCATCGATCGTCTGCGTGACTGGGGTGCGGCGCGCGGCCACACCCTCCTGTTCGCGGCCAATGCGGGCATCTACGACCGTGAATACCGGCCGCTCGGGCTGCATGTCGAGGAGGGCATCGCATTGCGGCCGCTGAACACCACGCGCGCGGGCAGCGGCCACGGCAATTTCGCGATGCAGCCGAACGGCGTTTTCTACGTCGACCAGAACGACCGTGCCGGCGTGACGACGACGGATCGCTGGCGCGAACGTGGGCCGCGTGCGCGCATCGCGAGCCAGTCGGGTCCGATGCTGGTGGTGGACGGCGAGATCAACCGCGCATTCGACGCGCAATCGGACAGCCTGAAATGGCGCAGCGGCGTGTGCGCCCCAACACCCTCACGCGTCGTGTTCGCGGTCAGCGAAGTGCCGGTGTCGTTCCACGCGTTCGCGCGCCTGTTCCACGACACGCTTGGCTGCCGCGACGCGCTCTACCTGGACGGCACCCTGTCGCGCCTGTGGACGCGCAGCGAAGGCTACGCCGGCGCGGCGGCGATGATGGTCAAGCCGTATGCGGGGATGTTCGCGGTGTTCGAGGCGGCTCCCGCCAGCCCCTGACGCCGGCCGTCGACACCGCGGTACGGGTCGACGGCTGCGTCGCCAACGAGGGACGGCCAGGTTCAGCGGCCCTTGGCGGCCTTCTTTTCCTTCTTTTCCGCGCGCTTTTCCTTCATCGTCTTCTCGGGTTTCTTCTTGTCGCTCTTCTTCTGGTCAAGGCCCTTGCTCATGCGACGCTCCTCGGATTGATCGAACGTGCGGGGCGATGTGCCGCGCACGGGGCTCCATCCTGCGAAATTCTGCGGGGAAGTCAATCGGGCGCCGGGCGGGGGCCTCGACTGCACCGCAGGCGCTGGGCGCGAACGGTCAGCACCACGCCCATCGCGGAAGGCAGCGCGGCGTGATGGCGATTGCGCGCCCACTTGTTGCAGTGCAGACTTCGCCAGCCCCGGGTTCGCCGCCAGGCCGCGTGGCAGGCATGTGAGGGGTCCACCCGCTTCGCCGCGGGCCATGCGTGTGCCGGGGAGGGCGCCGAATGGTCTTCAATTCGCTCACGTTCGTCGTGTTCTTCGCGTGCGTGCTCGCGCTGCACTCGCTGCCGCTGGCGTGGAACACGCGCAAGATCAACCTGCTGGTCGCGAGCTACCTGTTCTATGCGGCATGGAACCCGCCGTTCGTGCTGCTGTTGTGGATTTCGACCGTCGTCGACTGGTGGGCGGCGAAGAAGCTCGTCAGCGTGCAAGGCAGGAATGCGCGACGCGCGTGGATGCTGCTTTCGGTGGTCGCCAATCTCGGCATGCTCGCGTACTTCAAGTACGGCAACTTCATGCTCGAGAATCTCCGCGCGCTGGCGTCGACGCTCGGCCTCGACTACCAGCCGCCCGCATTCGACATCGTGCTGCCAGTCGGCATCTCGTTCTACACGTTCGCGACGATGTCCTACACGCTCGACGTCTACCTGCGCCGCGCGGCACCGGCGCGCAACTTCCTCGACTACGCGCTGTTCGTGACATTCTTCCCGCACCTCGTCG